>Ga0115567_10005771_pt1 | contig 11939 bp, 9 predicted proteins | sample COGITO_mtgs_1204_2_FD_88679 | JGI IMG/M metagenome (GOLD analysis project Ga0115567, IMG submission 88679) | Pelagic marine microbial communities from North Sea - COGITO_mtgs_120412 | ecosystem: Environmental > Aquatic > Marine > Epipelagic | place: Germany:Helgoland, sampling site Kabeltonne...
CTATCGAGCCAACTTGCGAAACCAATAACGTTTGGGCGCCACTGCTCGTCACAGGTGCATCTGCTCCCCCGTTCCCCCTCATCTCGCATGGATGGCGAAGAGTCGTATACCTGTCGTGGACCTGGTTGCCGCTTCCAACGAGGTTGAGGCCGTGAGTACCATGCGTCCCAACGGCACCCATGTTGCCGTGGATACCCATGGAAGCCCCGTGGGCGCCCACTAAGTGCGACACAAGCTCGAACACCATCCCTTCAGGCCGGTCTCACCCTCCGCAAATAGGGAAGCCTCGCATCATTGAGTGATCGTTTCAGTGAACTGACCTTGCGGGGAACTTCCCGAGAGGATCTACCCCTCGAACACACTCGGAATGTGATTGACGCTTCACCGGGTAGCAAGAGAGGAAGCATGGGGCGGGGAGGGGCCCTGTCGGGGACAGGCGCGCGCCGTATTATCGCAGCGCTGCCGCTGTTTTTCGGCGCTGCCGCCATGATACTGCTTGCAGCATCACCCATGTGGCGTGGGGGGAAAGCGGTCGTGCTCGACGGAATCAACCCGTTTGGGTCGGTGCAGGATGACTCGCTGCCAAGCCAACTGGGGCAGCCGCCACGGCTTGGGCACCTGATGAGCACGAGCTACGGTCCCGGGTTCAATGATGTTGGTGAGCCGATCGGCACCCGTCGGCAAGCGCTGTCGAGCCCGTATGTGAATGTGATCTCGCCAAGCCCGCATGTCGAGACACGCCAGATCAGCGCTCAGGAGTACCTTCAGGAGAAGGGCAAGCGTGGACGGTGTGGCCCGAGCACCTGAACCAAGGGCATCATGAGTGATCGCATACACCTGCGCTGTTCGCGTGTCTATGCGGCTGGGTAGCTCAGCAGTGCACGCGCCCTGTCCAGCGATGCTCTGCGAAACTTAGCGCTGACGCGGCGCGGGGTGGTTCCCTTGAGCGCAGGGACCCAATGATCGCACAACCGACCTACGATACGTCACAGTGGTACCGAGGACCACGAGCACCCTACCAATACCCCGACTACGGTATGGAGGCGGCGCCCTCAAGTGCAGCGGCGGCTGCAGCGGAGGCGGCGCCCGCGGACCTCATGTTCGCGCGAGCGGAGTTCTGGCGCGCGCTCGACGACTACCACGGCGCACAAGAGTCCGCCGAATACGAGGATTGGCTCGCGCGGCGTTCCGCGTGGGAGGAGCAGGATTCGGGGTTCTGGCGCTCAGTCGGTGCCAAGGACGCGAAGCTGCCGTCCCTTGCGGAGCTGCGAGGCGGCATCAAGAAGGCTGAGCACGAGGCTCAGCACGCGGTGGAACAGGATAGAAGTGGCGCTCACACGCATTACCGCAAGGCGGCACGCCTCTTTACCAAGGCAGCGGTGGCCGCGCAGGCGGCGGGTGGGGAGGTGTCGGCGCCGTCGTGGGACAAGACGCAGGCAGCATGGGACTACTTTTATGCGACCAACCGACTGCTGGACGCGCGGCAGCGCGGGATAGACCGGCGCCGTGCAGAGGCACTCACCAAAGTACTTCCACCGACGGACCGCAGTGACGGCGTGAAGGTTGCGGCATTCGTGCGTCCCTGGGTGCCGTTCCCGGGCTGCCGCAAGGGCGTCAACTCGCCGCTCTGCGACGTCGCGGAAGCCCTCCACTTCCCGCGGAGTACCGTCGGCTTCACCCGTGGCGCCAACGGTGCTAGATTTCGCACGAGCAGCCCTGGGGGCGTGGGCGATACGGTCGGTCGGGACGCGCGGAAGCAGCAAGCCCTCGCCGCAGTCAAAGCTCGCGCCCGCCGGGGAGGCACGGTTGCCGGTGCTGAGCACAGCTGCGAGGCCAAGTGCGCGGCAGGCGACGTTTCGTGCGCTTCGAATTGCCGCGCGGGAGCGCAAAAAGTGGCTGGCCTCGATGCAGCGCTTGGTCCACTAAATGAAGAGCAGGCGCGGCTGAACCGTGCGCGGATGCTACTGTACCTGCGCGAGTTCGGGCCGCTCAAGGCGATGCTCTCGTCCAAGCGCCTGGCCAAGACGACGCAGTTGCCGTGGTACCCCGGCGATTTCAAGCAGCCGCGGTCGACCGACTGCGCTGAGCCGGGGTTCTGCCACCAGTGGGCGGACGGACAGTACATCGACTCGTGGGCGGAGGCCTCGACCAACTGGGACACAATGGGGAGCCACCAGAGCGGGTACCTGCACTGGGAAAGCATGGCGCGCGATGCGTGGAACGGAGGGTTTGACAACGTGCCGGTGGACTACGATGCGCGGCACTACCGCGGGGACCACGGCGACCGGTTCGGGTACGAGGAGGGGCATCCGGCGGAGGCGCGAGAGGCGGACGCGGAGGCGACGGTGGGGCGAAGGGAGTGGGGAGCGCACATGGAGGACCCGGACGACGAGGAGTTCGAGGACGCGTGGGACCGGACGGGGCCGGACGCGGAGCGCGAATGGCAGTGGGCAGGGCGCGACAAGGGCTGGGACTCGGGCGACGCGCACGACCACCAGTGGGACTACCGTGCCGACGGGTGGGGGCGCTCGGACGAGTGGGAGGACGCGTGGGACGCGCCGAGTGATGAAAAGTGGGAGTTCCCCGAAGACTACAACGACCGCCCGCGCTCGGCGCAGCGCGACGGGGAGGCGCAGGACGTGGACGATCGCGTGGGACTGTACCGCGACCTGCCCGCGCCCAGGGCGCGAGCGGCGCAGGCCAACCCGCAGGACTCGCAGCAGCCTGCAGGCGCAGCGGAAGCAGGGTCAGAAGGGCCAGACGCTGAGTCGGCAGCAGCTCCGGGGAAGAGGGGACCAGGGAGGTCAGTCGAGACGAAGGGGCGGGCAACGATGCTGGCGGGGCGGCGCGAGCGCGGAGAGACTCTGGCGCGAAGGGGGCGGTTCACAATGCTGGCGCAGCTGCCTGCGTTCGACTGGGCCAAATTTAACAAGGACCAGGCAAGGTTGGAGCGGCGAGCACGTGTGGCCGCAGACATGCTCATGTCGAAAGGCCTGCAGTCGGAGAACACGCACAAGCTGTTTGTGACGGCCGACCCCTCGCTCGCCTCGCAGATCAAGGCGGCACAGAAGGCGCAGCGCGTCAAGGCCGCGGTCGGCGGGTTGGGCTCGTGGGCGGAGACGCACGACCCGCTCAAGGCGGGGCAGCCAGGAAGTGCTTCGGACGTGCTGCAGGACTGGCGGCCGCCCCGCGGGTTGCCCTTCGGCGGGAACATCGCGAGCCGGACCCTGTCGGGCGGCAAGGAGGCCAAGGAGGCGTCGCGCGGGCGCGCGCTGCGGCGGTCGCTGAGACACGTGGCGGGCCTGATGGACCGCCAGTGGGGCCACGGGGGCAGCGACTCTCTGACAGCGCCCCTCGCTGCGCGCGAGCAACGTCAGGAGGCGGAGCACGCCGCTCGCGCTGCTGCGCGCGCGCTGGGCGACGACTCGCCGCAGCGGTACTCGGAGCAGGCGCGGCTGCAGGCGCCCGCAAAGCACGCGTCGCTGGAGGGTAAGCTGGAGGCGGCGACGGCTGCCATCGACCGCGCGCTCTCCTCGTCGGTTGCGACGCACGGCGACGACCCTGCGTCAGCGCGCCAGAAGGCGGGCACCACCCAGCACGTGGTTGTCGCGCGACGCATCGCCACGCGCGGCGCAGCCGGGGCTGCAGACGACGGCAAGGTTTGGACAACGGCAACGGGGGCAGCTGGGGCTGGGGCGGAGGCGATCCGGCGGCGGCTCAAGCGGCAGATCGAGGCCAACTCGCGGCTGCGCACACGGCTCCAGCAGGCCGAGGCCGAGGGCTTCGGCAAGGGGTACGCGAAGCGGATGAAGAGCATGGAGGAGTCGGTCGCCAAGATCGTAGCGTCAAAGCTCTCGCCCAAAGTTGTGACTCTGGCAGCGTCCAAGGTAGCCTCGGATGTGGAGTCGCACAGCGCAGAGCCGCGCAAGGTGTGGATCGTTGATCACGGGCCGGATCATCACGGCTACGAGCGCGAAATCGGCCGGGGAGGATACTGGGACGACACGGAGCACTTCCGCTACTACGACGAGGAGCGGCACGACGACGCTTGGCGCCAGCACGACAAGGAGTACTACGACGCCATTTTCGACGACCACCGCGACGAGTTCAGGCACGCCCGCCGCCGGAATGACACGCGCCGCAGAATCGAAGATGGCGACCTCACGCCGGCAGAGGCCGAGCGCGCGCGCCGGCGGCGCATGGTGACGGACGGGGATCCGGGCGATGGCGCGAACGCTACCGACGACGAGGCGGTGTTACGCGACCACGTCCGGTACCGTCACACACGGTGGGAGTTTCCCAAGCACGCGGCCAACCCCGAAGGTGGCGAGAAGCACCAGACGGTGGTCGACCCGGCCGTGCTTGCGGCGGGCGGCGACGTGCGCCCTGTGCGTGGGCATGCCATGCAGGCGTACGGCTCCCAGCGCCTCGGCGCGCACGACGGCACCTACTTCCGCTTTGGAGGCGACCGCCGCGGGCGCCGTCGCAACTACCGCGGCAAGTTTGGTCATCTCTGGGTGAAGCCCAGCAAGGCTAAGGGCGACTCTCTGCAGTGGGACTCAACGGTTGACCCAAAAGAAATCGCGTTCCATGGCGGGCGGCGGCATATGCACGATGAGTGTGACCACTACGGAGAGGCGGGCTGCTCACGAGTGTGGGACGAGGAGCAGCGCAAGCGGCGGTCCTATTGCGCGACGTGGCAGGGGCGGCGTCACATGCACCGCCACGCGCGGCGCTACTGCTTCGGCAACTACCACCCCGGGAACGAGCGGGACGGCTGGGCCAGCAACCGCGCGGGCGCAGCACCTCCGCGCTACCTGCGCGACGGCAGCGCAGCAGGGCCCGCAGACTGGCACCTTTCAACGGACCAAGACCCAGCGGGAAGCCGTGCGCATCGTAATCTCACGGCGACAGATCGAGGCGGCGCCGATGCGCGGGACGGGAGCGGGGTAGGCCAGGCGCCTGGGGAGGTGGACCCTGAGGAGGGTAACGGCCGGGGAGGGGCGGGCAAGTACGTGGCAGGCGGCGAGGGCGCGGCGGGCGCGGCTGCAGGCGGCGGGGGCGCGGCGGATGACGAAGAGCACGGGCCGCCCGATGGGGATGATGAGCCGCCTGAGCTGCGGGGGCGCGTGGCGTCCACGTACCCGGGGCGGGACCACGAGTGGCAGCCGCACTACTTCAATCACGCGTTCTGGTCGGAGCTCTACCACTACTTCAAGGGCGACCGCCCCGACGAGTACTGCAACGTGTGCGTCGGGGAGTTCATGACGGCGCTGCAGGACATCAAGATCCCGGAGACGCAGAGCTCGACGGGTGCGCGGGCCGAGCAGGTGCCCAAGCTCTGCCGCGAAGCGTGCGAGACCAACACCAACGGAGGCTTCACATACCACCGACCAGTAGTGGCGTCGCGCCAGCCGCTTCCCGAAGTGGACGCGGCGGGGGCGGCAGCCAGTGCGCGGCGGGTACAAGACCTTTCGGCGCAGGCGAACGAGCAGTACAAGGGTGGCTTCCACTGAGTCCTTGAACCATTTAGTGAGGGGTTCGCTGGTGCTAGTGAGAAGGAGTAAAAAGAATTAGACCGTGCCGATGCCTGGGCAAAGGTATGAGTTCACTCATCACTGATACGCGTGCACACAACGACTGAAAATCTCGGCGCAGAGGTCTCGGCGCAGAGGTTTCACCAGACCGGGCGTGATCCCTCGGCCGCGACGCTCGCGCTCAGGTCGCGAAGTGCTCGTGCGGAGCGGCGGCGGGGGGCGCGGCCTCGCCTTGAGACTCGACGTCCTGCTCGACCTTCTCGTAGTCTTGCGCTGGAGCGATGCGGCGAACGGGGAAGAGGGAGCGGCCGCCTTTGGAGTAGAAGGAGTAGGTGCCCCACGCCCAGAGGCCCAGAACGATGTGCCCGGACGTGATGACCCCCACCGAGAAGACACCAATCGAGAAGATCCCAACGGAGCAGAAGCCAAACGAGACCAGTCCCATGGACACGAACCCGAGTGAAAAGATGCCGAAACTGAGCGACGAGCCGATCGAGAACACTCCGGCGCTTGCGGTCCCCGCGCTGAAGTAGCCCGCGGACCCGTCGCCGGCCGAAAAGTAGACGGCGGTGCCGTTGATGATGGACGCGGCCGCCTCGCTGCCCGTCAGGACATTCGAAGACATGCCCGCGGCAAGGCCGCCAACGAAAAACAGCAATGAGAGCATGAAGATGAAAAAGAGAAGGAACTTCTGCCACATGGGCATGACCTTGGGCAGTCCGACTGGGTGCGAGAACGGAGGGTCCTCATCTCTGCCTGCCACTGGCTCCACCTCGACACTGTAACGCGATGCCCCGGCCAGGTTGCCCTTGGGTGTGGCCGGATACACTCCTCCCTTGCCGAGCTCCGATGCGTGCATCTGGGAGTCGCCCATGCGCTGCGGCGTCGCTGCCTGGAATGGGTGCACCCCGCTGTCTTTGTTGGCAGCCTTCCCCCGCCGCCGGCCGCCTTTCTTCTCCTGCTCCGCCGTTGAGACCTCAGGCTCCACCTTTGCGGGCGCACCGGCCTCGGATCCTTTCTCTTCAACCATTTTTTCCCTGCCACGCGCAAGATGCGTCGTCAGCCCACGACAGCACAACTGCACTGCTAGTTTGTTTGCTTGCACTCTACCAAGGCCCCTACCTCCCTCTCAGGGGCGTAACAACGGGCCCGTGTTGATCCAATCCACTGCTGAGTGAAGCCTCGCCCTGGTCGGCTCAAAATTTGGCCGGTAGCTTCGGTGACCCATCCAGGTGGGGCATGATCATTGCGCTGGAGGGACGCGCTAAGGACCCAACGTGCAAAAAGAGACCAAGAAGCTTGTGGTGCCCATAGTGTTGGACTCAGCGCTTTCTAGCGCTGTAAACTGCGTGCTTGAGGCTTGCGGTACCAGAAAAATTCCCTCTCACATCGCTTGTCGGCCCTGGTGCGCAGAGGGACCCAAAACAGTAGCGCGGGGACGCACCGTGTCTGCTCGCCTCCTCAGCTGTGTCAAGCGGCAACGTTCACCACGCGCAAATATCAGGTGCCGATCTCCGCGACTTGTGCTGGATAGGCCGCTTCCAGGTCGCTGGCTGTTCCTGCCTGCGAGGAACGCGACGGCACCTGGACTCGATGTTTCGAAAGCTCTTGCGAGGCGGGAGAACAGTTTTGCTGTCGACTTTCCGAGTTCCCGAAGTCAAAAGTCTCACAAGTGCCAGACGGGGTAGGCCGCTGGGCCGTGCGTGGTAACAGAGCATCGATCGCGGAGAGGGCAAGTAAATCGCGATGTCGATGTACGTGCGCGTGAAGCGCGGAAAGCAGACGATATTCTTGCACTGTGAGTCGCCCGAAAGTTCCGAGACAAAAAGGGAAGGGGGATTGGTCGCAATCAACCCGAGATTCCAACTTCCACCCGCTTTCACAAGGCTGCGAGCTGCACATTTCCTTACCGAGGGCGTGCTGGGGAACAGGCGATCCGCAAGACAGCGTCCTGTCGCTCAAGAAGAAAATCCAGGAACGCCCCGTGCACGCTGGCTGCCTCCTTCCTCACCGAATTGGAGTCTCGCAGACGTGATCGTACGCACAGCGTGTTTGCTCCCTACTGCACATGGCCACCCTCCCCTGACCTTGACATTCCGACTCCGGCGCTCAGGCGATCAACGGTGAAGCAACAGAAAAGCAGCGGCTGATGCAGGTTGAGGACAAGTTGGTCTACGATGACAACAAGACGCTGAGAGAGTGCAAGATCGAAGACAAGGACGTGGTAGCTCTCGTCTACAAAATTGACCAGGCACGGCACACTGCCTGCTATCGCGACCGCCGTGCCGCGCTATTCCGCAGCAGCCGCCGCTGCTAGCAGCGCGTTGTCTCTAAGCGGTGCGGACGGGCGGGGCGTGGCAGGGCGAAGACCCAGCGGCAAAAGAGAGCTGGGAGGAGATCCACATCGAGCGGCCACCCGCGCCCGGTGAGGCCGCGCCAGGCTCCCCGTCGGGGATGTGATCCCTTGGCCAGTGGGAAGGTGGCGCGGCATTGCGCCCTGGCCGCCCAGGCGAGGAAAGAATGTAGCGAGGAAGTATCGAGAACGCGCAAGCCATTCCTAAGCCAGAAAGAGAGGGGGGGGTGGGGGTGGGGTGGGGAGTCAGAGTTACAGGGCAGGCAGAGAGCAAGATGCGCGGCGAGAGGCGCGCTCGTGATGAGACGCCGCCGCTTAGCGATGGGTCTTGTAAAAAAAACGCCTTTTCTTACTAGGCACAAACAATGCAGAGCTCCCGCACGGTCCGCCACGCCGTGGCGAAATTCACTGCTGGCCAGGTGGCTGCGTGCGCAGTTGGTTCCCTTGCTGAGGTATCATGAGGTGCTGCATCGATCTGCACACAAGAAATTCGTGAGGAAAGCGTTGCGACGCTGCGGTGAAAGCATTGGCGGAGGGGTGAAAGTAGGTTGGGTCGACCTTGCCAGCGCTCGGCTCAAGGGAGCGTTTGCCTCAGCATTGCTCGGCACTTGTGTCGAGTATCGTTGCGCGGGCAGTCCTTGCGCTAGCGCCCCTTGCGTAGGAAGTCCTCGCCAAACTAGGCCGCGGGGAATCGAGCTCACACCGCCATAGGCCGCGCCCGGCGGAGCGCGGACGGGAGCTGCTCCGAGACTATGCCCCGCGCCGACTTGGCGCGGGGTCCCGATCGGGTGCAGCAGCGGCGCAAGCCAGGTGCGTATCGAGCCTGGGGTGCACCGCAAGATGTAAGTTTATCAATCGTGCCACCGCAGCGAGTGGTTCGTCAGCGCTCCGCGGCGAGGGTTTCGGGAGGGAGGACGGGGGAGAGTGGCTGACCTGACGAAAATAGGAGCATGGTGGCGCACATGATCGCCATCGGAAGGAGCAGGCGAGCAAGTAGCGCCCCTGACAAAGGCTTCCCCCTCGTTCGCCGCTCGACTGCAGTGATGGCTGACCGGCCGCTCTCGCCCCACGCGTCTTCATCATCGTCGCCCACACCTCGGCCGCCAGCTGCCAGACAGCCACCCGGGTCGGCGTCAGCGTAGCTGTCCTGGCAAGGGGAGGAGGGCACCTCGCCCAAGTCTTTTGCCCGGCGGAAAGTGCAAGTGGCTGGTATGCTTCGGGTCTCCGTGCTGCGGGACTCTGCACCGAGAGCACGCAGCTCTGCAGAAGCGCCCGGTCCTCCCCACGCCGCTGGTTCGCCCACCACGCGTTCCCGGCGACCCACCTCGCCATGCACCGCTCGCGACTCCCGCGCCCTTGCCCTCCCTGCGCTCCCGAGTCTGTTCCGAGCTGAATCGTCTCGCGGGCGTCGTGTGGCAGGGACGACTCGCAGCTCGCACGCACTCTGCTCTGCTTCTGCGGCTTCTTCGAAGTTACGACAAGGCTTGAGCGACCCTGGTAAGGCTACGACTGGGCGTTGGGTATGAGGCGAGTCAGCAGTGTCGAACGAGCCGATGGTGGCGGTAGGTGAAGAGGCTGCAGCGTAGACGGTATCCCGCTGCGTGCCTAGCGACAGGGGCATGGCAACTCCCGTCCGGCTCTCTGCGATGTCAAGTTCCTCATGTGGCGTTGGATCCTGTTCCTCGTCATCGCTGACCTCATCTTCTTCATCAGAGTCAGGCAATCCGCGAGCGGCCTGCGGTGCGCGCGTCGCTATCAGACACGGGCCTTACTGGTCGGCTAGGTTCTGGAAAAGCGACGGCAGGGTCGTCATTGGGCATAGACGAATATCTATGGTGAGGGTCATTGCCTCTAGCATCATAGTCGCGAGGCGGTCTCGAGCGACGTCGCCCAAGGCCATGCGCACCTTTTTCACCATCCTGAGATACTTTTTCGCATTGAGCTCTCGAAGCTTTACACTGACAGCTAGTCAGTGTAGATCCTGGCAGAGAGAAAGAAGTCTTACCGACTGGCACAATGATTGGGGAGTCCGCAACGCAGGCAGCGGATCGCCCGGCAGCTCTTACGCCTGAGAGGTCAAACTCAGTGCACAACCCGTCGCCAACGCTAAGCGGGGCTGCGACGCGCTCGGGGGGATATCGTGGTCGGGCACAGATCGACATTTCCGCCGTGCCGATTCATGGCCATGTTGCTTCAGCAGAGGAGTCTTCCGCAGGGAAATCTCCCACGCACGAGGTGCTGTGGAACCAGGCAGGCTCATCGAACGCCTCAACGCAGAGCTCTCCAGAGGTCTTTTCGCGCGGCCCTTTCAGTGCTTTGGCGGTCTGCAGAAGAGTGCTGTGACATGTCTGTATCGTGTGATGCGTGCGCGCGCCGCTCGGCGGCTCAGGACGTGCGAACTGACGTGGCGCAGTCCCCTCAGGCGGCGTCGACGGGATCGTGGCCCGGCACTCTCGGCGTGATACGCTTGCGTCCGTCCGATGCACAGGGTTGCAGCCGCGAGTTGCCGCCGAGGGTCACTCCGCCGCGCCCCGAGTGGGTGCCTGGCCATCGACCAGCGCCTCCGACACCAGGTTCTTCAGTCGCGGCGCCGAGTCCCAAGGCGTCGTCGCCGCCTCGCGCGCACACCTCGGGAAAGGCGGATCCTCGGGACAGGCGTGCGAGTGCAACGGTGACCGCCGACACGGTGCGCCCCCGGGCCCCCCGCTGCGCCCGAAACGAGCTGCGCACCAAGCTGTGGCACACAGCGCTCGCCCTAGCAGCGTGGATCGCCACAGGCGAGCGTTGAGCGGTAGAGCACGGGGCAGGTGGTGGCGGTGCCGGTGCTGGGCGCGGCGAGCCCCTGGCAGCCGTCCGACGTCCGGCAGCAACTGTTTGCAGAGGGTGTGCCGCTGTGGGACACGCGAATTCTGCGGACCGTGACGCTCGACGCCGAGTCGAGGCGCGGCGCCCGCCTGCCCCGCCTGCCTGTCGCCCACGCGCCCGGCGCGTGGGGTGGGCGGCCTCGGGCCTCGGCACGCCGCGGAATCTTTTTGAGCCATTGAGGCGCCGCTGGCTGCGCTCTGAGGCGCCGCTGGCTGCGCACTGGCAGGATCGAGGTAGAATCGGCTCTGCCAGCGGCGGACAGGCGCACAGGGAGCGGGAGGGAGGGAGCGAGGGCGGGAGCGGGCGGGCGTGAAGCTGCGGGGGCGGGGGCAGATCTGCCAGTGGTGGTGCTCGCGCACTCCGCGGCGCTCTCGGCGCGGGTGCGGGTCACGCTGCGCGTCCCGCCCGGGGCCTCGGTGGGCCATGTGTGCGCCTGCTATTCGAGCGCGCTCAATGCCTCGGCTGCGGAGCGCCCCGCAGCCGAGGCCGTGGCCGAGGCCTCCACGGGCTCGGCCAGCTGGACGCCCGCCGCGTGCGGCTTCAGCGTCTTCGCGTCGCGGCAGGTCGCCACGCGCGGCTGCGGCGCAGCGCCGCCGCCGCTAAACGCGCCCGGCACGCTGGACTGCAGTCTTGCGGCGCTGCTGCGCGCGCAGGGGCTGCGCGGGGGGAAAGCGACGCTGCACGCCTACCTGGCTCCGCGCGGGGAGCCTACGGCGGGCGACGTGGTCAGAGGAGAGATGTTTGCCGCATAAAGGGTCAGGGGTTCAGGTGTCAGGGCCCGGGCGGGCGACGCCAGCCAGCGCGGCGCAGCCCTCGTGTACGTACACTTTTTTATTTCCGCTTCATCCTCGACAACGCCCCCCCTTTCCTCCAGACTGTGCCCATATACACCCTGGCCCCGCGGCGCAGAGAGCCGCGCGGCTTTCTGCACCACCGCTGCACTCACGACCGCTGCACATCACCGTAGACGCTGAGCCCGGCCGGAGGTTGACAAAAGGGCTCTAGCGGCACATGTGGGTGGTGCCAGAGCCCGGGGTGCTCCCACGCAAGATGCTCTTGGGTACTCCCACGCGCGTGGGGGTGCGGCGCGTGGCTGGCCAAGTGCATGGCCGAGGCGCCCGGCGGGAGCCGCGCGCCGTGCGCCGCGTGCAGCGGGGGCGGCGGGGACGCGGCGCCGTCGCCGC
>Ga0115567_10005774_pt1 | contig 11936 bp, 11 predicted proteins | sample COGITO_mtgs_1204_2_FD_88679 | JGI IMG/M metagenome (GOLD analysis project Ga0115567, IMG submission 88679) | Pelagic marine microbial communities from North Sea - COGITO_mtgs_120412 | ecosystem: Environmental > Aquatic > Marine > Epipelagic | place: Germany:Helgoland, sampling site Kabeltonne...
ACATCTGACGCTTTGTGATGTCCAACATGTTCGCGCCGTTCTGAACACTCAGCCGTCCGTCATCGACCTGCGCCAAAACCTCTATGCGATTTAACTCGCGCTCGCTCATCATCACCCATCCCATGCCCAAACTCCCTCAGCTCAATTGGACAAGAGAGTGACATTCCTGAATTGCACAGGGGTGACATTATCGCTTTGCGGCTACATAGCATGTGCAGCGGAATACCTTTTATGACGACATTGATCCCGAACCCGTGCCGCAGGCCTTTCGGGCTTCTATGCACAGCATCGGCAATTTTGGCCTCGATTATCACGCCTTTGACGATCTGCCAAACTCTGACACGGGACAGATCGGCACATGCGCCAGTTTGCGCGATTTCTGCGCTTCTCTGATGCCGTGGGCGGTATTGAGGGTATCAAGGTAGTCAGGCGGCACTGGAACGGCGCGATAAACGGTTTTCTGTTCACCCGTGCTGTACTTGCGCTTTTTAAGCGACCTGATGGTCACGGCACCGCCGGAAAGGTCAATACGGGTGGGCGTGATTTCGATCAGCTCTGACGGCCGACAGCCAGTGTAGTGCAGCGTTTCGCACAGCGTGCGGTCGCGGGCTGGCCGTTGACGTGCCACAGACAAGAACGCGGCCCGCTCCTCAGCGTTGAGGTAGAGGCGGTTTCCGTTTGGATCATAGAGGGTCATTTCGCTCATATTTAACAGTTTATCCGAAGACTGTTAAGCAGCAAGGTCCAAAACAGCCTCCTATCCTGTTCGTTGAGGCTGGTGGCTCACAAATGACTTAACACTATTAGCAATAGTGTTAAGTGCTATTGCCGACCTTCGCTGCAAAGCGCATGAAATCACAGAGTGCAGACAATGCTAGCCTTCGCTGTAGCTGCGCCAAAGCCCGGTTCTGCCAGTGGTCAAAAATCAGCGAACTTCGCCACATCACACCAGAAGTCGGAAAGAGGTTTTTCAAGCCTTTCCAGTTTTAACGCATGCACGTCAAGTGGGACGGTGACTAGACAGCCCTTGTTCTGACTATCTTTCAGCAAGATTTGTAGGCATACGCCGCGACTTACGACGGGCTAGACTGCGTAAAATCTTCGGCTGCAAACAGATCCGGCAGGATCTCGACCTCCCAAACCGGCGGTGGCGGTGGTGTCGGCATTTGGCGATTAGCCAAGGCTTCGAACACTGTTGTCGGGTCGCCAGGAAACGTCACGATGATCGGAGCTGCCAGACGGATGATGCGCAACAGCGCAAGATCATAATCCAACAAAGCAAGCGCCCATGGGTCCCCTTCTTCATCTTCACGCAGCCAATCACCAAATGAGGCGCATTCCAACGGTGCGTAAAGCTTCGGATCGCAAGCGTCAGAAAAACGGTCCAGCCGCTCCTGAACACCGGCTCCGTCGCGCAGCAACAGATAGCGCAGCGTGCGCGGCAAGGACCGCGCCAAAATCGATCCGCGAAAACTGCGTGCCAAGAAGGCATAGAGAGCCAAGGCGGCCGAATCTTCCTCCCAAAGATGAGCGGCAGTTTCCGCCTTCCAGACGGCGTTTGTCAGTTCCGCTTCCCATGCATCAAGGTCAATGGGTGGGTCGGCCCGAACTGCACTTATATCTGCTGGTGCCGCATCGGATCGGCTGTTGCCAGCCTCGCCCCACAACCTGCGCAACTCATCGACTGTCTGGTCAAATTCAGCTGGCTCGAATCTTTCCAAAAAGGTATCGAAAATCTCAAAGTTGAGCGCGCCCAAATTAGAGAGGGCCTTGATCACATCCATGGATCGTTGCGCCAGATCATCTGGCATGCTGCCAGAATGGCTGTCTAACCAAAAACCGTCGCGTTCTTCGCCCCCGGCAAGGTGGACTTCCCAAACACGATCCAGCGGAATTTGCGACAGGAATTCATCCCAGTCCAACCGCCCGTTGCGATGGTTGCAGTACAAATTGTGCAGATCAAGAAGGATGCCGCAATCGGCTTCTTTCACGACCCGTGCGACGAATTCCCCGTCCGGCATTTCAAACGGTTTTCGGGACAGATAGGCCACGCCGGTTTCCAAAGCGACGGGGCGTCCAAGGGCTGCAGCAAAGGCCCTGACGTTGCGGACAGCATTGGCAATGCCCGCCTCGGTCTGCAACGGCGGCAACAAAAAGCCAGCTGAGCGGTGCGGCGTGCCGGCGATCGAAAGATGTTCGCTGACCCACGGCGAGCCAAGCCGGACGGCGGTCAGACGCAGAAGGTCCAGATGCGCAGGGTCGGGCCGACGGGTGCCACCAAGCGGCACACCCACGCTGTGAACCAGCTTGTGGCCCGGCATTTCGGCATAAATATCCAGCCCCGGCGAAAACTCGAAAAACGGGCCCTTGATGGCATCATCGGCCAACCAGAGCGTTTGCGGTTCAATCTCAAGCACATCAAGCGCGTCTGGTCGGCGCTCCAAAAAAGGTCGGAGCGCCGAAGAGTAGACCATGCCGACCCCAAGTTTGGGGGCGCGAAAGGGTCCTAGATCAGCCAATGGTCATGAACCGTTCATCAATGTTCAGGTTCTCATCAATGCTGAACTGTTCTTCGAGGTTGAAGAGCATGTCACAGCCGGTGGCACAGGCAACATGGCCGGTAATCTCGGCAATCCGATCAATTGCAGCATGGACGTTTTTGATTTCCGTCGCGAGTTTCGGTTTCAGCCCGATACGCACGCTGGTTACTTTTTTATTTAGGTTCACCTTGATCGGGTTCTTCGACAGCACGCTTGATTTCAAGTCCCGTGAAAAGACATGATCACGCTGCAGTTCAAGATACAGGTTGTGGCCAGAACAGCATGCCGGGCACCCCAACTTATCCAAAACATTTCCGATAGACTTTTTCAGGCTGCCGATTTCGCCTGCCACTGACGCGGGGATAGATACACGTACGGGACGTGCAGTCATGGTTTCAATACCCATGTTAATCTCCATTCATAAAAATTGATTTCGTCGATAGTGGACCGAGCTTGCATCCAAAGGGACCAGCGCGGTAGTCAGGAATACCTTACCCCAGGTCAACTGATTGATTGTAAGCCGCCATTTAGCTGCGCCGTGCGGGAGGTCTGCTCTCGATCCTGTTTGCCAGTTTGGCATTTCTGGACTTAACAGAGTTAGTAATAGTGTTAAGCGGCGGATTTGACATAGGGTTCTGCACTCTCCGGTCGAATGCCGCTTTCGTTTCGCCATCTTTGTTCTTCTCCGTGGTGAATATCAGCAGGTAGCAAATCAGAGCTTACGTCAATGTCCAGTTCTTGGGGAGCACCTCAGTATACTTGGTGGCGCAGCGCGACGATGCATCACTGCACCGAGTTGCCACCTTGGTGTCTGATTCCGGAGGGGAGCCATGCGAGGTATCGACCCCGCAGGTCATTCCACTCAAGATGAAAATTGTGGTGGCCGCGATCAAGGTCGGGAAGATCCGGCTTGCGGGTCAGCTCAGCCAGTACAGGCCAAACAGGATGAACACCGCGAGGAACATCGTTTCGGCAACGATCAGCGCGATGGCCTGCCCGCCCACGTCGAGGATGGTTCGCAATGCGGTCTTCATGCCGACGGCGGCGATGGCGATCAGCAGTGCCCAGCGGGACAGATCACCCAGAAAATCCGATACCACGGTGGGCACCAGCCCGATTGAATTGATTGCAGCCAACGCCAGGAATGCCAGCACGAAACTTGGGATCAGCGGTGGCCGACTGCTACCGGTGTCGTCGGCGTCGCCGCGGGCACGAATCGCTAATGAGAAACACAGAACCACCGGCGCCAGCATGGTCACGCGGATCAGCTTGACCAGCGTCGCGGTTTCCCCCGTTTCTTCCGACACGGAAAAACCGGCGCCGACCACCTGTGCGACATCATGAATCGTGCCGCCCAGAAAGACCCCGGTCGCCAGTGTGTCCAGCCCCGCAAGGTTGGTGATCAACGGATAGACGATCATCGCCACGGTCGACAGAACGGTGACGGCCAAAACGGTGAAGATCAGGTTCTTTTCCGAATGTTCGTTCTTGGGCAAAACGGCGGCAATCGCCATGGCGGCGGACGCCCCGCAGATCGCCACCGATCCACCGGTCAGCAGGGCGAACCGCCAGCCCCGGCCCAGAAGCCGCGCACCCAGAAGGCCGAACAGGATCGTCAGGATCATTCCGGCGATAATCAGAAGGATCAGCGGTGCACCTAGGCCGATCAGCAGATCGACGCTGATCCGCGCGCCCAGCAGGGCCACGCCCAATCTCAGCACGGTGCGCGAGGTAAAATTGACCCCCGGCACGCAGCGGCCTTCCTCGGCCAGAAAGTGGAAGGCGATGCCCAGCAGCAGCGCCATCAGCATTGCGGGCGCGCCGTAATGTTCCGACAGGAACTGTGCCGCGATGGCGATGATGACGGCAACCGCAATCCCTGGCATCAGTGCGCCGGGGTTTTGCGGAAGACCCAGCCGTGCCGCGATCGCCGAAACGGGGGAAACTGTCATGGGGACCTCGGAAAATGTCGTGCGCCGGATGGCGGGGTAGACCGGCAAGCGCGGCCCGGATGTGACAATCCGGGCCGCATAGCGCCCTTACGCGCGGTCGGTCCAGCGGTCGGTAAAGTCGAACGCCTTGGTATAACCGAATAGCGCGGCCGATCCGCCAGTGTGCAGGAAGATTACCCGTTCGCCCTTCTTGAAGTGACCTTTGCGGACCAGATCGATGAACCCAGCCGCCCCCTTGGCGGAATAGACCGGATCCAGCAGGATGCTTTCCAGTTCGGCGAACATTTTTATCGCTTCCAGCCCGCTTTCGGTCGGGATGCCGTAGCCTTCGCCCACGTAATCGGTATTGGCCACCACGTCCTCACGCGCGACCACGCCGCTGCACCCCAGTTTGTCGGCGGTGGCGCAGGCCAGTTTGAACACGTTTGCCTCTTGCGCCTCTTTCGGAGCGCGCACCCCGATGCCCAGCAGCGGGATCTGGGCGTTCATCGCCTTGAGCCCCACGATCAACCCAGCCTGCGTGCCGGCACTTCCGGTCGCATGCACGATGTGATCGATTTTCGTGTGGCTGTCGTTGACCTGCGACAGCATCTCGAACGCGCAGTTGACGTAGCCCAGAGCGCCGGTCGGGTTCGACCCGCCGCCGGGGATGGTATAGACTTTACGGCCATCGGCGCGCATCCGTTCGGCGGCTTTCTCCATCTCGGCGTTCATATCGACGCCGCCCTTGCGTTTCTCGGTCGTCGCGCCGTGCAAATGGTCCAGCAGCACGTTGCCGTTGTTGTTGTAGTTGGTATCGTCCGATCCGGTCCGGTCTTCCAGCAGGATGTGGCAATCCATGCCGATCTTGGCGGCGAAAGCGGCCGTCTGGCGGGCATGGTTCGACTGGGTCGCGCCTTGGGTCATCACCATGTCGGCGCCTTCAAGTTCGGCCTCAGCCATTAGAAATTCCAGTTTTCGGGTCTTGTTGCCCCCAGTGCTGAGACCGGTGCAATCGTCCCGCTTGATCCAGATTTCGGGGCCGTCCAGTTCCTTGGACAGACGGTCCATCCGCTCAAGCGGTGTGGGAAGGTGGGCGATGAAGCGGCGGGGGAAGCGGGCAAGATGCATCTGAAAATCCTCAAGTTACATGGCGGACAGTTACCGCGCCCCGTCTTCAATTGATAATGCGTAATGGCAATTCTATAATGCGTGCCTTGCAAGTTAGGAGAGCGATATGCGGCTGGAGTGGATCGAGGACATACTGGCCGTCATGGATGCAGGGTCGCTGGCGCGAGCGGCAGAGCGGCGGTTCGTGACGCAATCGGCCTTCACCCGCCGCATCCGCATGATCGAAGACAGCATCGGTGCAAACCTGTTCGACCGCACCCGCAAGCCGATCGAGGTGCTGGCCGCCGTGCGCGCGCTGGAACCCGAATTGCGCGAAACCGCGGCCCTCCTGAACAGCCTGCGGGCAGGGTTGCGCAACGCGTCGGGCGCGGCGGGCAGCACGGTGGCCTTCGCCTGCCAGCATGCGATCACCGCAACCGTGTCACCGCGCATCGTCGCGGCGCTAACGGCGCAGGGCGATGCATCGGTGCGCGTCAGGTCGGGCAACCGTGACGAATGCCTAATGATGCTGTTGTCCGGCACGGTCGATTTCGCATTGATGTACGACTCGCCCGGCGCACAATCCTCTGCCATTCCCCATGCATTCGAAAGCGTCACGCTGGACAGTGAACGGTTGGTGCCCGTCTGCACCCCCGATCTGCGCCACGCCGCCAACGGACCGGTAATTCCCATCGTCAGCTACCCGGCGGACGTTTTCCTGGGCCGGGTTTTCAACCTTACGCTTGCCCCCCAACTGCCTGCCCGCGTCACGGTCGCCGTAAAGGCTGAAACGGCACTGACGCTGGCCGCCTACCGCTACGCAATCTGCGGCATAGGTATCGCCTGGCTACCCCTGACGCTGGTGCAGGACGCTCTGGACAGGGGCGATCTGTGCCTGCTCGACGAAATCCTACCCGCCGGAGCGCTGGATCTGATAATGATCTGGCTACCCGAACAGCGCCGTCCACACGTCCAGTGGATCAGGCAGGATCTGCTGAACCGCCTTTATCCCGATGTCGGCTCACAGCGCATCCCAGACAGCCTTGCCGACCCGGTCCAGCCGGTCGACCGAACAGAACAGTGACAGGCTCAGCGTGGCCTGCCATTCGGGACCGCCCACCTTCACCAGCAGACCGCGTGCAATCTCGTCGGCGACCGCCCCTTCGGGCAACCACGCAACACCACTGCCCGCCAGAGTGCGCCGTTTGATCGCCTCGGTCAGGGCATCCATATAACACAGCGCCAGCCGGGGCTTGCGCTTGCCGATCGTCTGATCGACCACCGTCCCCAGAAAGCTGGCCGGATCGTAGCCCAGATACGGTAGTTCGGGACCGTCGCGTGCCGACAGATCCCATCCCCCCGCCCGCGCCGCGCGGGTTTCGGCCACGGGGATCATCTGTTCGGTGCCAATGTCCTTGCGTTCGAAATGCCGTTCCTCGAAGACCGGCATCACATCCTTGTGGCGGTAATACAGAAGAAAATCGCAGGTACCTTCCTGAAGAAGCTGGCAACAGGTGCGCAGGTTGTCGGAATAGACCCGCACCCGCAAACCGGGAATATGCGCCTCAAGCTCGGTAATGCGGACCGACAGGTAATTGACCGAAATCGTGTGCAGCACGGCAAACCGCTGGAATGCCGTCGTTCCGCGCTCTTCCGCGCGGATCGTCTGGCGGATGTCGGTCAGCGCCGTGATCATCTCACGCGCGATCGGCAGGAACTGAACGCCTGCATCCGACAGTTGCACCGGATAGGTCGAGCGTTTGACCAGCGGAGCGCCCACCCAAACCTCAAGCGATTTGATGCGTCGGCTGAAGGCGGATTGGGTGATGTTCCGCTCTTCGGCCGCACGGGTGAAGTTCAGCGTCCGCCCCAAGCACACGAAATCCCACAACCAGTTCAGATCCATGGCGACAGCCTCCCAAACCCGCTCTGGACACAAGTATGATCAAACCATACCGAATTTGCATGATTTAAGTCCATGTTTGAATTGGCCGTGCCGCCGGTTCGTCGCTTAACCTAGGGGCAAGTTGGTCGGTTCAAAGGAAGAGCCTGAGTGTCAGCGACACGCGGCCACCAACGCTTGCGATTGGATCGGGGATCTTCACGCCGCTTTTGCAGCTTGCCCCTGCATCGATCATCAAAGGGAGAGAACCATGAGAAAGACATTGACCACAACCGCCTTCGCCGCCGCGCTGGCCGCAGTCACCGGCGCCGCGTACGGCGAAACGACGCTCCGCCTGTCCACCTACGTCAACGAATCGGACGTGCGCTATCAGGGGTTCCAGCATTTCGCCGAACTGGTGGCCGAAAAGACCGACGGAAGCGTCCAGGTCGACATCTTCCCGTCTTCGACGTTGCACGGCTGGTCCGAAGGGGTCGATGCCCTTCAGGGCGGCGTGTCCGACATCAGCTGGATCAATGCCGACAACCGTCTGCCCTGCTACGTCGTCACCTCACTTTATCCGGCCAACGTGAACCTTGATGACCAGCCCGCACTTGACGCCGCCTATGCGGATCTGATTCGCGACGAAGCCGCGAACGTAGACCTCGTGCCGCTGATCAATTCGAACTATTCCTACGATCAGGAATGGTGGTTCGACGGCGAAATCGAAGATCTGGGCAATCTTGACGGCAAACTCGTGCGCTCCATCGGGCCGCTGGTCAGCATGATGATCGAAAGCTGGGGCGGCCAGCCGGTCTTCGTCGCGCCGAAAGAGGTGTTTCAGTCCGCCGAACGCGGCGTCGTCGATGGCATCAACATGGGCGTCGCCACCTACAGTTCATGGAAGCTGTGGTCGGTCATGCCCTACATGGTCAACGCCAACCTGTTCTACGGCAACATCATCTACATGATGAACAAGAGCAAGTTCGACAGCCTGACACCCGACGAACAGACCGCCGTGACCGCAGCGGCCGCCGAAACCGAGGCCTGGCTTCAGCCCTTGTATGAAACATGGGTGGATGAACAGGTCGCCACGGCGGTTGCCGAAGGTGGCACCGAAGTGACCCTGACCTCGGAAAAGACGGCGGAACTGATCGGAGGCATCGCCGAAAAGTGGAACGCCGAAGTCGATTCTGCCTGCGGCCCGGATATGGCCGGTCAGTTTCGTGACCTGATGGCGAACCACGCCAACTGAGATCACGGTTGCCCGCCACATCTGGCGGGCAATTTCTTTTCTGTCCAAAAGACGAGGTGCGTCATGACCGATGGACTGGACCGCCTGATCGCTGCCGTCGAACGACTTGTCGTCTGGATGGCCGGGCTCGGCGCCGTGATCGTCCTGATCCAGATGCTCTGGATCTCCTACGGCGTGTTCGTACGCTATGTCCTGGGATCGCCCGACCGGATGGTGACCGAGGCGACGGCACTGCTGCTGTTTCCCGTGGCCTTCGCCGGTCTTGCTTTCGCCCTGCGTGAAGACGCTTATCCCAAGGTCACGATGGCGACCGACCTGCTGGGTTCGGGTGCGCGCAAGGTGATGACAATCGTCAATTACCTTCTGATGATCGGTGTGGGCGGGTTCTTTGCCTATGCCGGCGTCAGCGCCACGATCCGGTCGTTTTATTCGGGCGCTGCGTCCGAAATCCTGCACTGGCCGCGGTATCTTTTCTGGGCGCCGGGGGCCTTGGCGCTGATCCTCTTCACCTTCTACGCACTGCTGCGGCTGATCAGACTGATCCGCACGCCGGCCGAATAAGGAGCACGTCATGGAATGGTATACTGTCGGGCTGGGCCTGCTGGGCCTGCTGATGATCTTCATCGTCATCGGACTGCCCATCCCCTTCGCCCTTGCCGCCGCCGCCCTGCCCTTTCTGTGGAACATCCAGGGCTTTTCAACCTCGGTCGTATCGTCTGAGCTGAAACTCTGGGGGGTCTGGATCGATTACATCCTGCTTGCGGTGCCGTTGTTCGTGTTTCTGGGCGAATTGATAGGAAAATCGAACATCGGGCCGAATCTGTACCAGTTCCTGCACCAAGGCGTGCGGATCAGGGGGTCGGCCGCCTATGGGTCCATCGGGGCCAGCGCCGGGTTCGGGGCGGTCTGCGGGTCGTCCATGGTCGGCGCGCTGACCATCGGCGGCGTCGCCCTGCCCGAAATGCTGCGCCTCGGCTATGGAAAACGGCTGTCCAGCGGCGTGCTGGCTGCCGGCGGCACCCTGTCGGTGCTGATCCCGCCCAGCCTGATCCTGCTGTTCTACGGCATCGTCGCCGACCAGAGCATCGGCGATCTGTTCATCGCAGGCGTTATTCCCGGCCTGATCCTGGTGTCCAGCTTTGTCGTCATTGTGCTGGTCTGGGGCATACTCAAGCCTAAAGACATTCCCAATCAGGAAGAGTCTCAGAAAATGCCAATAATGATGATCCTCAGCACGGTCGGCCCCGTCGTCCTGATCGGTCTGGTTATAACCGTCGCGATTTATGCGGGCATCGCCACCCCGACCGAGGCGGCCGCCGTCGCCGCGCTGTTGACGGTCATACTGGCCTTCGGGGTCGGCGGCCTGACCTGGCAAGGCTTCAAGGATTCCATCTTTGCGACAATGCGGACCATGGGCTATCTGGGGCTGTTGCTGTCGGCTGGCGTTCTGTTCGGCTTCGTGCTGACCTACTATCGCGTACCCCAGCAATTCACCGAACTGTTCATGTCGTTCGAGCTGTCGCCATATACGGTGCTGGCCATCGTGTTGATCTTCTACGTCATCCTAGGAATGTTCCTGGAACCGGTGTCGATGACATTCATCACCCTGCCCACGATTTATCCCCTGATGAGTGCGGCAGGCTTCGATCTGATCTGGTTCGGCGTCGTCTTCACCATCACAATGGAAATTGCGGTGCTGACGCCGCCCGTTGGGCTGAACCTGTATGTCATACAGGGGATAAGTAGGGATCAGGTCACGATCGGCGACGTCATCATGGGGTGTCTGCCGTTCATTGGCGCCATGATCTTGCTGATCGGTATCTTGATCGTCGTTCCGCAAGCAGCTCTGTGGCTGCCCGAGCAGATGCGTTGACCATGACCACGCCCTTGCCCCACCGCCGCGCCGGGCGCGGCCCCGCCTTGGTTTTTGTCCATGGATATCTGGGCGGGTCCGCGCAATGGGAGGCAGAAATCTCCCGCTTCAGCGCCGACTACGACGTTATCGCACCGGACCTTCCCGGCTTCGGCGCGGCGGCGGACAGGCCCGGATGCGACCGGATCGAAGGGTTCGCACAGGCCGTGATGAACCTGCTGGATCACCTCGACATCGACCGGTTCATTCTGCTGGGCCACTCTATGGGGGGCATGATCGCGCAGGAAATGGCGGCGCGCCACGCGGCGCGGGTGAATCGGCTGATCCTTTACGGCACTGGTCCTCTGGGGGCCATGCCCGACCGTTTCGAACCCATTGATGTCTCGCGTCAGCGGCTTGAAACCGATGGTGTGGCCGATACCGCCCGACGCATCAGCGCCACATGGTTCCGCAAAGGCGAAGAGGCCGATGGTTTTCCGGCGGTTCGCGACATCGGCGCGCAGGCCAGTGCCTCGGCGGCCCTCGCCGCTCTCGATGCGATGGCGCATTGGGACGGCCGGTCCGCCTTGGGCAGGCTGACCATGCCTACCCTCGTCCTCTGGGGCGATTCCGACCGGTCCTATCGCTGGCCCCAGGTGGAATCGCTCTGGCGCAACCTGCCGGTCGGCGAACTTTCCGTAATTCCCGGAGCCGCCCATGCGGCACACCTGGAGAAGCCCGGCATCTTCCACCTTGTCTTGGACGACTTCCTTGCCGATCGTGCCAACAGACCTTCTGCCGAACGACCGGCGGCCCGTGTCCTGCACCCAGAAAGCCCGTCGTAGGTAGTCTCAACGAGACGTCATGTTCGTGGTCTTGGCAATGTCGCAGGCCACTTTTCGGGCGTCTTCCTACTCCTCGCGGGTAACCGAGCGACTCAAAGGCGCATAATCGGGCTATATGTAAAAATAACCACCAGGCGCTGACGCATCAGCGTTTAACAGAATGGATCAGTCCGTTAAGCCCCTTGCCCTGCTGACGGCAAATGATCGCGAAGCCGATACGCCCAAGGGCGAGCACCCCTCATCCCACCTCAAGGGATACAAAGGCGTGATCCATGCTGATGGGTTCACCGGCTTCAATGGCCTATTCGGAACCGATCGCGCCAGCGAGCAGGCCTGCATGGTCCACGTGCGCCGCAAGTTCGTTGATGTTTACGAAAGCGAAGGATCTGGCATCGCCGAAGAGGCAATCAAGCGGATCGCCACTCTGTATGCTGTAGAAAAAGAGACGCGCTACAAACCGGCTGAAGACCGCGCGGCCCTGCGGCAAGAAAAGGCAGAGCCGATCTTCGACGATCTCGAGG
>Ga0115567_10005779_pt1 | contig 11932 bp, 8 predicted proteins | sample COGITO_mtgs_1204_2_FD_88679 | JGI IMG/M metagenome (GOLD analysis project Ga0115567, IMG submission 88679) | Pelagic marine microbial communities from North Sea - COGITO_mtgs_120412 | ecosystem: Environmental > Aquatic > Marine > Epipelagic | place: Germany:Helgoland, sampling site Kabeltonne...
CAGGCATCCTTGATTGTCTTCAGGAAGCCACTGCGCATCGGTTTGTAGTTCTTGAGCTTGTCGGTATGCGCGATGAGCAACCAAGCGTTCGCAAGTGGCACGATTGGCATCTGTTCCAGCGACATTTCCTGTTGTTTGAGATAATCTGCCTTACGCATTTCCCTGTTCGTTCCGCTCTTGGCTTTGATCAGGATTTCGTCCATCGCCGCGTCGCCGCTTTTCTGAACGTTCAGGGCGGTCCCGCTGTGGTAGTTATTGTAGACGAAATCATCCGGATCGGCCAAGGGGCTGACCCAGTACATTGCGGTCATATCGAACTTGCTCGGTGCCCAGATCTCGTCCCAGTAGCGAGGGATTTCCATCGTATCGATCTTCGCCGTGACGCCGATGGCAGCAAGGTTTGCCTGAATAATGGGTGCCATTGAGACCATTGCCGGGAAGGACGAGGCCATCGTCAGCGATGTTTCGAACCCGTCTGGATATCCTGCTTCGGCCAGCAGGGCCTTGGCCTTTTCAACGTCACCGCGCGGGGCGAAATAATCCAGGTCCGCATACGCCCAATTCCATTCCGGGATCACACCACCCAGAATCGGAGTCGCCTGTCCAAAGAACGTGCCGGCCACGATAGCAGAGCGGTCAATCGCATGGGCGATAGCTTGTCGTACCAATGGGTTGTCCAAGGGTGGACGGTCATGGTTGGGCAGCAGCCAATAGAACCGCGATCCCTCCAGCGTTTGACCTGTGATGCCGGGGGTTGCGCTGACAGTTGCCCAGTCCTTTGGCGGTATCTCGTTGGAAAAGTTGACCGTGCCAGACAGCACTGCGTTTGTCAGCGCTGTGACGTCCGCGATCAAGTGCATCTCCAGCCCGTCGAAATGCGGTTTGCCCTCTTCGTAGAATTCCGCGTTTTTGTCCAACACAATCTTGGACCGCGGTTGATATGAAACGAACTTGAATGGCCCGCTGCCGACCGGTTGCGCGTTCAGGTCATGACCTGATTCAAGCAGCTTTTTCGGCACGATAGAAGAGCCGGGAAAGGCCATGTAAGTCAGGAATGGTCCCGTCGGTGCGTTGAGGTCAAACCGAACGGTATACGGGTCGACGACGACAACATCGTCAATCGTCGCGACCTGTGAATCATAGGCATAACCCGAATCCGGTGCGCGCAGGCGGTCGAACGTGTATTTGACGTCTTCGGCCGTGAGGTCGTCACCGTTGTGAAACGTGACGCCTTGGCGCAGGACGAATGTGTACTGCAACCCATCGTCGCTGACCTCGTAGCTTTCAGCCAGATCGGGATAGGGCTGTGCATCTGGATCGAGCGACATCAGTGTGGAATAAATCTGTTCGATCACGACATGGGACATGCCAGATGGTCCAAGCGCAGGATCCATGCCCGCCGGATCAGCCGAAAACGCAAGGCGTAGTATTCCACCGTCAACCGGCGTCATATCCTGTGCCTGCACTTGCCCGGTCATGGACGGTAACAAGGCTAACGCTGTTCCCGATGCCAGAAACGCGCGCCGGCCCATTGCCGTGATACCCGTTATTGCGTTCTTTGATCTTGTGATTGCCATTCGACTTCTCCCTGTGTCATGGGCTTGAGGCCCTTGTGAACGATAACTTGAATGGACTTTCATCATATGACAGTTTCTGGATCAGTCAATTGGTGTCGTTCATGTTTCGACATCTCGACCTTGTATCGAGGAAGTCTGGTCAATGAATGAGCGCAGCGACAAAGATGGAAGATCGCCTGCGACGGCAACGCAGATTACTGTTGGCGAAAAACTGCGCCATGCCCGACGGCTTCAGAATTTGACGCTGAAATCGGTCGCAGACCGCGTCGCGTGTTCTGAGAGCATGCTTTCCAAGATTGAGCGGGGCAGGGTGAAGCCGGGTCTCGATCTTCTGGCGCGCCTCGCGGAAACGCTGAATGCATCAGTGGCCGCACTTTTCAGTGAACCTGAAAGCATGGGCGTCGTCGTCTATCAGGACGGCGAGCGTCCCGTAATAGAAGTCGGCGGCAACGCCGAGGGGGTCGCGCCCACGATATTACAAAGACTTGTCCCGCTCGCTGATGGCCGGTTGCTGAACGGCAATGTCCATATTGTACCGCCCGGCGGTGTAACCAGCGGAACACTGATCCATCAAGGAGAAGAAGTGGGTTTCATCGTCGAAGGTTACATAGAGCTGACTGTAGACGGCAAGGTGTCACTGCTCGGGGCGGGGGCGTCATTCTATTTCTCATCCACATTGCCACACAGTTATCGCAATATCGGAACCGATACCGCGCGTATCGTCTGGGTGAATTCGCCCCCTTACTAAGCAACGAGTTGCATCCCAATCTGGCAATTCATCCATTCAGACTACTCAGATGTGTTCGTCCAGATATGAAACCACGATCACTTGGCAGCCATTGCAGCAGATCGTCGCGGGCCGCCAACAGCCCTTTAAATCGGCTGTGAATCCCGATGACAGCAGTCAAATATTGGATAGAACAGACGTTCTTACGCGTGCCAGTGCTGGAAACGAATAAATTCAGGATACGCTGGCGACCCTTTCGATCAATGTCTCGGCTGCGCGCATGCTGGCGATGATGTGGTTTTGGCCGCGCACCAGTTGCGTGCGACCAAAGCCTTGCATGTTGGCGCTGTCACCCGCAATTTTGCTGGCATGTTCAACCGCTGGCAGCGGCGGTATGGTCAGGGCCGGATCATGCCGAAAACGGTCAGATCGGTTGAAGTTCAACGGCACCAGGATGCGCGCGAGTTCCTGGATGACTGTGTTTGCGGCCTTTTCGTTGACAGCCCCGGATTGGACGCCTTTGTAGAACGCTTCAATTTTGGCCAGCAGGCTGTCACTTGCCGCACGTGCCGCTGAAAGGTCGAACGCATCGCCTGCCTCCGATTGATAGGTGTCCAACGTGGTCTGGAACTCCCGTGCTGTGGCACGCCAGTCTTGCGGAAGGATGGCGGCATTGGCGTTGCGGAAGACAGCCAGCAGATACACCTTAATGTCGCGCAACAGGATGTCTTTGTCCGCGATTTCGAGCGTATCGTTTTCGGTGTGCCAGGCAATATTCATGCCGCAGCCACCCACGGCGTAATATCCCAGCTCTTCACGGTGAGCGTTCGTCATGGCCGATGACAGCATCAGATAGCCTGAAAGACCGATGTCGTTGAATGAATAGTCCCCCGCGCGGTGAGGGCGTTCTGAATGCAATTCCTTGCCGCAAACGTCCTTGATCACCTGTGCCAGATGGTCATGATTTTCCGACATGACTGAGACGTTCAGGAATTCAGTCGCCCAGCGACAACCGGGGCTGTCACAGTTCACTTGCGCGACGCAGTTTGCGTCCAGATCCAGCGCAAAAGTATCCGAATACCAGGTGGAGCCCGCATAGCGACCGGTTGAGTGGCCGGGCCACCAGGCGATCTTGACCGTGCGGCGCAGTTTGTCCTTGTTTGCCCACAGAACCCGCGCGATTTCCAGCATCGTGGCGTCGCCCGTTGCATTGTCCCCAACGCCCACATCCCAGCTGTCCAGGTGGCCGTGCAGCAGGACATATTTCTCGGGCTCTTGCGTGCCCGGAATTGTAATCTCGGGCAATTTTGAACTGAACCAGCCTTCTTCCATCTCGGTAAAAATGGTCGCTTCGCCACCTGCCTCAGCGATTTTTCGCAGGGCCTGACCGCTTTCGAAGTTTACGGCGGCGGCAGGAATGGTGGGCTTGCGGGGCAGATCATCTGTGCCCGGAATACCCCAGATTGTTGTGCAGATGCCCCAATGGATATCAACGCCCGGATTGATCGCGATCACGCCGATCGCCCCGCAGGTGCCCATCAGCGAAATGATCGCGGGGCTGGCGAAGCCTTCGGTCAGCACGATCTTGCCGCGCACCTTTTCGATCATCGCAGCAGATGCTTCCAGCTGGCTTTCGAATGCATCTTCTTCGTCCATGTTTGTGGTGCCGGGGATATAGACCAGCGGGCCCGTCAGGCCCGAGGGCGTATTGGCCGCGTATGCCGGCGGCTTTGCCCTATAAGTAGTGCCTGCGGCTTCGATACGCGCTTGACCGGGCAAGCTGAGATACAGATCGGGCTCGTGGACATGTACCTTGACGCCGTGGCCGCGCAGGGTGTCGATGACCTCGTCCATCCCACGGTTCACGTCATCGGGATGCTCGCGTTTGAATGTCGCAAAACTTTCTACCAGTGACCAAGGGGCGTCAATTGTAACCTGATCAAGCAGGTCTTTTTCAACGTCGTTCATTTTGGTTCTCCTGATGTTTCACTGAATAAAACACTGTTGCATTTATTAAAACGCTAGCAGAGGAGATTGAGTCGGGCAAGCGTATGAATGTGCCTGCTGTCTTTCGGATGCCCGCAGATTATCCGAGTGTGAGTTTTGCCGATATTTTTTGTGCTGCTGCCTGTACGGCTTCGATGTAGGCCTCGCGCTGGGGTTCGTCGAGTCGGGCAGAGGCGCCAGCGATGGACAGGCCCGCAACCACTTCACCAGCGGCATTGAACACTGGGGCGGCGATTGAAAAAGCGCCGTCATCCAGATCATTCAGGGCGACGTTGTAGCCATTTGCACGGATGCGAAGCAGAATTTTCCGCAACTGTTCGGGATCCGTGATGGTGTGGTTCGTGTGGCTCTCCAACGTTCCGGACAAGACGCGGTCCCGGATTGCTGGCTCCGCATAGGCAAGCAGCAACATTGATGCGCCACCCGCATGGAGTGGCCCTTTGCGGCCTGTTTGCGCAAAGATTCGAATGGCGTGCAAACCTTCGCGGGTTGCCAACGCCAGGGCATATCCGCCCTCACGAATCACCAGATTGACGTTTTCACCGGTCTCATCCCGCAATTCGTCCAGAATGGGTGGCGCGACATGCAAAAGCGCCCCGTCGCGGCCCACACGTTCTCCCAAAAGAGCCACACGGTACCCCAAGGAGTAGATCGCGCGATCCTGATCACGCTGGACATAGCCAGCCTCTTCCAGGGTCTGCAAAAGTCTGAAAACGATGGATTTTGTCAGACCCATTTCTTTAGCCAAGGCCGTTACACCCAAGTCCGGTGTCTCTGCCAGAGCCTCAAGCACGTTCAGCGCGCGGACAACTGCCTCAATCTTGTATGATTTACGTTCGCCGGTCGTTCCATTTGCATCTTTTGCCATGGTCGCTCCAAAAATGCCTATTGCGTTTATCGTCAGGCGTGTTTTACTGAATAAAGTAAAATTGGCTTGTCTCACTGAGTAAAACGTAACTTGATACTTCGTCAATGCCAAAAACACTGCCGGACCGTCCGGCACCGGACTGCACAGAACTGGAGCGAGATCACGCGGTGATCCGGCATTCTCATTTGTGCATTCTTAGGCTGACCTGGCCACAACAGGCCGATGACAACAGGAGAGATATTGTGAATACCCTATTCAAGCTGGCTTCGACGTCGCTGATGAGCGTGGCACTTTTTGCCGGGCCGACATGGGCGCAAGACCAGATCAGAACGATCCATTTGCTGTCGCGCCCGCAGGCAGCGCAACCTGCGGAATTTCAGGCTGTGCAACTGATCGCGCAGGAATGGCGCAAGCTAGGTCTTGATGTCGAAGTTGACGTCATGCCTTGGGAGCAATTGTCCTCTGAAGTCTGGTACAACCGCGAGGATTGGGATGTGACAGCCTGGCAGATGACTGGCCGACCAGAGCGGTCAGATCCGGATGAAATTATCTATAATCTGTTCCATTCATCCACTGCGGAAAGCGGCTATAACTTCATCGGATATTCCAACCCGGAATATGATGCGGTCGTGGAAAAGCAGCGCGTGACAATTGATCCTGACAAGCGGCAGGAACTGGTGTGGAAAGCTCAGGAGATTTTGGCCAAGGATCAGCCCAACATGATGCTGGTACACCCACAACAGGCCTTTGCATTTGACAAGAACATCTGGGACGCCGCCTCGGTTGTGAACCAGTCTGGCATCGGTATTCGCAACACATGGACATGGCTGTCTTTGACGCCCAAGACAGATCAGAAGGACATCATCGTCAACTCAGCGGACAACGTGATCTCGGTGAAACCCCTCTACTTCTCAGGGGTGACAGATAGCTGGATCACAGAGTTGATTTATGACCGTCTGTTCCGTGTGGGTCCCGATGGTTTGCCGACCCTGTGGGCCGCAGAAAGCTTTGAGTGGCGCGATGATACTACCATCGCAGTCACATTGCGCGATGGCATGAAATGGCACGACGGCGCGCCGGTGACGGTCGAAGACGTCAAGTTCTCCTACGAGACGACCGTTGGTGGCGAAGCGCCAATGTATTCGCCATTTGGCGAAGGCATCAGCAATATTGCGATTGAGGGCGATAATGTCATTGTCTTTACGCTGGAAAACCCCTCGGCGTCCTTTGTCACGTCCAGCCTCGCCAAGATCAACCTGATCCCCAAGCATATCTGGGAGCCGATCCTTGCCGATCTGGCAACCAAAGAGGAGAATGCGGAAAGCTATCAGGAAGAGATGCCAATCGGCTCTGGTCCATACAAGTTCGAACGCTGGATCACCAACGAAGAGATCGTGCTGAGTGCGAATGAAGGTCACTTCAACGCACCCAAAGCTGAACGGTGGATCCTGCGGCTGGTGCCGAATGCCGAAGCAGCCCTTGGGATGCTCCGTTCGGGCGAGGTGAACTTTTTGACTGACTTCTCCGGTGATCCGCAGGTGTTGATTGATGCGGCTGCGGCGGATGGTGATATCGAGGTCGTATCGACCGTCGACATTGGTTTTCGCTATGTCGCCTTTAACAACCGTCGCGCACCGTTCAATGATCCGGCGTTCCGCTCGGCCCTGTCCTCGGCTGTTGACCGTCGTCTGATCGTGAATGCGGCGTTCAAGGGGTTCGCTGTCGCGTCAAACTCTGTCGTTTCCCCGGCATTGGAATTCTGGCACGACAAGTCCGTTGTCGACAACTTCAAGGCGGGAACCGATGTGGCCAAGTCGATATTGGAAGAGGCGGGCTATACAATGAACGGGGATCGACTGGCCTATCCTGATGGCGTGAAAGAGACACTTGGCGACTAGGCATAAGCTTAACTAACGGAGGGGCGGTTTGCGTTAACCGCTCCTCTGTCCCACGCGGTCATTAAAATCATTGCAAGCAGGTCCACATGAGTACGCTCAAACCCGTTCTATCGCGTACATTCCAGTTGATGCTGGTCCTTTGGGCCGTTGTGACCATCCTGTTCCTGATGTTCCGCCTGATGCCGGGCAACCCGCTCGCCGCCTATATCGATCCTACGTTTACACTTGAACAGCAAGAACAACTGATCCGACAATTCGGTCTCGATAAGCCGCTGTTACAGCAATATTTTACGTACATCGGAAACTTGCTTCAGGGTGAACTGGGCTATTCCTTCCGCTATCGGACCCCCGTTGCCGATCGTATCTGGCTCCTCCTGCCCAATACACTCATTCTCACATTTTCTTCCCTGATCATTGCATATTTCTTTGGCATTCTGGCGGGCGCATGGCTCGCGTGGCACCGTGGCAGCCGTGCTGAGGCCGTCGCATTGCCTGTCGTTCTTGCCACCCGCGCGATGCCCGAATTCTGGTTGGGCATGGTGTTGCTGGCCGTCTTTTCCTTTTCGCTAGGCATTTTTCCCGCCGGGGGCACGCGGTCTCCGGGGACGGAATATGATAGCCTTTGGGCGCTCTATACCTCCGCTGATTTTCTGTCCCATCTCGCGTTGCCGATGCTGACACTGGCAATTTACTCGCAGGGTCTGCCGTTGCTGCTGATGCGTTCAAATATGCTGGACGTGATGAAAGAGGACTTTGTCACGATGGCCAAGGTCAAGGGCCTTTCGCCCTACACAATCGTCATCCGTCATGGCGCGCGCAACGCTCTGTTGCCGGTAATGACGTCGTTTGCAATTTCTGTCGGCTATCAGTTGCAGGGCAATGTGGTGGTAGAGAGTGTGTTCTCCTGGCCCGGACTTGGGCGCGAACTGGTCTCGGCCGTTTCCGCGTCCGACTATCCGCTGGCCCAAGGCGCATTCCTTATGATCGCGGTGGTCGTGATCTTGATGAACCTGATCGCTGACCTGCTTTACACGTTCCTCGATCCAAGGATTTCCCATGCTTGAGGCCATTGCATCCCGGGGCAAGATCCGCCGAATGTTCGGCGCGTTGAAAGTGCCGGTTGGCGATAATTTTGCTGTCGCCGGTCTGATCATCTACGTTCTGTTTATGCTGACGGCGATCTTTGCACCTGTGCTTGCGCCCTTCGATCCGACCGAGATCCTGTACTCGACAGACTACGAACTGGCATCAGATTTACTGCCGGGGCAGGAGGGACACATTCTGGGCACGACAAGTCTTGGCCGCGACATCTTTTCCCAGATTGTCTTTGGTGCCCGCTCGGCTCTGCTCGTGGGTTTGACGGCGGCGTTTATGGTGGCTTTCATAGGGACCATTGTGGGCCTGTTGGCGGGCTACTTTGGCGGATGGATCGACATGATCCTGATGCGGCTTGCAGACGTGGCCTTTGGCATTCCGTTTCTGCCGTTTGTGATCGTCATCTCAGCTTTTCTGGAGCCGTCAATCTGGAACACTGTCATAGCAATGGCATTGGTTCTGTGGCGTGATACGGCCCGGGTGATCAGGTCGCAGGTTTTGACCCTGCGTTCGCGCGGATATGTTGAGGCGGCGCGGGTCGCAGGCTCCTCGGATCTGAAAATTATCGTCCGCCACATCGCCCCGAACATCGTTCCGCTGTCCCTGCTGTATGGATCCATTGCCATCGGCTGGGCCATCCTGACCGAGGCTTCCATCAGCTTTTTGGGGTTTGGCGACCCGGATTCAATTAGCTGGGGGTATATGCTTCAGGACGCTTTCGCCAGTCAGGCTCTGAGCCGCCAAGCGTATCACTGGTTCATTCCGCCGGGGATGGCGATCATCTTTGTTGTCTCTGCAGGGTTTTTCATCTCGCGTGGCTATGAAAACCTCCTCTTTCCAAAGCTGGGCCGGTAATATGAACGAACCACTTCTCAGCGTCAAAGATCTGTCTATTGCCTATCAGGTGCCCGGCCTTGACGTCGTCGCCGTATCGCGCGCGTTTTTCGATGTGCCTAAGGGCGCGATTGTCGGGCTTGTCGGGGAAAGCGGGTGTGGCAAGACAACGATGGCGCGTGCCTTCACGCGCATCATTGCAGACAACGCAAAAATCACCGAAGGCAGCATGCTTTTTGATGGGCAGGATCTGGCGAAATTGTCCGAGAAGGCGATGAACGATCTGCGCTGGCGCGACATTGCCTTTGTTCCGCAATCTGCCATGAATTCCCTCGATCCGGTGTACCGCGTTGAATATCAGCTGAACGAGGTTCTGCGCGGAAGGGGCGGGTTGAGCCGCGCGCAGGCGCGCAAGCGTGCGGTCGAACTGTTCGAATTGGTGGGGATAGAGGCCAACCGCCTGCGCGATTTCCCGCACCAGTTTTCGGGCGGCATGCGCCAGCGTGTTGCCATCGCGCTGGCCCTTGCGTTGAATCCCAAACTGATTGTCGCGGATGAGCCTGTGACAGCACTTGATGTGATCGTGCAGCGCCAAATCTTGGATCAGATGCGCGATCTGCAAAGGGACTTGGGCATCTCAATCATCATCGTCACCCACGATATTTCGGTGGTGGCGTATATCTGTGACCGTACCGTAGTGATGTATGCAGGCGAGGTGGTTGAGGATTGCGATACCAAGACACTGCTGTCGGCACCTTTGCATCCCTATACGATGGGTCTGAAAAACGCGTTTCCCGATATTGCCAGTGCTGGATCAGGCATGCTGACCCCGATCAGCGGCGCGCCGCCCGACCTTGCCAGACCACCCAGCGGCTGCCGGTTTGCGGCGCGCTGTCCGTTTGCCACTGATCATTGTCGCGCGGTATCGCCAACCCTGCGTCAATTCGCGGCCGGCCATTCGGTTGCATGCCACCGCGCCGACGAAGCGGTAGTTTTGCGCGGAAAAGCGGAAAACCCGGCGACATGGGGGGAAATGGCATGACCACGCCCCTTGTCGAAGTTGAAAACGCGCAACTGCACTATAAAGTTGGCTCTGCCGTATCGGCGATGTTTGGCCTGCCATCCGTCGTCAAAGCCGTGGACGGGATCAACTTTCGATTGAACAAGGGTGAAAGCGTCGGTCTCTTGGGCGAAAGCGGATGTGGCAAGACATCCGTGGGCCGGTTGCTGGTCCGGTTGGAAGAGGTCACGGGTGGCTCAGCTCGGTTCGACGGCGCAGAAATCGCGGATCTCAAGGGCGCTGAACTGCGTAGGTTTCGGTCCCGAAGCCAGATGATTTTCCAGAATCCCTTTGATGCGGTGAACCCGCGCTATTCTATCAAAAAGACAATGGCAGAACCGCTTGGCAATGCGGGCATCGCCAAATTGGAATGGCACGACCGCATCATCAAGGCGCTGGAACTCGTCCGGCTGGCAGAGCCTGAGCAATACCTTGACCGGTTTCCACATCAGCTGTCCGGCGGCCAGTTACAGCGCGTGGTCATGGCCCGCGCCCTGATCCTTGAGCCAGACTTCGTGGTGGCGGATGAACCCGTCTCCATGCTGGATGTCTCGGTGCGTGCGGGTGTGCTGAATGTCTTTCGCGACGTGCGCGATAAGCTGGGGCTGACGGCGATCTACATCAGCCATGATCTGGCCTTGGTACGCTATGTCTGCGAACGCACAATCGTCATGTATCTGGGCCGTATCATGGAAGACGGCCCCACCGAGAATATTGTGCGCGACCCCCTTCATCCCTACACGCAGGCGCTGGTGGCAGCAGTGCCAACACCCAACGCGGATCAAAGCCATGAGCCTTTGCCCATTGGGCGCGGCGCGCCGGATCCGCGTAATCCGCCGTCAGGCTGTGTGTTTCGCGATCGCTGCCCAAAGGCGTTCGCGCGTTGCGCCGTCGATGTCCCGTTGCCGCAAAAGATCCGCAACCGCGACGTTGCCTGCCACCTGTTCGATGAGGCCATGTGATGCGCGCTGCGGCATATCACAAGACTGGTCCGGCGGCGCAGGTGCTGTCGATCATGGATATGCCTGATCCGGTGCCCGGTGTGGGCGAGGTGCTGGTGCGTGTGCACGTCTCCGGTATCAACCCTGCTGACGTGAAGCGCCGCGCCGGTTGGAACGGGATGACGATGGTGCATGGCCAAGTGATACCTCACTGTGACGGCGCGGGAGTGATCGAGGCTGTCGGCGCGGGTATTGACCCGCTACGCTTAGGTGAGCGGGTCTGGATGTGGAACGCCCAAGGGGGATATGGCGAAAAAGGCCGTGCCTTTGGAACCGCCGCAGAGCTGATCGCGCTGCCGTCCGTTCAAGCAATTACATTGCCCGATACGCTGGATTTTGACGCTGGTGCTTGCTTGGGTGTGCCTGGCCTGACTGCATGGCTGTTGGCGCTGGCAGACGAGCCAATTGACGGTAAAACCCTGTTGATCCAAGGTGCTGCAGGTGCGGTCGGTCATATGGCTGCCCAAGTGGCACTGCACCACAACGCCCGCGTGATTGCGGTGGTCAGCGACGACAACGGGGCGGCGCATGTGCAAACGCTTGGCGATATTCCAACCATTGACCGCCATACCGAAGATGTCGCGGCACGTGTGCATGAGTTGAGCGAAGGGCAGGGTGTGGATCGCATCATCGAAGTCGATCTGGCTGCCAATCTGGCCGTTGATATCGCATGCCTTGCCCCGCACGGCGTGATTGCATCCTATTCGTCCTCATCAAACCCCCTGCCGACCTTGCCCTATTACGCCCTTGCCGACCTCGGCGCTGCAATTCGTTTTGTGCAAGGGTTTCGACTTAGCCCCGACCAGCGTCAGGCGGCGCTGATGATGCTGGAAACAATGGCCCGAAAAGGCACTCTTTCCCCGTC
>Ga0115567_10005781_pt1 | contig 11930 bp, 11 predicted proteins | sample COGITO_mtgs_1204_2_FD_88679 | JGI IMG/M metagenome (GOLD analysis project Ga0115567, IMG submission 88679) | Pelagic marine microbial communities from North Sea - COGITO_mtgs_120412 | ecosystem: Environmental > Aquatic > Marine > Epipelagic | place: Germany:Helgoland, sampling site Kabeltonne...
GTTCTCTGAGGGTCGACGCGGTTAGCGACAACATCAGGTAGATGCCTGCAAATATCAGAAAAGCCAAGATCGTGTACTAAAATAAGCGGGGATAGCTTGGTTCTTCGCTGGGCACTGGGCGCACTGCGATGGTCAGATAGTGCACCTGACGGTTGGCTTCGGTACGTGCCGACTCCATTCCGCTGAGCGCCAGTTGCAGGTTTGCATCCGCTGAAGCGAGATCCGCCTGAGCCAGTTGTAGTGTTACGGCCTGTTGGGCGAGTGAATCTGTACCTTCTGTGGCACTGCTCATCCGGTCATTCAGCTTGACCAGCTGATCACCCAGCCGCCGGATGTCACCTTGCGCGCCTTTGACCTTAGCGCGGTTCGGCCGCTCTTTGTCCAGCAGGGCGGCCAATTCCAGTTCTTTCTCGATCATCAACGTCTCGTAGTTGGTAATTTGAGTGCGGATTGCGGCGGCCACGGCTTCAGGGTCAGCACCGTTTTCGACCTGTAACTTGATCAAAGATTCTCGCGCAGCGCGGCGTTTATCAACGGCCTGCTCATAGGTCGTGCGCGCATCGCGCATCGAGTTTTCCCGCTTGGTTCGGCTGAGCGCGTTCGCGCGCTCTTCGGCATAAGCCAGCAGTCGTTCCGAGAATTGCGTGGCAATCATGGGATCGGCGGCGATCACCTCCATCCGGGTGACGCCTTCGGTCGGGTCATAGCCAATTTTAACATTTTTCTTATGGAGTTTATACGCTTCTTCGTTGGTTGGATCAGTTGTCAGTCGCTGGATGGGGTCGATCCCGCTTTCTGTGATATGCGTCTTGAAGCCAACATCCCGATCCAACCGCAACATTGCGTCCTTGGTTTGCAGATAGCTTTGCGTCGCGATGCTGTCCTGACTGGCGGCGTATTGCGGTGGCAACAAGCCACAAACACCGCCGGGCGATCCGCTGCCCTCATTCTGGATAATCATGAATTGGCTATCAGTGGCGTAGAACGGCGTGGCGAGTTTGTAGAGATAGTATCCCGCAAAGAACGTCGGGATCAGCACAAAGAACGCCAGCCGGACCATCAACAGGCCCATCTTTTTGCGGCGTCGCGGCGTAATGTCGCGCTGGATCTCAGAGATCTCACGCATCCGGCATTCCATTGGGGTCGCCGGTTTGGTGTCGGTGGATGGCAAGGTCTCACGGCCCGCTGGAACGGTTTGGGGCAATTGCACGCGGCCCTGGGGGCCGGTACCGCCCTTTTGCGCGGCAAGTTCGGCCAGTACATCGCCCGGCACACCTTCATGCTGGCCGCCACCGGCCTGCGGTACGACCAACTCCAGCATATTGGCACGTTGGAAAGGGTCGATCCCTTTTTCGCGCAACAACTTTACCGCGTCGAAATCTGATGTCGCAGGCAGCCCGTGTTTTTGTGCGACGCGCCGTGCCATGCGCAGCCGACGACCCGTCAGGCCCTCGCGACGGATCGCGTCGATATCGACTTCGCCGGCCATTTCCGTGGCCGATGACACCTCGCCGGCACGGGACGGGGCCTCGGGTGCTGGCACAGAACGCGGGCGCGGCTGCACCGGCGCTTCACTTGCGACTTCTGGCGACTCGACGCTTGTGCTCTGCTTGATACGGAATTTTTAGCCTTGGGTTTGATAGTCATAGAGCTTTTTCGCTTCTTCCAAACTGTCAAACATAGTCAGCTGTCCGTGCATCAGAACGCCCGCTGACCGGGCGAATTTCTCAAGTGTCAGCGCTTGGTGCGAGACGATCACGGTCGTGGTTGTGCGCAATCGTTCTTGCAGGATTTCACCCGCTTTACGGTTGAATTCAACATCCGTTGTCGATGGCATCCCCTCGTCGATAAGATACATGTCAAAATCCAGCGCCAGCATCAGCGCAAAAGAAAACCGCGCCCGCATACCGGCGGAATAGGTGCCCAGCGGCTGGTCGAAATATTCACCAAGATTACAAAGCCAACGGCAGAAACTTTCGACATAATCGGGATCAAGACCATAGAGCCGGGCAATATAGCGCGCGTTTTCCATCGCGGATACCTTGCCGATCACGCCACCCATGAATCCCAGCGGGAACGAGATGTTGCACAACCGCCTGATTTCGCCTTCATCAGGTTTTTCAAGCCCGCCATCATATTGATCAGCGTCGTCTTGCCCGTCCCGCTGGGCGCAAGAATGCCCAGCGAATTGCCCAACTCAACGCGAAACGACACCTGATCTAGAATGACCTTATGCTGTGTTCCCGTCCATTAGGACTTGGAGACGTTCTGAATCTCTAGCATCCTGCGTGACTGCTCCGGCCCGACGTGGGTCTATTCCCTCCTTAGCAGAGGTGTCTTAATGGTCTATTTTCCAAGTTTGACCACATTATGTCCTGAACGGAAACAAATATACGATCCAGGCGCGAAGCCATGCGGGATGTATCAGACGCAAATTCATGCAAAAATAGCATAATTTAGCAAGAAAAGTCGCAAATCGATGTCAAAAGTGCGCCAGAATTGTCGCTCAGGCGCGCTCAGGGTTGCTGAAATTAGCCGAAGATGTGGCTGAACACTCTGTCAGCAGGAAATCGGATAGTCCGCGCAGATCATCATAGGCGACGGGTGTACAGACAATACTGCGTCCCTGTCGCATCTGCGCTACCAGCCCGGCAGCGGCGAGTGTTTTCATGTGATGCGTCAGGGTCGACCCCGTCAGACCGCAGCGTTCGCCCAACTCTCCGATGCTCAACCCGCCCGAACCTGCACGAACCAGCGCACGCAGGACGGTCAATCGCTGCGCCGATCCCAACGCTGCAAAGCGTGCGGCAGTTTCGATCAATGAAGGGTCGTGCGCTGTGTTTGTCATCATGAGCAAGCAGGTATTTGCGGCATAACCCTCTGGCAATGGTAAGTTTTTCCAGCACACGTAATAGGCGAGATTTGGCAACTAATACACTCATTGCTTGCGGTTTTCTGCCGAGTCCTGCTTGCCGCCAGAAAATCCGCTTGGCTTTCAGGTTGCGTGGGCTAGAACGATGATCCCTTGGAAATTGGTCAGGATAATCTATCTAAGGCGGGTGAAAGATATCCGTTCCGCCTTGTCCAATTGTACGCTGTGCGCTGACCGTTTCGCCGCGACAGCAACCCGTCACGCCCCAAATCCGGTCGTGTGGTTCCAGCCCGGTGCCCGGCTGCTGATCGCATCGCAGGCACCGGGGATCCGGGTGCATGAAGCGAATACACCCTTTTGGGACGCGTCCGGCAAACGATTGCGCGACTGGCTCGGGCTGAGTGATGACGCGTTTTATGACCGCACCCGTGTAGCCATCGTGCCGATGGGGTTCTGCTTTCCAGGGTACAATGCCAAGGGATCCGACCTACCGCCGCCACCGATATGCGCGCGCACATGGCGGGCGGACGCGTTGGCGATGCTGCCGGATGTAAGTCTGACTGTGCTGATCGGCGGATATGCGATGCGCTATCATCTGCCAAAATTTACCACTGTGACGCAGGCCGTTCAGGACTGGCGCGACCATCCGCCGGGCGTGTTCGCCTTGCCTCACCCTTCTTGGCGCAATACGGGATGGCTCAAGAAGAACCTGTGGTTTGAACGCGACGTGCTGCCGCGCCTGAAGGCTGCAGTCAGGGAGGTGATGGATGGCTGAAGAAACCCCGTTGGACAAGGCACATGCCGCGATGCAGGCCGCTCCCGATGACGACCGCGCGCGGTTGAGGTTTTACGAGCGTGTCGCGGATGCAGAGCTTTTTGTGCTGTTGGAATCGGAACCTCAGGGCGACCAGATCACACCTGAACTGATGGAACGCGACGGCGAAAGCTACCTGCTTGGCTTTGACCGCGCTGCCCGTCTGGCGGCCTATCAGGAGGCGTCCCCTTATGTGGCGCTTTCGGGCCGCGCTGTGGCGCAGATGCTTGAGGGGCAGGGGATCGGGCTTGCCCTCAACATCGACGTGGCCCCGTCCGCGATCCTGCTTGGACCAGACGCGGTTGCGTGGTTCGCACAGACGCTGGCCCATCAACCGGGCGAGGTCGAGGCACAGATCGACACGCTGTTGCCGCCCAAGGGTCTGCCCGAAGATCTGATCACTGCCATTGACGCCAAACTGGCCACTGCCACAGGCATGGCCGCAAACGCGTGGCTGGTGGGCGTTGAGTATAAGGGCGGCGGGCGCGGGCATCTGCTGGCCTTTGTGGGTGCCATCCCGCGTGCGCAGGATGCGCTGGTGCGGGCAACGTCCGAGGCGCTGACGTTTTCGGGCATCGAAGCTGGCGCGATGGATGTAGGATTCTTTGCGCCGGGTGATCCGGTCGTGGAACGGCTGGCTCGTGTCGGCCTGCGTTTTGACTTGCCTCAGATGGAACCGCTGCAACAAACACCGCGCATGACTCCGGGAAGCGATCCGGCGAAGCCACCGATCCTGAAATAGAGCTGCCGCAAAGTAACGCGCACCCTCACGCAGCTTTCACAAGCGCGTGCAAAACCCTGCAAAGGGGATGCAAGGCTGCGTTGTGGCGCATATCGTTAGCGCGACAGGAGGCCTTATGCCTCTGGACAAGGAGATCCAGATGAACCGTGCAACTCTGACCATTGCCGCCGTCGCCACAGCAATCATCTTTGGCATCCAAGCTTTTGCAGGTGAACAATACGTCGACGAAACCGGCTTTGCCGTGTCGGGCTATGATGTCGTCGCCTATTTTGACCTGCCGATGAACCCGGTAGGTCAAAAACAACCCGCGCCGGTCGCGGGCAAAGCGGACATCACAGCAGACTATAACGGCGCGAGCTTTGCCTTTTCCACCGCGGCCAATCGCGACGCGTTTGTTGCGAACCCCGGAAAATTTGCGCCGCAGTATGACGGGCATTGTGCCTACGGCGTGGCCAAGGGCGGCAAAGTGCCGGGTAATCCGACCCTGTGGCGGATCGTGGATGGCAAGCTTTACCTGAACATCACTAAGAATGTCGTTGGTTTCTGGGAGGAAGACATTCCCGGAAATATTGACGTCGCGCAAAGCAACTGGCCGGAGATTGAGCCCGCAGAAGCTTCCGACAGCACTATTCCGCAGTGGTCAAGTGCCGCGCCTGTGAACTGAGCATGACCGATACAGTCAAAAATAAGCCCTCATCGCGCCTTTCGCGGCGGGGATTTTTGTTTGCCGGGGCAGCGGGCTTTGCCGCTGTTGCTGGCGCGCGATGGTTCAACATTGGTGCCACAACGGGTGATGGCGCGCTGAGCGTGGCAGACGCTCATGCGGGCGCGCTTGAGGGGCGCATCATACTTGTAGACATCCGCCGCCCAGACGAATGGGCGCGCACCGGTGTGGGGGAAGGGGCTATCCCGCTCGACATGCGCGACACTGATTTCGCTGAAAAGCTGCTCAATGTGGTCGGCGGGGATTATGCAGCCCCCGTCGCGCTGATCTGCGCGCGCGGCGTGCGCTCGCGCGGCTTGTCCAAAAGCCTGCGCGCGGCGGGATTCACGGCGATTATCGATGTGCCCGAAGGAATGCTCGGCTCTGGCGCGGGGCCCGGATGGATCAAAGCCGGGCTGCCTGTCATAAAAGGCTGAGCTTATTCGGCGGGCAGCTCTTTCTCTGCCGCCAGTACGTCACGCAGATGCGCCCGAGCGCCCATGGCACGGGTCACGATCGCAGGCTCGCGCAGCGTGTGCGGGCTATCCAGCCGGAACGGGGCGCGATTGGCAATCTTGACACCGGAAAGGGCCGACAGCGGCACGGCCAGAAGCAGGCTCGCCATGATCGGCAAAAGCCACAAAGAGACCAGACCGGCCAGCAATCCGCTCAGCAAGATCAGCCCCACGACCGTCTCGACCCAGTGGAATGCCACCAGCACCCGCCACGAATGACGCTGCGCGCTGCGGCTTTGGGGGGCCCACGCTTCGGCACCGCTGGTCAATGCCCGCAGAACGGCCCGTGTTTGCTGGATCATCAGGATGGGCGCATAGGCGATAGACAGCGCCACCTCGACCAGAAACGACCCCAGAAACGACCGTCCGCCCCCATAGATGCGCACGGCCTTTGGCGTGAGGGCAATGATACCCGCACCTGCGATCTTGGGCGTCAGCAACATCGCGTACATGATTACCAGAAATACCGCACTGTCGATATGGCTCATGGCGGGGGGCCAGTCGGGGAACAGTGGATTCGCCTCGTTGAAATAGCGGATGACGTTGGTTTCCGCGTCCTTGCCCAGCAGCGACCAGAACACCAGCAGAACGAACCAAGCTGGGCTGAGCAAATAGGCGACCGCGCCGTGGAACAGATGAAAGCGGCTCACCGGATGCAGGCCCGCCGTCCCCAAAAGCCGCAGATGTTGCAAATTCCCCCGGCACCAACGTCGGTCGCGGATCACATAATCGATCAGCGTCGCAGGCGTTTCCTCAAAGCTGCCGGTGACACGCGGCAGGAACCGCACACCCCATCCGGCACGGCGCAGCAGGCCTGCTTCGACGAAATCATGGCTGAGGATCAGCTGGTCGCTACCGCCGGGACCGTGCAAATGCGGTAATCCGGCCGACGCTGCAAATGCCCGCGTGCGGATGATCGCGTTATGGCCCCAGTAGTTGCCTTCGCTGCGCGCCCAAAGCGCCAGACCTTCGGCCAGTAACCAGCCGTAAGCGATGTTGGAGAACTGTTGCAACCGTGCAAACAGCGTCTGCGCGCCGATCAGCATCGGGAACGTCTGGATCAATCCCGCACCCGGATCGGCGGACAGTTCAGAAGCAAGGCGGTCAATCGCACGGCCACTCATCAGGCTGTCGGCGTCAAGGACAACCATGCCTTCATAAGCGGCACCCCACCCCTCGATCCAATCCGCCAAGTTACCGACCTTTTTGTCCACATTCTTGGTTCGGCGACGGTAATGAACGGCAAACCCCTTTGGGGCTTCGGTGCGCAACGTCTGAAATGCCTGCCATTCTGTCGCAGCGATGTCCAAATCCTGCGTGTCCGAAAGCACAAACAACGTGTATCGATGCGCACTTTTGCGCTGTGCGAGATCCGATAGCATTGCGGATGCATTGCCGAACACGTCTTCAGGCACTTCGCCGTAAATCGGAATCAACAGCGCCACGTCGATTCCCGCGACATCGCGCGGGCCGCGATCGTCGGCATCTGCACGCGCCAAAAGACCCGCGACCGCAACACCCACCGTGCTGACAGACAGCGTAACCCAAACAAAGGTCGCCCCGATCATCGTCAGGATCGCCCATTCAAGCCCCGTCATCCCCTGACCGGCCAGCCAATGATAGAGACCATAGACCAGAAGAGCCGTCCCGATCAGAGCAGGCAAGAACGTCGCGATCCGCCACGCCACATTGCGGCGCGTACGGGGCGCAGGTTGCGTAGACGCAGGTACATTGTGCAGGTCCTGCACAGCCATATCCAGCGGCGTGCGGGAGGGCATATAAAAACGGTCGGTCATGTTTGCGTCCAACGATAAAGCCAAACTTCGCTGAGTGCTTCGCCCGCTACGCGCAACTGTGCACGGAATTCAATCAGCGGTTCGTCCTCAGCCTCAAAGGTTAACGCCAGCCGGGGCCCGTTGGTTTCAGGATTTCTTTGCACAATGCCCGGAGTCGTCGTGCCGACACTGGTTCGCAGAATGATTTCGATCTCGCTGAGGTCTTCTGGCACGGCCGTGCCCCCTTCAAAGTCGATCACCAGCAAATGCCCGCCTTCGGGCCGTCCGCCCATCGCAGTATTGAGCACGCGCAGCAACGGAGTCTGCGGTGCAGGTTCGCCCCCCCAACGCAACGTATAGCTCATCTTGTGTTCGCCACCCGCCTCTATGGGCGTGGAGGGGTTCCAATAGGCAACGATATTGTCATAAATCTCGAGGTCAGCAGGGATTTCTACAAGTGTGACCGCCCCCGGACCCCAGTCTTCGCCGGGTATGATCCAGACAGCGGGCCGAATATGATACAGCGCCTCAAGGTCGTTGAAATCTCCGAATTCGCGCTTGCGTTGCATCAGGCCGAAACCACGCGGGCTGTCATCGCCAAAGGCGCTGATCTGCAAGGTCAGCGGATTGGCCAGCGGTCGCCAGACGACCTCGCCCGCACCATTGTGAATAAGCAACCCGTCACTGTCATGCACCGCAGGCCGAAAATCAGAGAACCGCTGGCGCATCGTATCGTCAAACAGGAACATCGACGTCAGTGGCGCGATACCCACATTGCTGAGGACCTCGCGGGCGAACAAGTGCGCGCTGATCCGCATTTCCAGAATGGGGCCGTGGGTAATCTCGAACCGGTAGGCCCCTGTGCAACTGGGGCTGTCAAGCAGGGCATGCAACACGACCGTCGTCGCACCCGCTTCGGGACGTTCCAGCCAGAAGGCGGTGAAATCGGGAAATTCCTCGCCCATCGGATCACCGGTCTTGAGGGCCAGACCGCGTGCAGACAGGCCATAATTTTCACCCGTGCCAATGCCACGGAAATAGCTGGCTCCCTGGAAAACCGCATATTCCTGAAAGATATCCTGCTTTTCAAGCTCGGCGCGCAGGCGCAGGCCTGAATATCCCATCGTCTCGTCGATGGGCAGATCAGGGAATTCGTCGGTGCGGTCGAACACTGCCAGATCAAAGTCGAGCGGACGGGCCGTGCCATTTTCGACCACGTTGATCGCCACAGCCTGCGGAAAATAGAGGCCGGGGGGGAACACATCGACCCGTTGCGGAGCGTCTGACCCTTCCCAAAGCGCGTTGCGCCCATCAAACCAGATTTTGCGGTACTGATCATAGCTCAGGTTACGCCAGCCTTCCGGGATCAACGGACGCGGGGTGTAATCCATCGCGGCCATCTTGCGGGCACGATCCCGCACAAAGCCTGCACCAAAAGGGCGTGCCTCGCCCAGTTGCAATCCGGGCGTGTCGCCGAATGCGGCACCGGGCACAGTGGCCAGAGCGGCAAGGGATGCAAGAAAATCGCGACGTTCCATCAGTTTGGGGTTCTCCGCCAGGGTTGTGATTTAAACCAGCCAGCACCGTAGGCGACCGCAACCAGCACGCAGCCTCCGGCAATATTTACCAACAGGGTGGTGCTTACGTCGCGTCCCAGCAAATCCATCGCAAACCCCATCAGGCGGGCGGTGAACATACTGACCACGAAAACGGCAAGGCTTTGTTGTCCCACCTTGAGGATGATCGCAAGACATCGCTGCCAGACTTGTGACGAGATGCCGGACCCATGCGCCAGCAAACGCGCGCCCTTGTCGCCGGCGGCAACCCAGGCAAGATAGGCAAGGGCAAGAAAATGCACATAGCGCAGCACGCCGAAGTCGGATTTGTCAATCAGCGCCGAATGCGCCACGCGCCAGTCAGTGGCCCAGCTGAGACCCATTTCGCGCACGCCGATATTGGACAGCGGAATATTGGCGATGACCAGCACTGCGGCCCCTGTGACCAGCGCCGTATTCACCGGTGGTTTAGGTATCCAGCCGCGCATCAAGGCGAAACCGGTAAAGAAAACCAGCTGCCAGCCGAACGGATTGAAAAACCATGGCCGATCGCTCCACGGTTCGGCGGGAAATTCAAAATGCCACTGCTCAAGGCCGTGATGCTTCAAAAAAGCTGTCTGTCCCATGATCCAGACACCAATCACGAACGCCGTGACCAATCCCAGATGCACCCGCGACAGCGCCATTACGAGCGGCATCATCAACAGAACAATCATATACATCGGCAGAATGTCGAAATAATTGGGCACATAGCGCAGCGTCATAAAGCTGAGCAGGATGTTGGAATTGTCCCATTGGTCGCTCTCGACGAACATCATCCAGAGATTCAGCTGACCCCAGTAATTGCGTCCATCAATGTCGATTTCTGTCAGATAGACGGTCAGCGCCAGCGTAGCAAAGAACAGACCGACATGCGCCCAATAAACCTGCCAGACGCGAAACACGACCCGCGCGGCCCCCATCAACCATCCGGCGCGATCAAACGTACTGCCAAAAGCGATGGCCGACGCCATGCCGGAACAGAACACAAAGATCTCTGTTGCATCCGAAAAGCCCCAGCGCGCAGGAATCCACAAAGTCAGAAAGTTGCCGGGTGTATGGGAAATCAGGATAATGAACATCGCGATGCCGCGAAAGAAGTCGAGTCGCAGGTCGCGCACGCGCGGCACTGCGGACGCCGCATTTGCGGCCGCACTCAGAGGCGCGGCGGGAGTGGACCGAGGATCGGTGGCAGCAAACGTCATTGGGTCAACTGATCTCATCATTGCGGGGGTCGGGCAGGGATCACTGCGCCGGAATGCGCCGCGCGTTGCGGAGGGTATCCAGCCGGATCCGGGCAAACCGGTCACGGTGACCCGCCCTTAGTGCCAATCGGTCGCGCAGAATCTCCTCGGTGGCGTCGAAATGGCCCGCGCGCAGGCCCGCGTCAATGGTCATACGTTCAAAAACATCCCGCTGCGCGTGCGAACCGCCAATTGTCTGCATGGCGGGACGTGCGGCGGCCAGATCGCGGAACGCCGCACCATAGCGGCCTTCGGAAAACGCATTCAATCCGGCAAGGGCCGCAACACCTGGATCGGCCACGCGCGCAGGCATATCGCCAGATTTAGCCGCATCGCGGGCAAATCGCGCAGTCATCTGTGCTGTTGCGTCACCGCGCTGCGCGCCGGTCAGCGCCAACATGTAATGCAGGTCCGCAAACACAAGGCACCCGTCGCCCACGCGCCGTTCGGACAGATCGGCAAGTTCGTCCCAACGGGGGCCGACATCCACGCCCTCAAGCTCAAGCCGCATCAACAGCGACGTCGCGTTTGAGATATCGCGGTAATCATCCGTCTTGTCGGCACGGATTTGCGCATCATAAAGACCAAGTGCGATGTCCAACTCTCCGCGGTCCAGATGTAGCAGCGCCTTATGCCACCAGACGTGATAGCGAAAGTTGTTAGCACCGGCCCAAGCCTGGGTGTTGCCTTCGATCAAGGCGATCCCCAGATCGGGCCGCGCCGTCATGTCATGGACGTGTGCCACGGCGTGCAGCCCCCATGCATCGTCCGCAGCATGGGTCAGCCCCTCAAGCCCGGTACGCTCGGCGGCAGCGTATTCACCGGTTTCCTCGAGGGTGAAGGCATGGCAGCCCATCAGATAACCGCGCAGCGGATGATCCGCCCCATGTGCGGGCAGGATCGCCTCGACTGAATTGCGCATGCCTTTGCCGTCGCCCAGAATGAACCGGATGCCGTGTCCGACTTTGGCTGACAGGGTATCGGCGGGGTAGGCCGCCAACACGTCCTCCATGGCCGCGATGGCACCGGTGGGGGAGCCATCAAGCCAACGTTCCAGCGCGGTGATCCAATGGGCTTCTCGCGTCGTGATCCCGGTGTCTTTCTTGGCCGCTTGTGCTGTTGCAAAAGCCCCACGCGCCGTCAGAACAAGCTCTGCCCGGCCCATCATCAGCGAAAACAATCCGCGCGCAGCATGGCCCATCGCGAAATCGGGCTCCGCACTCAGCAAATCGCCCAGATGAACGGGTGTCTGCGTCCCATGCGCCAGAAAGGCGCGGACCATTGCATTCCAATCCCCCAGGGAAGATCGAGATTGCAAAGTCACGGGGCAGGTGCAGATATCATTCAATGTCACGGGGCGAAGTCCCTCAGGTTGGCATGTGTTAAGCTCAGAGATAGCCCGTGCTGGCGTGCTTCAATACGCCTAACATTCCCGTCACACGTCAACGTGAAGAAAACAAAGGGTTTCGTGAGGGCATGTGACAGAAACGCCGGGATTCTAGGCGCAATGTTGCGCATGCCCCGTGGGAAAGCACGAAACTTCGCCAGCGTTCAGCTTTGCGCGTCGCGAACCCATGTTTCAAGGACTTCTTGCGTGTCCTGTCCAAATCGTGGCGGGGCGCGGCGATACTGTATCGGTGTGCGCGACAGTTTCAACGGATTGCTCAATA
>Ga0115567_10005784_pt1 | contig 11923 bp, 13 predicted proteins | sample COGITO_mtgs_1204_2_FD_88679 | JGI IMG/M metagenome (GOLD analysis project Ga0115567, IMG submission 88679) | Pelagic marine microbial communities from North Sea - COGITO_mtgs_120412 | ecosystem: Environmental > Aquatic > Marine > Epipelagic | place: Germany:Helgoland, sampling site Kabeltonne...
AAATTGCTCGAAATAATCAGACGCAAATCGCAATGGCCCAAACCACTCGTACCCCAACCACTGAATATCTTTTTGTATAGCCTCTACATACTCTGTGTCTTCTTTTTCTGGATTGGTATCATCCATTCGCAAGTGGCAAACACCGCCAAATTGCTGAGCCAATCCAAAATTAATCCAAATTGCTTTGGCATGACCGATATGAAGATGGCCATTAGGCTCTGGTGGAAACCGAGTCACTATTGATTGTACCTTGCCAGCTGCCAAGTCTTTTTTGATGTGCTGCTTTAAAAAATTGGATGTTCCTTCTTCAAGGTCTGTCATGAGCTAGCCTTTTAGTCTTACCTAATTAAATTTGGGGGGGGGGGAGTCAATTTTTAGTATACCTTGATCAGCAAATACTATAACAGTGAAATAGATGCAGTTAAAGTAAGCGAGTGCCTTGATACAAAGAACTGCGTGACATTAATCTTATGCGAGCCTCGCGCCGTTGGGTAAAGGCATATCAACAGTTGAAAGCACCACTGAACCATCTGGGCGATGTAATCCTGTGACCAAGCACTCCGACATGATTGGTCCAATCTGTTTTGGTGGCAAATTCACCACAGCAAGCACCTGTTTATTGAGCAAATTCTCTTTGGTGTATAAATCTGTAATTTGAGCGCTTGTTTTTTTAATGCCAATTGCAACACCAAAATCAACTTTCAGTTTATAGGCTGGCTTTTTTGCTTCAGGAAACGCTTCCACATCGACAATAGTACCCACTCGGATGTCTATCTTTTGAAAATCACCCCATTCGATATATTGCATTGATTATTCCTTAAACCCGTTTAACTTATTAGTATCGCAAATAAAACATCGCTTCTTAACCCTCGCTTCCTGAAAAGCTGTATGTTCCAGCCTTAAAAAACCACAACGCTCATAGAACTTATGGAGCTGGACACTATGCTCATTAGTTCGTACAAATATTGGTCTATTCATTCTTCTTGCAAAGTGAACCGCCGCCTTAACAAGTTTACTCCCGATATTGCGACCTTTATATGCCTTATCAACAGCCAGCTCTGCTAAGTACAAACACTTCTCTACATCGTACTCTCAAGCAAGCGCCGTTTGCTCTATAAGCGGATCAAAACTTGCAGATACGCCAAATACAAACCCAACAGGGTAGTCTGGATTTACCAGTGCGTTATGATCGAACGCCGCATATCCAAACCCACTTTCGCCATCCAAAATAGAGTTCATTACATCCAATGCATAATCTGAAGTCAACTGACCAAAATTGTGCGAATATTCACCAGCGGTAAAAGCGTCCAAGAATATCTGACTCAAGCAGTGATCATAGTTCTGGAGATATTCACGAGAAAGAATGGCAATGCTAATATCATTTGAATCATTCAAATTGATGTACTTCTTGTTCAGGGTTTAACGTCCATTATACTTGACTCGACTAGCAGAGTGCTAGCCGAGCTAAATATTATTTCGATAGTGCAAAGGCTACTGCTTTGGTAGTATGAATTTGTGTTGTATCGTACAAGCGAACTGAACTATCCTTTTGCTGAATCAATAATATTATTTCTGTACAACCAAGAATGACAGCTTCAGCACCTTTAGCGTGCAAAGATTCAATAATTGAGAGGTACTTTTGCCGAGACTCATCAATAATGAGACCAAGACATAACTCAGAATAAATAATATCATGCACAATATCTTGCTCGGATGCATCGGGCACAATGACGTCAATATTAAATTTTTCGGTAAGACGACCTTTATAAAAATCCTGCTCCATAGTAAACTTAGTACCAATTAATCCAACACGTGTTATGCCATCAGCCACTAATTGCTGAGCCGTAGCATCCGCTATGTGTAAAAGAGGTATAGAAATAGCTCGCTCGATATCGCCTGCTATTTTGTGCATAGTATTTGTGCAGATTATTAAAAAATCTGCACCCGCAGCTTCTACTGAAGCTGCTGCATGAGAAAGAATTGATGCTGCTTCGTCCCAACGACTTTGATGTTGTAACTTTTTTATTTCAGCAAAATCGACGCTAAAAAGACAAATTTGTGCAGAATGTAAACCTCCAAGAGCATCTCTCACTCCCTCGTTTATAGACTGATAATACATTGCAGTTGATTCCCAACTCATCCCACCAAGCATGCCAATTGTCTTCAATTAAAATATCCTTCTAAAAATCATGAGCCAATTATCGGCAAGATCTAGCGCTGCTGTGACAAGCTTACTATCAACTCCATTTCGATTATATGTTGTTGATACACCCATTCCAAATGTAGCTACATGCTTTCTCCTTGGCCTTTCATTCACTATGAGCGTAAGCTGACCCGCGATGTCATTGCCGGCAACAGCAACCAAGCTAATGTTATTATCAGAAGTATTATTAAGATTTTTTTCCCAGTAAGCGTCGGAGGGATACGGCAATTGAACAGTATTGCTATACGCAGGTTCTTGCTCAAAAATAGATTTAATACCAGCAAGATCCGACGGTTTGCTATGACGGATGATTATTTCACTCATAGTAGAGTCTTCCTCAGAGAGTAAATATGAGTTACAGCGAGTTATCGATAAGGCCTACACTATGAACATCCCATTTGTGGCTGCCGCCGGTAACTTTATCTCAAGCTCGGAATTTATTTCTTCAGCGAATTGCAAAGGCGTTATTACAATTACAAGACACGATCGGTCAGGTAATCGCTTCTTTGAATCTGGTACTCTGACACAGGTGTCTAGTGGAAAAAATGTGGATATTTCTGCACCAGCGGCATTTCCCATTGTAGCAGCAGCTAAAAAGTCAAATCAAGACAATGAGCTGATATACCCATAGCATTATGAATTAAGGAGTAAAAAGTGTTTTGAATTTTGCTTTAATCAAGGCGCGACAACGAACTATGGCTTTCCCCATAGCAGGCGGAGTAACATAGAGTAAAGTAAAAGGCGAAATACTTGGACACCTAAATTCATAACGCTATGGGTATATAGTCGCTGGCGCCAAATAGACGAGCAGCGGAAGATCGAGGAAAAAATGTTCGAAAAAGCGCAGTATACTTGGGTAATCGAGCATTTTGAGGCTATTTTTGACAAAGATATTACGCGCGCAGCCATTTCGCGCCAGCGACTATATATTGATTTTTAAATACTTGAACAGTGCTATACCAAAAGCCTGACCGAAAAAAAGAGATTCTATTAATGTCACCTTTAAATTCCAATCCTATTCAACAACAATTTTCGCTCTTACATCATGATATAACGATTGTAGATTCTTATTCTGAAGCAAAAAAGTATTTGCAAAGCAGCTCATTACAACAGTTAACCTTAATGCCTCCACCCATTGTTGAGTCCATGTCTTATTGTTTGAGAACGCCAAAATTGATGGCTGTTCCTAATTTTTTAGCGAATGCTTTAATATTTGCTTCCGGAGAACGACACACATCAAATCGAGGTGAGGTAAATCCATCTTGGAAACAGTTTTTAAAGACACCAAGTCTTCATGAATTACTGACAGATCATGTTGATCTTTCCTTGAAAATACTTCAAGAAAAAGTTGCCCAAAAAAATGGCTCATTAGATATTGTGACTGATTTTTTACAAGACTTTATGGTGTCCTTGATATCTCGGGTTTTGTTTGGGAATGATATAACCCCTCAAGAAATGCATGAGCTCAAAAATGCTGCCCTGGAAATGACAAACTTAATCACCAAATTAAACATTGAAACTACGCTTTTGCTGGTCAATTGCCTGGCAAAACCAATATCTCAAGGCATCCCTAACCTTCTTAAAATGCTCATTGGTGCAGGCCCTATTGCAAAGATTGGCTTTATCCCTATATTTAAGGCTTTGATCGCTTTTGCAAAAATGAACGCAATGACCACTACAATTTTATCTAGAAATAGTCAGGGTGGCTTTTTAAAAGCGCATACATCCAAGCTAAACCAAACGAATAAAGAGTATGCAAAATTATTAGCATTTGTAAACTTTAGCTATATTGCGACCTCAGGCAATAGTGTGACTTGTTTAGCGCACACTTTAAGGTTATTACTTGAAAACCCAAAAGAAATGCGTATATTAAAACAATGTCCAGAACTTGCTAGAGGTGCAATTTTAGAAGGTTTAAGAGTGTCACCCCCTCTTAAGTATATATTTCGCATGAAACCATCACCCTCTCATCAATTGCATATTAGCCCTGGTTATCTCATTAATATAGAATCAGCCAATCGTAGCGAAGCGCAATATGGGCCAACAGAACATTGTTTTGATATCTTGCGTTTCTCTCAAGATAACCCTCAACCAGAACCTTTGAGTTTTAGTGTTGGACGGCATCATTGCATGGGGCAAACTCTCATTATGGAAGCGTCAGAACAGCTTTTACAAAAGATGCTAGCCACCTTTGAAATAACGCCTCAAGCTCAGGCGCCGTGGTTAAAACCACCGAACAATACTTTTTCTAATGCAATTAATAGTCTGCCGCTTAATTTTTGCCCAACTGTAAATTCTTTTGTTAAAAAACCGTAGATTTATACACGCTTGTATAAATATTCGTGTCCAGAAAACCTATTTTATATCCAAAGCGCTTTGGATTTATTTCTAACTGCATTACTTTAATAACAAGTCAACAAGCTGTAAGTGAGGTGTTTAAGTTTAGTGATGTGGTCAAGTAAAGTTGTACAACTTTACTTGACCACATCATATAAATAGTCACTGGCGCGAAATGGCTGCGCTCGATATATCTTTGTCAAAAATGGCCTCAAAATTCTAAAAGCAATGCTTTTAGTTACCCAAGTACACTGCGTTTTTTCGAACATTTTTTCCTCGATCTCTCATCGCTCGCCTATTTGGCGCCAGCGACTAAATACACATTGGCGTACAGGTTGATACCTGTTAAAATAATCGCCTATTCCCTAATGGCTGATAGTCAACCAGTGTACCAATTAATTCAACAGCGAAAAGGCCTTGGTTCTATGACAAACCCCACTCATGAAGGCTTTACCACTCAAATTGTGCACCATGATCGTCGTCAGAATACACATGCAAGCCCTGTACATGCGCCAACGACTAATTCCGTTTTGTTTGGCTATAGCGCTACGCAAGATTTGTGCAATATTTTTCAAGGCAAAACAGCCGGCCATGCCTATGCTCGGCAATCCACGCCGACCACTCAAAGCGTGCAATCACTTGTCGCGCTTACGGAACAGTGCCCGAGAAGTCTAGTTTTTTCCACTGGTATGGCCGCTATAAGTGCTTTGTTTTTAACGCTGTTGAAACATGGTGATCATTTAATTGCCAGTCGCTACCTATTTGGCAACACTCATAGTTTGCTTAACTCCTTGATCAACTTTGGCATTGAGGTGTCATTTGTTGATACTTGTGATGCGGCGGAGGTTGAGCGGCATGTCCAACCTAATACTCGCATGGTGTTTACAGAAACTCTGGCCAACCCTGGTACGCAAATTCCAGATTTTGCGGGTATTGCCAAGCTTTGCCAAAAAGGCAACCTGGTTTTTGTGATTGATGCCACGCTCACAACAGGTTATTTAATGCAAGGTAAAAATGTAGGGGCTGATTTTATTGTGATGTCGCTGACAAAATCCTTTGGGGGTCATGGCAACGTCTTGGGCGGCGCTATTATTGACACTGATCGTTATGATTGGAGCCACTATCCCAATATTTTTGCCGCCTATCGCAAAGGTGACCCTAAACTTTGGGGTCTGCAGCAAATTCGCAAAAAAGGCCTTCGAGACATGGGTGCTACTCTTGACAGTGCTGCAGCCAGTCAACTTGCCTATGGCGTCGAGACACTGGCACTGCGTTTAACAACAGCTTGCGCTAACGCTCAGGCACTGGCTCAAGCTTTATCTACTCACCCCAAGGTTGCCAAGGTGTATCATCCAAGCCTTGAAACTCACCCCCAGCATCAACGAGCAACCCAGTATTTTAGACATTATGGCAGTTTGCTAAGCCTTGATCTGGTGGCAGATGCTTGCCCCTTGGCTTTTTTAGATTCGATGAACATAGTGATCAAAGCTACTCATTTGGGTGACAACCGCACTCTTGCCCTGCCTGTGGCGAAAACCATTTTTTATGAAATGGGGCCTGAAAATAGGGCGGCTCAAGCTATTGCAGAGAATATGATTCGATGCTCAATTGGCATTGAAGACACTCAAGATTTGGTCGATTGCTTTTTGAGTGCCCTAGATAAATTGTAACTATTGGCTTTACGCTTGTAGATAAAGAGTTTAGGTTTCAATCTTAAATCAACTTTACTGCTATCTAGAGGATTATTGCATGGGTACTTTTCTAAGCCGGCTTGCCGATTCGCCACGCGTCTCCCCCACCACTTCAGCTCCAACCGAAAATTCCACTAATCAGCAAATTAGTGCCCCGCATTACAGCCCGTTGGCAAGACACGCCTTACCCATTCCAAGACTAAAACAGTCTACAGTTCCCATGAATGCCGTGGGCCCACAACAACAGCCCTATATCTGTGGTTCACTTGAATCAGTGGCATCATCTACAAGACGAATCGCGCCTGAACTATTAGACCATTAAACTATTTGATGACGATAACAATGACCTATGGTAAATTGTAGGCCGATGACAAACTTGTCGTTACTTGACTAATTTAGAGGATGCAATGACTAGACCAGACGAAATGCCAGATATTGCCCAATCGGATAAATCGAGCTATGCCACCTCGCTTGATTGGGTCGGCATGAGCAAAATAAGCCTCCCTTTAAAAGTACCAGTGCAAATTGATGCGACCGAAACTGAAATACAGCACGTTCATGCTCAAATTCGTTGTTTTGTGAATTTAAAAGATCCAAATACTAAGGGCATACACATGTCGCGGCTCTATTTGCTATTGACAGAATATGCGGAAAACGAGATCTTTTCACCCACCAGCTTTGAAGCCTTTGCCAATCGCTTACTGCAAAGTCATGCAGATATTAGTAATCGAGTCAGTGTTCGTATGACTTTTCCTCTCTTACTTAAAAGGCAAGCTCTCAAAAGCCAATATTCTGGCTGGAAAACCTATCCATGCGATGTGGAAATGCGACTAATTGATAATAAAGTTCGTATTTTGTCGCATATTTCTGTGGAATATTCATCAACTTGCCCCTGTTCAGCAGCGCTAGCTCGTCAGCTGGTGCAGCAAGAGTTTAGCCAGGACTTCAAAGATCAAGACTCGGTACAACGGTCAGACGTGGAAACCTGGTTGCGATCACCAAAAGGCTCTTTTGCCACGCCACACAGCCAGCGCAGCGAAGCCTATGCCCAAGTTTTACTTGATAACACCAGTGATTATTTTCAATTTGTAGCACTCATTGATAGCCTTGAAGCTGCTCTGGCTACACCGGTACAAACAGCTGTAAAGCGAGAAGACGAGCAGGAGTTTGCCAAGCTAAATGGCCATAACCTCATGTTCTGTGAAGACGCTGCTCGCCGCTTACACCATGTACTGACTACTCAAAAATTTCCAGACTTTCGTGCCAAAGTTACTCACTTTGAAAGCTTACATGCTCACGATGCAGTCAGTATGACTTCAAAGGGCATTGCTGGCGGACTCTGCTGGTAAACAATGAGTGAAGGAACATTGTATGATTATAGGCGTGGACCATATTGCGATTGCGGTAAGCGATCTTCATCAGGCAATTGCGCGATTCACCCAGGATTTAGGTCTGGCGCTTGAGGGACAAGAAGATGTCGTCAGCGCCCAAACCAGCACTGCTTTTTTGTCGTCGATCACCACTCGCTTTGAATTAGTGCATCCGCTCGCTGATCAGGGCCCTATTCAAAAATTTCTAGACCAACACAAAGGCAAAGGCGGTTTACACCATATCTGCTTTTTATCTGATAATTTGATCCAAGATATTGAAATTCTTAAGAAAAAATCTTATGTGTTTATTCAAGACACACCTTCCGACGGTGCTCACGGCACCAAAGTAGTTTGGCTTCATCCCAAAAGCTGTGACGGCGTGTTAATCGAGCTGGCTCAGAAACCTTGATATCTCACAGGCCTTCTGTGCACATTATTTATGAAGACGACCATATTATTGTGATTGATAAACCTGCTTGGCAATTGTGCGTTCCTGGCAAAGACCCATTGATGATCTCGACCCTACAACACGTGAATGATTATCTTGGATTTACCGCCCGAGTGGTGCATCGTTTAGATTGTGCGACCTCTGGAGTGATGATTTTTGCAAAATCTCTTCAAGCTCAACGGCATTTGCATCTTAGTTTTCGACAACGTAAAGTTGCCAAAATCTATCATGCATTGATCTGTGGCAAGCTTGAACAAACCAAAGGTCATATTACTCTACCACTGATGACCGACTGGCCTCAAAGGCCCAAACAAAAGATTGATTTTGTCCATGGCAAAGCCGCTCATACAGATTGGCAACAAGGATCTAGCATCTTACTTCAAGATAAATGGTTTATTAGTGTGGAATTAAGGCCTAAAACTGGTAGGACTCATCAACTGCGGCTTCATATGGCAAGTCAGGGTAACCCTATACTTGGAGATCGGCTGTATGGTGCAGCAACATATTGGAGCCAGCCAGATAAGACCGGGCCCTTTTGCCGATTGTACCTGCATGCAAGTAAAATTTACCTACAACACCCAATCACTGGCAAATCAGTTTGTTTTCAAGCACAGGCCCACTTCATGGGTGATTGATGACCTACTCAAGCTTTTTAAGAATTTTGACCGCGAGCTCATTTTCCACTAAGACTAATTTGCCTTCAGCAAATTTGCGCCCATTAGCACAAAGTTCAATTGGGCCGTCTGCAGTCCCGCCGAGCACAATGATTTCGCCTTCTTGTAATTGACTTACTTCGCCAAGGGTTTTTTGCAAGGTCTTTAAACAAAATTCTAAAGATACAGGTATTTGCTCTAAATCATGCTTCAAATCCTTTGGCGGTGTGAAGCGTAAGGGGGTAGGCTCTTGCTCTGCTGAGGGCTCTATGACCATAGGTTGAGCACCTGCGGGTATTTGGGCTTGGGTAGAGGCACTGGCTTTAGACGTGGGCTCAGCAGTAGACCCGCGCTGTGCAACGCCTGGTTTCATGCCCTCGAGATTATTTGGTACTTCAATCTTATCCATTGTAGGAACGTTAATCTCTTGATCTTCTTCGTTATTGTCATCTTCATCATACATAGACGATTCACTATTATGCATTTTATCGAGCAACTTTCTAAGCTCTGGTGCTTCACTATCTGTTGAGTCTTCAGTCATTTTCTCACCTTAGGTTTTTGCTTTAGCATTGTCTGCATCTGTTCTTGCTACTTTCCCGCGTGTTTTCTACATACACAATTGTAGACAATTTCTGAACGCTAAAACAGCCTCCTTATGCTAATTTTAAAGTAGTAGCTCTTTTTCTTACGGAGCAACCACCACAAACTCGAAGTTTAAGTCTTAATGTAAGGAGTCATTATGAATGAAAACTCTTCGCTTTCGCCCAAACCCCTGTCTATTACTTCATTAATTTGTCGCCTAGAACCACTTTTATTTTTACTCCCTCTTGCGCTCCCCATTATTGCTTGGCAACTGGGACGCATTATTGGCAACTATTGGATTACCACCTGGTTTAGCCCAGTCTTTTTTCTGCTCATTATACCCTGCTTAGACCACTGGATAGGCGAGTCCACAACTAATCCGCCAGAAGCCTTTAATCATCAATTTAGCGCAAGCCCTATCGCAAGAACTTTGCCCATGCTCACTCTGCCCTGCTGGATCGGCGTCTTTTTTTGGGGGCTTTCCTTATTAGACAATTTCAACGCGCTTCAATTAATCGGTTGGGCGATTACCCTCAGCTTTATAGGCGGTATTTGCCTCATTAACGTGGCACACGAGCTGATTCACCGCAACACCAAATTAGAGAGGGCTATCGGCGGCTTACTGCTCGCAAGTATCCTTAATTTGACTTTTAAAATCGAACATATTCGAGGTCATCATCGGCATCTCGCCACAGCCAAGGATCACTCCACTGCTGTGTTTGGCGATTCTGTGTACCGCTTCATGCCAAAAGCTATTATGGGTAATTTTCATCGGACCTGGCAACTGGAGCGAGCTCGAATTCAAGCTCAAGGCCTTACTTGGTTTAGCACGGATATTATCCCATATGGACTTTATAGCCTATTATTAGCCACAATGATCAGCCTTCTCTTTGGCATTAAAGCATTAGTGTTTTTTATAATCGTAAGTGTGATCACTAACGCTTTACTTGAAGTTATTAACTATATTGAGCACTATGGTTTATCACGACAACAAGGCACACAGCTCGTGCCCATTGGAGTAGAACATTCATGGAACTCAAACTCTCGGTTGTCCAATGCATTAGTATTAAATCTACAACGGCACTCGGATCATCATGTCAATGCCGCTCGTCCATACCCATCTTTGCGAAATTTACCCAACAGTCCTCAACTACCCTATGGTTATGCTGCGATGATTTCTATTGCCTTGCTGCCGCCTTTATGGCGTCGAGTAATGGATCCAAGGGTTCTTGCGCTTAAAATGCCAATTCAACAAAACTAAGGAAAGGCCGTGATCGACCCTGCAAATCTACACAATATTCGTCTTGCTCATCAACAAAATCAGGTTTTAGACGAACTGACTGTTACTAGCGTTCAAGTTGACTTTAGGTCTGATGATGGCGAATGGTCAAGAGCGCCCGCTCGCCAATTTCTAGATGTTCAACCTAAAATCGCGGTGCTTCCTTATGATCCATATGTCAATGCCGTAGCGCTTATTGAAAATCTACACATTGGTATGATTAAGCAAGCCGGTGGGCCTTGGCAGCTTGAATTACCCTATCACCCAATTATCCCCAATCAACCTCATGAGCTTGCCGCACAAAAAGCGCTGTTTGGTAATGTCGACGCAGAAGGATTAGATTTCGAGTTTATTGGTGATTTTTACACTACACCTCACTTTTCAAATGAAAAAATATATTTATATTGTGCAGGTATTGATTCAAATGAAATGCAAAAACAAAGTCAACAAGTTTTACTGCCATTGCAAGAGGTAGAAGACGCGCTTCTAGGCAACTATTTTCAAAACTCAACTATCATATTGTCATTATACTGGCTTATAGCTAATGCTGACCGCCTGCAAAAAAAGTGGCGATAATTTCGTCGATTGATTGAACTTTAACCAACTCTTCTTGGTCAAAAAACCATCAACGGTAATTTACTGTTGATGGTTTTTGTCGTCTTCATCGAATTGAAGCATCGACTGTGAGTGGTTAGTGATGCCATTAAATATCCAGTTGCTGGTGCAACCAATTCGCGCGAGCAACTTAATGGCGCCTAACCGGAAATCGCATAGCTATGAGAGAACATAATATGAATTCAAGGACGAGTTATACAATCGCACTCGCCATTACAGTTATTGCCATAACTGGGTGTACAGAAGAAAACCAAGAGTCCCAATACATACAAAATCCTAGCGAATTTAGTCAATCTGGTCCAGAACTGGCCAAACTTGGTACAACAGTGGATAACACTGTTGGCGTTCAAGCAAAACAGCTTTCAGCGGAACAAACCACAGCTGTCATGAACCCTGAACGTGCTCAAGCTATTCGAACACGTCTGCAGCTTTGGAAACAGCAACGAGCAAAAGCGGCAGCGGGTCCAACTTCACCTGTGACAACGCCGACTCCACAGCCTGCTCCAGTGGTACCAAAACCAGCTCCAGTGGTACCGAAGCCTGCTCCAGTGGTACCGAAGCCAGCTCCAGTAGCACCAAAACCAGCTCCAGTAGCACCAAAACCAGCTCCAGTAGTACCGAAGCCAGCTCCAGTAGCACCAAAACCAGCTCCAGTGGTACCAAAACCAGCTCCAGTGGTACCGAAGCCTGCTCCAGTGGTACCGAAGCCAGCTCCAGTAGCACCAAAACCAGCTCCAGTAGCACC
>Ga0115567_10005785_pt1 | contig 11920 bp, 13 predicted proteins | sample COGITO_mtgs_1204_2_FD_88679 | JGI IMG/M metagenome (GOLD analysis project Ga0115567, IMG submission 88679) | Pelagic marine microbial communities from North Sea - COGITO_mtgs_120412 | ecosystem: Environmental > Aquatic > Marine > Epipelagic | place: Germany:Helgoland, sampling site Kabeltonne...
ACGCCGCGAAAAGGCGCGACATGCGCTGATTCGTTTCCTCCTTTGTGCCAAATTTGTGCCACTCACATCGAGGATTCAGACCGGGTCGGCCGGCCGCGCACGCCGCGAGAGGTGGCAGATCATGCCTTCGTCGGTAACGCAGACCCAGAGCGCCTTATGGCGCCTCTGCATAACATGGGCATTCCCGTGCGGGACGAGAGTTTTGTGATGTCCTCCGACAGCGGCGTGGTCGCATGGGAGCTGGTGAAATCTGGCTACGGCATCTCGATGCAACCCGAGGTCCTGGGCGAGGCCGAGCCGGGCATCGAGAAAGTGCTGCCGAGCCTCCCCTCGCTGCAGTTTCCCGTCTGGCTGGCGACGCATCGTGAACTCAAGACGAACCGGCGGATCAGATTGGTATTCGACATGCTCGCGCGAGGGCTGGTGGAGGCGGCCGCAAGGGCGTCCTGAAGCGTCAGAGTAAATTGCGTCGTAGCGCCTCGAGCCAGAGCAATGTCCGCAACAGCCTCGGCTATCAGCGGACGAGGTCTACTGCCTTCATTGAATCCCTCCAAACAACGGGCGATCAGAAAGCCGGGGCGTCACCGCCCGCGCGGGCACGGAGCAGGCGCTAGATTTTCCCAGAGCCGCATTCCACTCCGCCAGAATGTCCAGAAAATGGTTCCAACTTTTTCCAGTTGGGCCCACCATTTTTCACAGGTCACTGCGACCGACCCACTGGCCGAAAAAGCCCGCCTGATATAGTAGTTGTTGCATCTTCCCCCCCCGATGCAATTGGACGACTCATGATCAATACAGACGGCAACGCCAACCTGGCCCTGTTTTGCGATTTCGAGAATGTTGCACTCGGTGTCCGGGACGCGAAATATCCGAAATTCGATATTGCGCTGGTCCTCGAACGGCTGCTCGTCAAGGGCAGCATCGTCGCCAAGAAGGCCTATTGCGACTGGGACCGCTACAAGGACTTCAAGGCGACCATGCATGATGCCGCCTTCGAGATGATCGAGATTCCCCACACCCGCCAATCGGGCAAAAACTCGGCCGATATCCGTATGGTCGTCGATGCGCTCGACCTTTGCTACACCAAGGAACATATCGACACCTTCGTGATCATCAGCGGCGATTCCGACTTTTCGCCGCTCGTCAGCAAACTGCGCGAGAACGCCAAAACGGTCATCGGCATCGGGGTCAAGAACAGCACATCCGACCTGCTGATGAACAATTGCGACGAATTCATCTTCTATGATGACCTCGTGCGGGCCAGCGACACGACCAAGTCGCGCAAGCAGCGCAGCATCAAAAAGCCCGCCGCCGAAACAAAGGCCGCGCCGAAAACGAAAACCACCGCGCCAGATTCCAAAGACAAAGAGAACGGCGGCAGCGAGGACGAAGCGATCGAACTGGTCATGGAAACCGCCGAAGCGCTTTCCGCCGAGCGCGGGGACCCGATCTGGGGTTCGATGGTGAAACAGACCCTCAAACGCCTCCGCCCCGGATTCAACGAGAGCTATTACGGCTTTCGTGCCTTCGCAGACCTTCTTGAAGAGGCCGAAGACCGGGGCTTGCTGGACCTCGAACTCGACGAGCGGTCGGGCGGCTATCTGATCCGGCTGGACAAGCAGAAGGACTGAGGCGCGGATCGTCGGCCCTCGTCACACCGCACCCGGCGACCAGCTGTAGATGCGCTGGGCATTGCCGCCCATCAGCGCCGCGCGGTCACTGTCGGACAGCCAATCATCCTGGCGGAACGCGTCTACGCCCTGTTGATAGCTCAGCAGTTCGACCGCGCGGGTCCAGTCGGTGCCCCACATGCAGCGTTCGAGGCCGAAGCTCTCGAGAATGCGGCCGACGGGCTCTCGTATATCGACAAAAGGGAACGCTTCGCGCGCGAGCGTACCCGCGCCACTGATCTTGACGGTGATGTTGTCGTATTCGGCCAGAGCCAGCAGGTTCGGCAGCTCTGCCCAGCCATCCTCCGGCACGGGCGGGTGGAAGGGCTGGACGAGCCCCATATGATCGACCACCAGCGAGACGTCGGGGAATTGCGTGGCGAGTTCGGCGACCTGTGCGTGCCGCTGGGTGCAGTAGACGTTGACGGGAACATCGAGACGCCGGGCGGCCTCCAACAGGCGGGCGATGCCTGCCGCGCCGGCATCATCAGAGATTCCGTGGGCGAGCAGAAGGCGAATTCCGACGGTGCCGTCCTTGGCCGCCCAATCCGTGATCTTTTCACCCACCGCGGGGTCGGTGGCATCGAAAGGTGTGACCAGCCCGAACCGGCCGGGGTGTTTGGCCCCCACTTCGAGGGCGAAGCTCGGGTCGTAGCGGTACATGGTGTAGGCCGAGACGAGGATGGCGCCATCAACGCCCACCGCGTCCATCGCGCCGACCATTTCCTCGCCATTTGCCGAGGGCGGTCCGGTGAGGACCGCCGCCCAGGGACGACCCGGATGGTCGGCTTCGTAGGCGTGGACCTGTGCGTCGATGATCGGCGTTTGATTTTCTGACATGGCATCTTCTCCCCTGCCCCGACTATAGCGCGGACATATCAGGCGTATTCAACTTTGCACGCGCATCCACCCGGCTTATGGTTTGGGCAGCAAGGCGTTCGCTTTTGATTGCCTCATGAATACGGGACTCATCACAGTGACAAAACACATCGGAACCTGGGCGCTCGTGCGCGTTGAAGCGGTCGACGCAGATGGTGAACTCCTCACCCCACCTTTCGGCCGTGGCAATTTTATCGGCCGTGTGACGCTAACCGCGGAAGGTCGACTGTCCGCAGCGATCACGGATGCTCGGGTCGACATTCCCGACGGCGAGACGCGGGACTACTCCTGCTACACCGGGCTTTACACCTTCGACGGCAAAACGCTCATCACCAAGGTGGACGCCTGCTCCGACCCCGCCCGCATGGGGACCGAACAAATCCGCGATGTGACCTTCGAAGATGACCTGATGGTGCTGCGCCCACCCCTGCAGGCATACGGAGACAAGCCCGCCGAGCGTCGGACCTTGTGGTGGGAGAAAATTTCAGACGTCTGATGGGCTAAACGAAGACAACCAAGCTTGAATTTTCTTCGCGGAGTAAGACGAACTGCTTTCTCAGCTGATCTGAAAACCGATTCTCTTCGACACAGATCATCTGAAGGCCAACGGCCGAGTTCGCCCATTCAAGCAACGCCGCGCCGCCGGCATCGCTCAGGCCGCAGCCGACAAGACCGACGTCTCGGATGTTTCCGGGCATGGATTGCGCAAGGGCAATCGCCCCACCGTCTTCCATATCGGGATTGTAACTAACACTGAAGGATCGCAGCAATGCCGCCTCCGATGCACTCAGGGATTGCAGTGCACGTGCAATCATCAGGGCACCGGACATGTTGAGACCGGCTCGCCGCAAGTGCAGGCTGATGGGACGTCCATCTCTATGAAGGTTTTCCAGTCTCTGGGCCGCATTCATGCAAACCTCACCGCCAACAGTACGAAGCGCGGGCGCCAGCTTGGCTGCAAGACTTTCGCGGGATCCAGCCGAGGGCAGATTGGCCAGAGCTGGAAACGACAATGTTCCGCTGACCGACACACAAGCCGTGCCCGCAATAGCCCTTAAAATGTCTCGTCGCAGCATTTGATATCCAACCCCAACAGGCTTTATACGCCGGGAAACCCTGTTTGGGTCAGCAGAGAATATCGCTTACCCCGCTGGCCTATCAGCTGTTTTAAAAACAGAAACGGGCCGCTCCTATTCCAAAAAGACAGCCCGCTTCAATTCATAGTCTTTAGTCAGTCGCGCTATACGGCCTTAGCCCAATCGAGGAAGCTCGAGACAGACGCCTGCACCTCATCGGACTGCGCATCCAACTGTTCGACAGACAACAACACCTGCTGCGCAATCTCTGTGATCCCGCGCGTATGGGAACCGCACACCTCAAGACGCCTCCCTTATTGCCTTATTGCGAACAGCTGCCGCCGCCCAAGACACAAAACTTCGCACAATGCGGATGATTGAGTTTGACCGCGCCATTCTCAAAATTGCCGCCATCCGCATCCGCGGCCTCGGTGAGCGAACTGCCCATTTCGAACGCCGGATCATAGGCCAGCAACGTGCAGGGCAGCACGACAGTGGACGCCGCCCCCTTGCGCTTCACAATCATGCGGCTGCTCGCGCACATCATGGCATCCGGTGAAATGTCGAGTATGCCCCAGCAAGCCGTCGTAATTTCGGGCACTGCGGCCTGTTCATCCATTTCAGGGAAAAGCACCAGCTGGGCCGGATCAACCGCATCAAGCTTGTAACCACGTGCGCTGAACAATTGTTGATACCCTTCACGAAGGATCTTCTCATCCTCTCCAAACCGGGTACGCCCGGCCACCGTGAAGCTGAAGTCATTTTCGGCCAGCCAGTCGAGGCCCTTGAGCGTATGGATGAAGGTTCCGGGGCCGCGTTCACTCTCGTGCAGCGCTTCGGAAAAATGATCAATGCTCACGCGCAACTTCAGAGCATCGCCATAGGCCGATCTGAGCTTTAACAACGCGCCCTTCACGCCCGGCCGCTGCATGGGCTGCATGGCATTGGTCAAAATAAGAACCTCGTGACCACGCTCAAGGCATATAGACGCCATGCTGATCATATCAGGATTCATGAACGGCTCACCGCCGGTAAAGCCAATCTCACCTGTCGGATAGCCGAGGGTTTGAACTTCGTCGAGGTACAACCGAACGTCAGATGATGTCAGATAGACCAACTGGTCGTTGCGCGGGCTCGATTCGATATAGCAATGCGCGCATTCGATATTACAGAGCGTGCCAGTGTTGAACCAAAGGGTGGACAGCGCCCGCAATTCGACCTGCGCGCGAGGGGCACCATCCGCTGTGACGTCGGGGTTTGCGAAACGTATATCGGATGCTGCTGTACGCATTGTTTTGATAGTACCTGACATGATGATAATTCTTCCTTCCGCGTCGGGACTGCTGATCCCGCGCACGCGGTATTCAATACAGAATTGCAGATTATGTCTGATGTATCGCCGATGCACGCGACCGAAGCGCGAGGCCAGCCGCAAAAGCGGCATTGCCAACAATCAGAACCGTAATGCAGATCCACAGCAAGGCTGTGTATTTGTGCGCGTCGCCGAACAAAGAGATCGCCCAAGCTACCTTGCCCTCGACAAAGGAATACAGAGCGGCGCCGCTCAATGCTGCGATGAACCCCGTGAGATATGACCATGTCGGCACATTTCGCGCGTTGCCGAGAATAACAAAAAAGAGTACCGGCACGAGGAACAGTGACGCCGTACCCGATACTGCCGTTGCCGCGTAGAGATCTTTGACATTGGCCAGCATGATCAGGACACCTCCGAGCATAAACAGCGCCATGGCGAAGCGTCCGTTCACGAGCGTCTGAGCGGCTAGTCCCATGTCACGAATTGCCAGCCGCGCTGCCGACGACAGCGTGCTGTCGAGCGTCGACAAGGCTGAAACGACCAGAACGGTATTCAGGCTGAGAAGAACAACGGGATCAAACAATCGCGCCCAGACATGCTGCATCGTTTCACCGCTTGCCGCCACCAGCCCGGCATGCACGCCCATCAAGCCGAACCCGAAGATGCAGAGGACAGAAATCCAGAAGGCGTGGAGGAAACTGCGACGCGTTACAGCACGGTCGGCGAGAAACCCGCGATCCGTCATCACCGGGTCATGCGCAGGATAAGAAAACACCTGCAAGGCAGCGACGGCCAGCAGAACCCAGCCAGGCACCGGTCCGGCGACACCGGGTGCACTCAGCACCGCCGAAAATGAGAAACCATCCAAAGACACCAGCGCCACGAAAGCAAAGATAAGGGCAGCGAGGAACACGATCATCTGCAACACATCGGTCCGCAACGAAGCGCGCAAGCCGCCCATTGCCGAGTACCCAAGTCCCAACACAGCCAATGCGACGATGGCGTAGGTGCCTGCGTTTGTGTCCGGTAACAATCCGTCAAATATCAGCCCGACAACAAGAAGGTTGGCGAAAACCTCCGACAACAAACGCAGACCGATGACGATGTTGTAGCAAACAGCCCCGGTCCGACCGAACTTGCCGCGCAGATACTCGTGAATCGAACCTGCGCCCGCACGGAAGCGAATTCCGTCGACGAACAGCCAGCCGGTCAGGAAGCTCACATAATAGGTGGTGTAGGCCAGCAATCCCGGTGTTCCGTAGAAAAACCCCAGAATTGCAGCATTGAGCAACGAGCGCGCAAATATCCACGTCGTGACCTGGCTCAGAACCAGAGTCCACAAGGCCGGTGCGCGTCCTGTTTCATCGCGGCCGTCGTAGAACCCTGCGAGGGTGCTCCGGCGACCCGAAAGCAGAAAACTCCCCGCGATAACAAGTAAAGTCACTCCCACCAAAACAACGGCATGGAGCGTATCTGACAACGGCATCGAGGCTCTCTCATGAATCCAGTTACGCAACTGGAAAGAGCCTAACTAGGATGGGATCGCGATGTCAGAGGCAAGTTCTACAAGTTGTTGTGATGTTCGCGCACAAGGCGTGAACTGCGGAGGGCCTGGATTGCAAAACCCAAGCCGCCCCGAACCACATATCAATCGGACAAACAGCAGCCTGCTTCGATTCACAATTTGGTGACAGCCGACCTATGCGGCTTTAACCCGATCAAGGAAGCTTGATACAGCCGCCTGCAACTCATCGGACTGCTCACCCAACTGCTCGGCAGACAGCAACACCTGCTGCGCTGACGAACCCGTCTCCTGCACACCGCGGGACACCTCAACGATATTTGAGGATACGTTCTGGGTTCCAGACGAGGCCTGCTGTACATTCTCTGCGATCTCGCGTGTTGCCGCGCCCTGCTCCTCGACCGCCGAGGCAATTGCCGTTGCCGTATCGGAAATCTCGGTAATCGATTTGCCGATCTCCTGAATGGCCGCCACCGCCTCCTGAGTCTCGCCCTGAATAGCCGCAATCTGAGCGCCGATCTCCTCGGTCGCCTTGGCTGTCTGGGTTGCCAGAGACTTCACCTCCGACGCGACAACCGCAAAGCCCTTGCCGGCTTCACCGGCGCGTGAGGCTTCAATCGTCGCATTCAGCGCCAGAAGGTTGGTCTGGGCTGCAATGTCGTTGATCAAATTCACAACTTCGCCGATCTTCTGGGACGCGTCCGCCAGACCTTCGACCTTGGCGTTGGTGGCGTTGGCAGTCTCAACGGCTGCGAGAGCCATCTGGGCGCTCTGTGCGACCTGACGGGATATCTCCTCGACGGAGGCTGACAGCTCTTCCGTGGCCGTTGCCACTGTCTGGACATTTGCCGTGGCTTGCTCCGAAGCCGACGCAACGCCTGAAGAACGCTGGCCAGCCTCATCCGCGATCGTCGTCATCGACATGGCAGATGCCTTCATCTGTTCTGCCGAAGCCGACACCGACCCAAGCGAGCGTTTGGCAGTTCCATCGAACTCGCCAATCAATTCTGCAACATGTGTTGCCCGCCGCTCATCGGCCTCACGCTTCCTGGATTGATCGGCCTCGAGCCGCTCGCGTTCGATGGCATTCTGCTTGAACACCTCGACCGCCTGCGCCATCTGGCCCATCTCGGCCTGCTGTTCCAAATAGGGAATCTCGACATCCCGATCACCCGCGGCAAGGGTGCGCATGATCTGCGACATCGTCGCGATCTGTCCGGTAATTTTCCGCCCGAAGGTAAACAGCAACCCTGACAGGATTACAACCGACGCAATGAAGACCGCTGCGTTTGTAAGATTGGAGGCGGCCACCGAGTTTTCGACTTCCTTATTGGAGGCTTTCAACTCAGCCTCCAGCTTTTCCTCATAGGAAAGCAGCGCTTCGGTCATGCTTTCACCAAATTCATCGATGATGTCATCAACCGCGGTGAAGGCTTCCTGGGGAGCACCACTGCTCACGAGGTTCGCCAGATCAACACTAATACCCTTGGCCAGAGGCTCGATCTTCGCAATGATCGCGGTCATGGCGTCTTTGTCCTCTGGGGTCTCGGCCAGCTCGAGCAAAGCCTGTCCACTTTCGTTCAATGCTGTAATGGACTCTGCAATAATCTCCGCTCGCTCGGGCTGGATCTGCCCCTCCGCGCGATCGATAATGGTGTCCATCGCGGCAAGGACCATCCCCAGATTGGCTTTCTCCATCGTGACGACGTGTTTGAGCGCCATGGAGCGAAGCTCACTGGTTTTGATGGCCGCCTCAACCTTGCTGTTGGCCCACCAGGAATTCGCCGCGAGCGCAGAGACGGCGAGAACAGAAACAATCGCGATGAGAATGAATTTTGACTTGATACTTTCCAGCATGATCAAATCCCTTGATCCTAAATTACAGGCCTGCCTCCCAGAAGAAGCAACAGAGATCTAGTGCGTGCTTACTAACAAATACTGAACGAGAGAGCACTGCCTTCAAATTGCGAGGTTAAAAGACCTATTCCCTGCCCCCCGGCACCAATCCGTTTACCTTTGCAGCCAGGCGTCCAGAGCCAGCGCCTCGTACGAAATATCGTCTGCAGCTTTGAGCACCTCCGGCGTACACTTGGAGACCGGCACAAAATCGGCCATATCGAGCCAATGTTTCGCGATCCAGTCGGCAAAGGCCTGACCTGCCGCGGCATTACCTTCAACGCTCCAGTGGGTGTTGGTGCCATAGAACGTATCGACCGAAGACTGTTCGTAGAGATCCATACACCGCGTCAGATCCTCAAAAGCATAGCGGTGCCCGTCTCGTTTCGCCCGCCAACCGATCATCGCGCCCGGCAAAAGCGGATCAATACTTTCAACGGGAATGTCCATCGACTCTGCCACCCGTGAACGCCATTCCAGGGCATGGGCCAGATGCGACGGGGCGATCGAAACAAGGACATCCTTTCCAGACGCCGCAATTTCATCCGCAACCGCGAGAAAACGACCAGCCCACCGATAACCTTCGCCCAATTCGGTCAACTTCTCGGGCAGATAAGATTCCACCACCAGACGCATCACCCCAACATAGGATTCATCCGAGAACTGGTTCTGCGCCTCATAGCGTGGGTCAGGGGCTGGCGCCGGCTTGAAGGTGCTGGTCGACGAACCACCGGACTGTAATTTGTTGAGCGTCTTGAAGGAGAAGAAAAGATCATCCATCCCGCCAATATCATCACCCAACAGCCGATAGGGCAGTGAGTAGCGGGTATCGATGAAGTCATTACCGGCGAAAACATTAAAGATGACCGCATCGTGTTCAAGGCGCGACGACCAGAACCTGTAAAGCGCGATGTATTCCGGGAACCCCACAGAAGGAACGCCCAAATTGACGACTTCGATTCTCTTCGTGCCGGAGGCTCCATTGATCTCGTTCTCGATCACCGCGCTGTAGGTGAATTCTTTGCGCGTAATCGCATAGGCAAAGGAATCACCGATGTTCAAAACCCGGAAAACGCCATCGGGTTTTTCTGGCGCGACCGGGGCCGAATGAAAACCGAAAGCTTCAAGATCGTATGTGCCATCGGGCGAGAGATTCACCTCATCAACGGCGCCGATCAGAGCGGCTCTCTTCTCCTCCACCCCCACTTTTTGGGCCTGCACAACGTCAGAGCCAAGCCCTCCAAGCATAAGCACACAGGCAATAATGGTGAGCTTCCAGACGTCTCGCTTCATTTTGACTCTTCGAGTTTGTGTCGGACCCAATCCGTAATGAGGTTGGCTGACAATTCGTTGCCGGCCAGATTCCAATGGGTGTCCATCTGGTTATAAAGTTCATGTTCCTTCTGAACCTGCATAAAAGATGATGTCAGATCGAGCACTGAAATATCTGACGCGGACAAATCTTCACGCACGCTATCTCCGATACATGTAACGCAATAGTCGTGTGGGTCGAGATTCCAATGGCGCATAAGCTCCTCGCGGAATTGCGCATCCACCTGCACTCTCGACGGCGCCAATACAATCAGAAGCGTGCGGTCACCCACGATGCCTCGAAGCCCGATGAGACGTGCAACAAGACCGCCCAACGCTTCCTGAATAAACCTCGATGAAGGCGACTCAAAATTTCTGATTTCGCGTCGATATGCCCGGAAGAGCTGGTCTGGTGAAAACGGGGCGCTCGTTCGGCCTTGTTCTTCGACGAGCGGCGATAGCGGAGCGGGCTTTTCTGCTAACCTGTACAGCAGAACTGCGCGGGCTTTTCGCGCCGCCAAGTAGACATAATAATCCTCGCGATTGAGCCCGAACCGATGTGGCTGGTTCACGGTGGCAACGGCCCCAAGAAAAAGCCGTGTCTCTTGTCGCGGATGGGATTGTTCGATGTCGTTGCCGAGATAAACAGTGACCACCACGACATCGGGATCCAGCTGTTCAGTAAAAAATTCAGCCACACGGAGATAGTTGCTTGGCCCGGCCGCAGGCAAACCGCGGCTAAGCGCGATGGCAGGCACCCCCGAACCGGTCAGCCGATCCGCCACGCGTTCGGGAAAGACGCGTGCTGCGGGATATGTTCCATAGGTGAAAGAATCACCGACAAACAGCAACCGCTTTCCCGAAGGCAGGGCTTCACCGGGCGTCAGGCTGGTATTGAACCCACCGCGGGTGCCCGCGACGCCGTCGGCCATCCGACATCCGATATCCGCGTCGTGAACAAATGACGGAGACGACAAGGGAAGCATCACCGCCAAGCGCAGTAAAATTTCAAGTGCCACCAAAAGCGCTGGCGCCACCAATGCCGCGTAGAAGAGATATCTCGGTCGAACGCGCAAAACTATCTCGCTGAGATTTTAAGACCACTGGTCGCCGACAAACCCACCATGTCAGACGTCTCTACAAGACGCAGAACAAGAATTTGTCGGCGACAATCACGTATCAGAGAACGCGCCTAGCGGTGCAACGCGCAGAGTTTGTTGCCGAAAGGGTCAAACAGATAGGCCAGATAGACCTTGCCTGCCGCGCCCTCGCGCCAACCGGGAGGGTCTTCGCAGGGCGTGCCGCCGTTCGCCGCCCCGGCTGCGTGCCAGGCATCCGCCATTTCCGGACTGTCACAGGCAAAACCAATGGTCCCGCCATTCGCACCCGTCGTCGGCTCGCCATTGATCGGTACTGAGACGGCAAAAACGCCGGTGGGCGTGCGATAGAACAACCGCCCTTTGGGATCCAACGTACCTTCAGGCACGCCGACAGCACCAAGGGCCGCGTCATAGAACTTCTTTGCTACAGAGAGGTCATCCCCCCCGATCATGATGTGCGAAAACATTGTCTTCTCCTCGGCCACAGTCGTGATTGATTGATCGCCCCGGCCAGAGAATGGCTAGAGCTCAATAATCCAGCAACGTAGCATCGTGGGAGGTTTCGGTCGATGTAGCGGGACCATTTTCGGGAGGTCTGTTCTCAAATTTGCGACGGGCGCGCAACTTTGCATCCATCTCGGTCAGGTAGGGCGCGACAAACCCCGCGTAATGGTCCTTGCGGGCTTGCGGCAATTCCTGCCAGCCCGTCACAGAACCACGGCAGGCCTTTTCACCGCATGTGCAGCATTCTGGAAAGTGATCGATGCTGTAGTTACGCATCGCGTAGTCGAAGGTGACTTCCTCATCCGCCGCGATCGCCCCCATCGCGACAAAATCATGCCCGCCCTGCGCGTTAATCCGGATTCCGCAATTGGGGTCACAGGAATGATTGAACTTGCTGGTGAGACCCGCATGAAGAACAAATTGGTTCTCGCCAATCTGTGAGGCATGGGAATGATTTTTCGCGAGCCTCTTTTCAATGCGGCCCACCAAGACCGTGTCCCCTGCCACGAACGGCTTGGTCGTGAACACACCGTCGCCCTTCATATCCGTCGTCCTGAGTTCAATACCCGGGGTCATCCGTCACTCCTTCAAATTGGATTCTGGCTGAATCTGGATTTCTAAAAACCTAGGCGGCCTGCAGATGCGCG
>Ga0115567_10005786_pt1 | contig 11920 bp, 9 predicted proteins | sample COGITO_mtgs_1204_2_FD_88679 | JGI IMG/M metagenome (GOLD analysis project Ga0115567, IMG submission 88679) | Pelagic marine microbial communities from North Sea - COGITO_mtgs_120412 | ecosystem: Environmental > Aquatic > Marine > Epipelagic | place: Germany:Helgoland, sampling site Kabeltonne...
AACACTTTTAAATTCTTTCTTTTTTTGATGATTTGATGACAGAATACTCTAAGACCAGTGATAGTAAGAGATACGGCTGTCATCAAACTGTCATCAAAGTGTCATCAAAAATAAAATGATGACAAATAATTAAATAATAAGGAAGCTAACAATTAAGCACAATTCCACTCAAAAAAAATGCTGCTGAAAGAAAAAATATAAAAAGTAAAATAAGAAATAATGAAATCAAAAAGAATAACCTGCGAAAGAGCCCGAAATCTTTCCATCGTAAAAACGCTGGCCAGCTTCGGGCACTTTCCGAGCAGGACAACGGAGAAAGAAGCCTGGTTTCTGAGTCCCCTTCGGTCAGAAACGCAGGCCTCTTTCAAGGTTTCTTTGTTTTTGAACAAATGGTATGATCATGGACTAGGAACAGGCGGAAACGGGCTAGATTTAATCGTGGCCATGAAAAAGTGCTCCGTTAAAGAAGCACTCGAGTTTTTAAGTAATAAAGAAAAGAACTTCTTTTTTTTTCAGCAGCCCATTTTAAAAAAGGAAAACACACCAAATATTGAAATAATGGAAACAAAACCCATCCAACATCAAGCTTTGATTCAATATTTGGATGCTAGAAAGATTTCGATACAAACAGCGCAGAGATACTGCAAGGAAGTTCATTATCAAATTAATGGGAAGTTCTATTTCTCAATCGGTCTTCAAACTAAGGAAGGTGGTTGGGAACTTAGAAATAAATATTTTAAAATCTGTAGTTCCCCAAAGAGCTATACCTATTTAAAAAACGATGCAGAACAACTTTTAGTTTTGGAAGGGATGTTCGATCTGTTATCCTTGGTCGAGTTATATCCAGATATACTAACAACCTCAGATGTGATTGTGCTGAACTCACTTTCTTTTTTAGAAGCAGTTTCGGAATTGTTTGAAAATTATAAGGAAGTTGAATTGTATTTGGATCATGATGAGTCGGGAAGAATTCATTCTAAAGAACTAACCGATAGATATTCCAATGTGAATGATAAAAGTGAATGCTACATAGGTTATAAGGATCTGAATGAGCAACAGATCTCAATTAGAAAAGAAAAACAATTGGCTAAGAAAATTAAAAAACTTCTGTGAACGCCCAAAGGAAGAATTTCATTTGGAGAAGCAAAGCAAGATGTGTCATTGTCATGACAATCTTGCTTTGCTCCCGGAGGTTGCAAAGATTTTAAAAGAAAAGATGAAACGAGAATACATCCAGATACGCTGCTCGATTTACGAGAAAAAGCTGCTCAAAAAAAGAGCAGCCAGGGCTGGAATTTCCCTTTCGGAATATCTGCGATCCACGGCATTCAAAATAAATATGGTGGAACGGATTACTCAAGAACAGTTAGAATCTTATCAACTCTTGATTCAATACAAAAACAACTTCAGCCGGATCAGCAATATGTTTAAAAAGGGCAATCCAAGACTTGCCAAAGAAGTAGAGGACTTAGCAGAAGAAATCAGATCCCATTTAAAAAATTTCAAGAAATGATTGGCAAGGGACATTCCATAGCAAGAACGGGAGCATCTATTGGGTACGGATGGAACCAAGAAAAAGATGCGGAAGTAGTACTAAAAGAATATCTGGCAGGGGATACTCCCGAAGAGATCACGGAAGAGTTCAAGATCATCCAGTCGCAAAATGAGCGGTGCATCAATAATACCTTGAGTTTTATACTAAGTCCCACTATTGAAGATGGTAAAGACTTAAGCGTAAAAGACTTGGAAGAACTCTCTAAAAAATTTTTAAAGGAGATGAACCTGCAAAACAACCAATCGATTGGGTTTGTACACCGGGATAAAGAACATACCCATGTGCATATTTATACCAACCGGATTGGCTTTGATGGAAAAGCATACAATGACAGCTTTGTTGGAAAAAGAAGTCAGCTAGCCGCAGACAATGTAGCAAAAGAGCTAGGCCTTACACGAGTACGAGAAGTGCAACAGGAAAAATCACAGGAATTAAACCCAAAGCGACAAGCGATAAAATGCATACATGAAAAGGTCATGGAAAACAGACCCAAATCATTAGATGAATATATCAGCAAGATGAAGGCGAACCAAGTAACGGTGATTCCAAGCATCAATAAATCAAATCAGTTGCAAGGTTTTCGATTTGAATACAAAGGCATCAATTTAAAAGGAAGTGATGTTCATTGGTCTATGACTGGCGCTAAACTCATTGGAGAGATCAGTCAGAATTTAGGATACTCAAGAATGAAAGAAGTGCCCAGCAGTTTAAAACTGATGGATAAAACAGTGCAACTCAGCACAAATATGGCTGCAAGTATCGCCAAAGGCTTAGTGAAACAAGTAATTAAAAGAAGCTTAGATGCGGGAATAGGATTTTAAACAATTAAAAAGATGAAAAAGCTAGACGAAATTATGGAGCTCATGACCGATGAGATGGCGGATTTTAAAACTGCTATTTTAAATCTTGAACTGCTTTCAAAGCAACTCTTAAATTTAAGTATTCCCATTACTACAGAAGCACTAGAAAAGAACCTGAACATTTTCCTAGAGAAACAGAAAGAAGAAAACCGCATAAAAGATCAAGTGCTTAATGAGATAGAAAAGAAATTAAAATATGCTCGGATAATTCCGAATTATCTACTGATTCTGTTTTGTTCTCTTGGTATCATTTCATTAAGTCTTTTGGGTTATTTTGGGTATTCTTTACATGCACGACAGAATGAAAAGTTTGAAATTTATCGAATGGTCATGGAATCGGATAATGAAAGTCATCAAAGATACTTTTCTAAAAACCCGGAATAAAAGATGATTATTGCCAGTGGTTGGAAGAAAAAAAGTAGGGTTTGTCATGACAAATGACCTTTACGTAAATTATCCTAATTTTACAGTAAACGGTTTCAAAACCCCAGTAAAATCGTCAATTTTTACTGTAACTTTTGCGTCAAAAGTAGTTTGCGCCCTATGCTGTTTTTATTTTACGCTTAACTTCCCGTACGCTATAAAAACAACACAGGAACCTCGCGCAAGTTAGTTATGGTAGATATGGGGGCTAATTTAAAGTATGGAAACATAGCATTTCAATTCTTTTGCTTCTAAAGAATTGTGATTTGAAATTATTTTAATTGATTTTATTATTTGACATTAAACGTCAGGTATATCAGTACTAAAGAAAATTAGTAATTCAACTAAGTCGCCGGATCCCGCATAATTAAAAATTATTACATAAAACTCAAGAAAAATCCATAGCCGTCATAGCATTAACGCTCGGAATAACCTAATGTCTCAGCGGTTGTCATATGAATTGCTTAAAAATATATTCTAATTATCCCTTATTTTAGAATCAAATCGGAACTAAAGTTCAAAAACTTACGGAATTCATTCTTATTACTAATTTCTAGGTTCGTTGATTAAAGTAATTTTAAATATACCCACCTAAAAAAGCTTCTAATTCCAATGGTCTCAAAAAACATGTTGGTCTACAAGGTTTACTCGACTTGCTTTAATATCTTCCATTATATTCAATGATGTTGCCAGAATTACTGGATAAGTGGTTTACATTGTTGTTGCCAAGAATCTATTAATAACTTTTGCGAAGGAGTGAATGTTCACAGTATCCAACTGTGAAGACTTTAAGCACCGAAGATAAATACAGCATTAAAAATTTTAGGAAAATGTTTAAACCCCAGATTTTAAGTAATTTTAAGAAAACTTACCTTACTTATTATCAACTGAGATGAAAGAATTTATAGACTTACTTAAAAATGACACATTACATTTAGTTCATGTGCTTATAATTCTAATAATAACCATAATTATTTATGTCGTTTTTAACCGTTTTGTAAGTGGAAGGATTATGAGGCATCATACGAAAGATAATTTTGACGCTACAAACTTAAGATTCTTGCAACAAATGGTTGGTGTGCTCATTGTACTAGTTGGATTGAGTTTTATAATATTTATGATTCCCAATCTTAGACATATTGCAACCACGATTCTTGCAGGTGCGGGAGTATTAGTTGCTGTCATTGGGTTTGCTTCTCAACAAGTACTCTCAAATTTCATAAGTGGGATTATGATAGTAGTCACAAAACCTTACCGCCTTAAAGATCGAGTTACAGTTAGAACAGTTGAAGGTGTCGTAGAAGACATTACTTTACGCCATACGGTTATAAAAAATTACGAAAACAAACGCATAATTGTTCCAAATTCCATAATGAGTAGCGAAGTGATAGTTAATGCCAATTTCGCTGAAGATATTTGCTGCGAATGGGTTGAAATGGCCGTTTCATATACAGCAGATATCAAGAAAGCAAAATCCATTATGAAAGATGAAATCACTAAGCATCCCTTCTTTATCGACCATAGAAAACAACTCAACAAAAACATGAATGATGATATTTGTCCTATTCGTGTAATTTCGGTAGGTGAATTTTCTATTATTATAAGAGCTTGGACTTGGGCTTCTGATCCCGGAAATGCTTTTGTGATGGGTTGTGATTTATTAGAAAGTATTAAGGAACGTTTTGATAAAGAAGGCATAGAAATTCCATATCCTTATAGTAATGTTATCTATAAAAACACAAAAGAGTAAATGAAACTCCAAATACATTTACAACCCATAAAGAAACATTGGAAATTCATAGTGCAAATAGCTTTGGGGATTCTATCCCTTGCGCTTGCAGTATTTTTTATAAAACACGAACGTACGGAATTCACTCAGGTAAAAACGGTTTTACTTCAAGCAAAACCCTATTGGTTATTTTCTGGTGTTGTTTTGGTTTTTCTATTCGTTGCCGTACAGGGCTGGATGTATCAGCAAAGTTTTAGGGCTGTTCAGCGAAGAATCCCATTCAAGATAGGGATGTTGCTATACCTTAAACGCAATTTTATTAGCATCTTTATTCCAGCGGGAACATTAACAAATGTCCTTTTCTTCAATAAAGACATCGAGGAAAAACAGGGTATCGAAAAAGCTTATATTTATTACGCTTCTACTATTTTCTCTATCTGCTCCGTTCTCTCCAGTATTTTGGTAGCCGTACCAGCACTTATTTTACTTTTTTTAAAAGGCGATCTCAAGAGTAAAATGATCTATGGAATTTTGGGTGCGGGTATAGTGTTTGGCTTACTTGTTTATGTAGTAATAAGTATTGTGAAAAAAGGGGTTGTATACAAGATAATCGTAAAAAAAGCACCAAGCTTTGGCAAGATTATTTCAGACTTACAACAACAATCAATCAATAAAAAACATCTTTTAAAAGTACTACTGTGGTCTTGTATTATTGAACTTATAGGAATCGCTCACCTCTATATAGCAATGGGCGCGTTAGGCTTAACCCCTTCTTTAATTGTTGCAGTAATAGGCTATGCATTAGTATTACTTATACTATTAAGTTCACCATTTTTACGTGGTATTGGAGCCATTGAGTTGGCGCTCACATATGTGCTAACATTATACAACTATAATTCTGTAGCTGCACTTTCTATAGTTTTCCTGTTCCGCTTCTTTGAATTTTGGAGTGTGATGATTTTGGGACTATTTGCACTTTTATTTAAGAAAGATGGATTGTTTATGCAACTTCTGGCACCAGTACTATTATTGTTCTTAGGAATCGCCAACATTCTCTCCGCATTAACTCCTGCTCTCTCATCTAGAATGAAGATACTTTTGGATTTTATACCCTACAATGTAATAGAGGTTACAACTTCAGCAGTTCTGGTGATTGGGATAATTTTGATAATAACAGCAGTTGCTTTAATTAGAGGTTATAAAAATAGTTACTATCTGGCTTTATTCCTTGTCATCGTTTCATTTGTTGGGCACTTATTTAAAGGAATCGATTATGAAGAATCTATCCTTGCAGGTATAACTATTATTATTTTGTTTTATCAACGTAAAACATATTACGTGAAGTCCGTTCCCTTTTCCAACCTTCAATGGCAACATGGTTTATTATTGATTACAAGTGTGATCGTATATGGTGTAATTGGTTTTTATATGCTCGACGTACGCCATTTTAACACAGATTTTACTTTTTCAGAATCTATAATTGAAACAATAAAAAGTTTTGTTTTATTAGATGGAAATCTTAAGCCTATAACTGCTTTTGGGAGGTATTTTATACTTAGCATTAACCTTTTGGGTGTTTCCAGTTTGCTTTATTTTATATGGCTACTCTATAAACGCATTCGTACAAAGACGACTATAGATATCACAGAAAATGAAAAAGCAAAATTATTGGTTAAGTCTTTTGGTTGTTCCTCTATGGATTATTTTAAGACTTATGAAGATAAACAGTTCTATTTCTACGGAAATGATTTGGGATTCATTTCCTATAAAACAACCTCGCGTTATGCGGTGGTATTAGAAAATCCAGTGCTAAAGGATTTCTCTTCAGAAGGTATTTCAGAAAAAATAAAGGAATTTGAAGCCGTTATGCTTAGCCGAAATCTGAATGCCATTTATTATCGTATTCCTGAAAATACTATCGGTATCTATGAAGCTTTGGGGAAGAAAAAATTATTTTTGGGCGAAGATGCTTGTGTAAATCTCGAAACTTTTACAATGGAAGGTGGCGATGCCAAGCCCCTGCGAAATTCAATCAATAAAGTCGCTAAGGTTGGTTATTCTTTTAAAGTGAATACTGCACCGCAAAATGATGGTTTTCTACAGCAATTGACATATGTTTCAAACGAGTGGCTAATCGATATGGAACGCACAGAATTAGCGTTCTCGCAAGGATATTTTTGCGAAATGGAATTAAAGAAACAAACTATTCTATCCGTTGAAAGTTCTGAAGGAAGAATTATCGCTTTTATTAATATCATTGAAAGTAGTGTCCCCAATGAAATTAATTTTGACCTGATGCGTAAAACGGGTGATGCTCCCAATGGCACAATGGATTTTCTATATGCCAATATGATGCAATATTACAAAGCGCAAGGATATAAAACGCTTAATTTAGGAATGGTACCACTTTCCGGTATCGATGAACCGGAAAATATTAAAGAGCAAGCACTAAAACTTGCTTATGAAAGAATCAAGAAATTCAGTCACTATAAAAGTCTTCGGTTTTTCAAAGAAAAATTCAATCCGATTTGGATTAAGGTTTATGCAGCCTATGATACCGATTTAGATCTAGTCAATCTAACGAGTATCTTAAGTAAGGTAATGAAGCCAAAGGATATTAATAAATAATACCATGCTAACTTCAGAAATTCTTCAGAATTAGCATGTAACTTTAATAAAATATTAGATAAATGTTTAATCTAAAAAATAAAAGAAATGAAAAATTTTAAAATTTTATTAATTGGAATTATAATGATTTTTACGGTATCATGTCAACAACAAAAAGGGGATCCTAATCAATCAAAATCGAACGTTGTAAAGAATGACACAAAGGTTAAATCTGATAAGATAGTATTTAGTAATTTAGATATGATTTTATCTCCGTTTGAAGATATGACAGAATTTGCCCTAGATAAAAATGAAAACGGCATTTTGAAATCATTGAATAAAGTTGAAGATGCTATTGCTAAAGGAGTTTTTGAGAAAAACATGACTCCAGAAGGGAGTAAATCACTCATTCCAAAAATTGAGAAACTAAAAGGACTAATCAGTCAGAACAATTATAGTCAAATTGCAATAGTATCAACAGAAATTTTCCAATTTAACATCAATAATTTTTCAGACGGAAATTTAATTGAAACTCAAATCCGTATTGAACATTTAGATTATATGGGTTTTAAAATTCTAGCACTTTTAGATCAAGATAAAATAGACTGGAAAAATATTCAACAAATTATTGATGATAGTCAAAAAGTTTGGCTTACACTGAGCCCAATGGTTAAGGATAGTAATTTAAAGGATACTTTTGATTATCTTTTTGAAGGCTTATCTCTAAGCGCAGACCAAAAAGACACTAAAATATGCAATATTCTTGCTAATATGGATTTAGCCTTAGTTGATGTTTTAGAAAATGCCATTTAACCTAAGTTAAAAGTTTGGCTTTATTCTGCACAGCATAAGTTATCATAAGTCGCTTTAAAAACTTTAATGGATGTCGTACAAAATGCATTTCCGATTATTACCCATTTTTGAAAAGGATAAAATATTAAAAAGAAGAATATACCCTTATAGAACTATCAAGTTATCGGAAAGTTGTTCTTGAAGCAAGTTCAATATTGTTGAGTGATTTTTTGGCTTAGAAAATGAAATTGATGATGACTTCTTAAAAAAAACTATTAATGCTAACAGAGTTTATAACAAATTTTGACGAATGGTTAAGCCACCTTTCCATTGCCTATCCTATTGGTGTGTATGTAGTGTTTTTTAGTATAGTGTTTTTTGAAACGGCATTTTTTCCAGTAGCTCCGGTTTTGCCGGGTGATGGACTTTTGTTCTTGATCGGGATTTTGGCAGCATCAGGTTCAGTTAGCTTTTGGATAGCTGTAATGGCCGTCATTACTGGTGGAACACTAGGCAATCTTTTGGCTTATAAACTAGGGGTATTGGTTACACCGACAGACGGGGGCAAGATACGATGGCTTAAACAAGAGCATTATGCGAAAGCACAGAAATTTTATGATAGATATGGTGTAAGGGCACTATTTTATTCTAGATTCATTCCTGTGGTTCGAGCTATTGTTCCTTTAATTGCGGGCATCACATTGATGGATTATGGAACTTTTGCAAAATATAGTTTTGTAAGTGTGACGTTATGGGTGTTATTTATAATGACGACAGCTTTTTATTTAGGGCAGATACCTTGGATAAAAAATAATTTCACGATTATGATACTTCTATTTACATTTCTAAGTGTCTTGCCCATTTTTATTGTGTGGATCAAAATAAAACTAAACCTAACTATAAGTAAACGTTCATAGAAACTTTTAAAAATAAAATAGTTGGGACTGAGTTTCCGGCTTCAGAGAAAATAAAGGAAACGAATCTTAGGAAAATTATTTGGGACTTGACAATGTTAAATCATCCTGAACTTCATAAGGATAGCCTGATAACTATACCCGATTTGAACAATTTTTCTTCAGAAGTATTGGAAAATCATCTATTAATAGAAGCAGTACAACTTTTGCGATTTTCTGAGTTTAAAATTCCTTAATAATCTCTAGTTACTTTTAATCAATAACTTTGTAAATATGAAATATCTGATAGCAGAAGATGAAAGAGAATTACAGCATTCTATCGCCACCTATTTAAGTCACGATGCAAATGTTTGCGAAACAGCATCAGATTATCATGAGGCATCCGAAAAATTAGAAATGTACGAATATGACGTAGTTATGCTCGATATTAATCTTGTAACTGGTAGTGGACTCGATTTACTAAAAAAACTTAAAAAGCAACATAAAAAATGTGGAGTTATAATTATTTCTGCAAACAGTTCGTTAGATAACAAATTAGAAGGTTTAGATCTTGGTGCAGATGATTATATTACAAAACCCTTCCATTTGGCAGAGCTCAACTCCCGTATTAAAGCAGTTTTAAGGCGGGGGCAATTTGGAGGGAGTGACTCCATCACATTTCACGAGATAAGAATGGACACCTTAGCGCGTAGTGCCTATGTAAATGATAAACCTATTACACTCACTCGAAAAGAATATGATCTTTTGTTATTCTTTATTACTAACCAAGGAAGAGTACTTTCAAAGGCTATAATTGCAGAACATTTGTGGGGAGACGATAGTGATATGCTATATAATTTTGATTTTATTTACGTACACATAAACAATCTTAGAAAAAAGCTTACCATTGAAGGAGCAAAATATATACAGACCACATATGGAAGTGGTTATAAATTTATAGCAGATTAATAAAACAGCACCACATAAAACTCCACTTTTAAGAAAAGCATCTAAAACTTTTTTGGCTACAGCTGTGGTGCTTATGATCCTTTCAGCAATAATACTCTTCTTATACACTAAAATGCTATTGAAGGATCAAATAGAAGAAGAATTATATTCAAATAAAGACCGTTTAGAAAAACTTTTAATCAAAGACCAATCGATCACAGGTATACCTCCTATTATGATGGTGGAAAAAGTGGATCACGCTGAAATTATTAAGCTAAAAGACACTCTTATTTATGATCCTTTGCAAGATGAGATAGAACTTTTTGAACAATTATCTGAAACTAAGATAATTAATGGCCAACATTTTAGAATAACAGTTCGAGCAATGGTTATTGAATCTGAGGATATACTTTTTGCTATTGTTTTTACTTTTATAGGAATCATTTTACTCACTTTCTTTTTTTTATTTTATCTGAATAAATCCCGAAATGAAAAATTATGGCGACCATTCTTTAAGAATTTAGACAAATTGAAAACTTTCTCAATTAAATCTAATGAGCCCTTAAATTTTGAAGATTCTGAAATTTTGGAATTCCATGAACTTAATAATGAAATGGAATCTCTGACAGTGAAAATCCAGAAGGATTATAGAAATCTAAAACAATTTACGGAGGATGTATCACATGAGATGCAAACTCCGCTAGCCATTTTGCAAGTAAAGATAGAAACACTAATGAACGATGTAAATATTAGTGAGGAACAATTCAATAATTTTTCATCTTTCCAAGTTGATATTTCTCGTTTAAAACAGCTAAATAAAAAACTAATTATATTGGCTAAAATTGATAATAACCAATTTTCTACAACAGAAACTATTTCTATAAATAAACTTTTGCAAGAATCCATTGCAAATTTTGTAGAATTGGCGGGTGTTGATATTCAATTAGAAGCATCGAACGAAATGAATGTCATTATGGACAATTCTTTAGCCATTATACTCTGCAATAATCTGTTATCAAATGCTGTAAAACATAATAAAGATAGCAATCAAATTATTGTCAAGATTGAAAACTCAATTATGCATATCACCAATTCTGGTGACGAGGCACTCTCTCATCCAGATCAATTATTTGACCGTTTTTATAAAGAAAGCAAAAAATCAGATTCTACCGGATTAGGACTTTCCATAGTAAAGAAAATTTGTAATTATTACGGGTTTGCCCCTTCTTACAATTTCTGTGAAAACGAACACCAACACAATTTTCAAATAGATTTTAATCCTCAAGTTTTAAACAACTTTTAACTTTAGATTGTCTTTAGAACCACTAAGTACTTTTATCCGTTAATTAAGGTAGCTGTAATTGGATTTTTTATTTAAGTCTACAGTACCACTTTAAAAGAAATATAGATTGGCTACGTATCAGGTTTTAAATCCACAATTTAATAAAAAAAGCAGGTTTTTAATACCTTCTTATTATAAAGTTGGCGCAAGTCTAATATTACTTATTCTTTTCTGTACTAGTTGTGTAAGTGCAAAGTTTGAAGAAACATACATTTCAAATTCAATTAAAGAATTATCTACGTATAATTCCGCACGCAATGGCAATTCTACAAAATTACAGATACCTAACATTGTCCAATTAGACGATGGTTTGTCTCAAGAAGAAGCGATCACTTTAGCCCTTTATAACAATGCGCAATTTCAGGCAGATTTGATAGATTTATCGCTTGCAAATGCAGATTTGGTTACCGCTGGCCAATTGCCAAATCCATTACTTTCAATCATTTTTCCGACCGGAAGCGATCCATTAAAGGGAACTCTCAATTTTGCAATCGATGCGCTTTGGCAAAGACCCTTTCGAGTAAAAACAGCACATTTGGAATCCGAACGTACCGCACTCAACATCGTCAATAAGGGTTTGCTTCTTATTCGTGACACAAAAATTGCATATGCTAATAGTCTTTTGGCAAACGAACAAATGCTTTTTGGTGATGAAAATATTGAGCTCCGTTCAAGATTAGCTCAAATAATAACCAAACAATATGAAGCGGGTGAGATAAGCCAAATGGAAGCCTCACTAGCAATTTCAGATTCAACCTTAGCGAGACAAGA
>Ga0115567_10005787_pt1 | contig 11919 bp, 8 predicted proteins | sample COGITO_mtgs_1204_2_FD_88679 | JGI IMG/M metagenome (GOLD analysis project Ga0115567, IMG submission 88679) | Pelagic marine microbial communities from North Sea - COGITO_mtgs_120412 | ecosystem: Environmental > Aquatic > Marine > Epipelagic | place: Germany:Helgoland, sampling site Kabeltonne...
ATTCAGCCACGAATTCCGCGACGCCGTCATAATCGCCATCACCCTGGAATCGAAGAATCTTCTCGGTCAGCGCATTCATAGCTTCGATCATTCGATCATAATCTGCACTATACGTACCGGTTGATTCGTCTCTGGTGAATGCGCCCATTTCACTAAAGAAATTGAAGCGGATCATGTTTGCCCGGCCATGAGCGCTAGAGGCGCCAAACCGCACAGACCGGAAAATACCAGCCAAGAACGTCACCATATTGTCGTTGATATCAACGTCCAATTCACCTTCTTCGATAAGGCGAGATACCATGTACAGACCCAGAATATCTGCCTTGCCCTCTTCTAGAGCCGAGGCGTGCTCCATTAATGCCCCTCGGACGGTATTTGAACCATCGAGCGTGTTCTTGATTCCAAGACCATGTGCTACTTCATGGAACATCGTGTTACCAAAGAAGGCATCAAAGGTGATATGCTTACGTTGATCTTCAGCGATCAACATCCCTGAAATCGGAACAAGAATCTTATCGAACTTAGCCTGCATAGCGTTTTTTAACTGCAGTCTGCGGGTACCCTTTTCAAGTTGAACTTGCTCATCATTGGGTAGATTAATGGCGATCGTCTTGGAGCCAGCATTGGTATCTCCAGCGTAATAAATCGCATCGTACGCGTTCAGATCAGAATCTGTACCTGGTTTTTCCTGCTTGTATTCATCCGGTACTGGAAGTCCTTCTTGCAGCATGGGAAGCAACGAGGCGTAACGAGACAGACGCTCACTCCATGACATGTCTTTGACAAGTACAAAGGTTTCTGCGGCCGCTTTGTATCCAAACAGAGCATCTTCGTACGTCTCAATCGGACCAATGACCACTTCGATACGATTGTCCTTCATATCCATCCAAGCCATATCGCTGGCGCGGTAATCTGAAGTCAACAACGCATCGGCTCGAAGCGACAGATAGTTTTTCAAACCTGAATCATCAGCCAGCTCTGCTGCTGCACGCAACTCATCGGCCGCCGTTTGCATTTGCGCGGCAAATGCTTCGTGATATGGGATCGCCCTTAACGTCTCATCAGCATCCCGAACGACCATCGTGTAGAGGCCCTTTAGGTCAGTATTGACTGCAGCGGCAGCTTCAAACTCCTCTTTAGACACGTCCTTAGGATAAAAACCTGACCCTTCCGGCTTGTCCCCAACACCTTCGATGAAGGAAATATTTCCACCAATCCGATCCCAAGGACCGTAATTGAGCTTAGCATACTCGCGAAGAGCCGGGTCTTTGATCGAATCTAGCAACTCATCGCGATTTCCATAAGCCTGCATCCAGAATATGTCTTCCATCTGATCGCCAGCAGCAATCAGATGTGGAAGCATTTTACACTCATTCTCAGACAGCATGCTCAGATCGGTAGTCAAAGCGAAAGAGGTAAACTTGGAAAGCAGCGCTCGGCCCTCCTCACTGCCCTCTTTCATCTCTACATCTACAGACTTCATAGATCCCCCTTCAGCCAGAAATGCGGCACAATCAAATGCCATGCTTTGAGAGCCGCCCTGACATCCCATAAATGCGAACGAGGCAACGATCAGTGTCAATACTGCGTTTTTCATATTCCTATTCCTTTAATCAGTTCTTATCGCGTGCGCGTGTCATAGGTGCGCGGTAGCGACTCATCACCCAGAATAACAAAATCACCAAGACCGGTGTGTTCATCTGAATCGAATGTGTGTATATCTAGGCTGGACTGAACAGAAATGACCAGCATTTTCGTTCCGGGACGATATTGAGCTAAGTGCTCTGGAGTACCCGTTCCGGTTTCCACGTGGAAACCTCCCACCATGTGTGCAACTTTGGAACCCGGCTTGCGAGTCATTAGCTCGGCAATAGACCAGGCCATGGTCGCATCCCAAAGGGCTTGCGCGTCCAACATTGAGCCGCCGCCATGTTGCGAGCTGCCAACAGACGGCATTTCAGCTTCTTCATTATGGTCCATCTTGTGCTCGGCTTCGTCACCGTGCTCCATATCATGGCCTTCTCCGGAATCATGGCCTTCTTCTGCATGTGCACCGGCTGCCATGTGCATTTCATGATTCATTTTGTGTTCTTCACTCTCCTCATCATGTTCTCCTTCCTCGCCATGCTCCATTTCGTGGTTCATTTCTGAGCCTTCCGGATGATGCATCGCATGCATGGCTTCATGATCCATTTCTCCTTCACCCATTTCATGTCCTTCACCTTCCATCATTTCGCACTCATGCTCACCCTCTCCTTCCATCATGTCGCAAGAGTGTCCTTCGCCCATTTCATGCCCTTCGCCATGCTCCATCTCGTGGTTCATTTCATGGCTTTCATCATCCATCTTTGCTGACGTTTCCTGACTGGCAGCCATCATTTCCGCCATAGCTTCTGCCATGACAGCATCCCACTGCGCTTTATATGCTGCACTTGGCGCACCGTATGGTTGTGGAGCGACGTAGGAAAGGGCTTGGTCAGATAATCCATTTAAAGCACCTCTACCCATGCGGGTAACCATATTTGAATATCGCCTTGGAGCGTTCGCGGCAATAACCGGGAATCCGTTAGCCTTTGCGAATTCAACCAAGGGCTTGTAATCCGTCTCGTAGTTACTCCAAGGGCTACTAGATAGCTGAAAATGAGACTCTGAAATCAAATCATTCAGATACTCATCAACGATATACTGAACGTCACGGGAAAACATCTCCAACGAAAGCGCAGCGGCACTTCCATGAGTTGAATACCAATCCTTCAGAACAACTTGTTCGATGTAATGCGATACCGGATCGTTATGCAATTCACCAACAAACACTACGTCGGCTACGCCCATGGCTTCCCGAATATCATCTAGGGTGGCCGGCTGACCTTCAGACGTGTAAATACGATAATCACCCTCGGTAATAACTACCGATTCCTGGGCAACGACGTTCAATGCGCTTGACAAAAAGAAAACAAGCGCGAAAAAAGAAGCTGATAATCTCACGATAAAGTCCGTTAAATCTGAAATGATGGCCTTCAAATTAACCATCTACCAACGATTTACCGAGAGGTGTAAGCCTCAAAACCATGCTTTTGGGCTAGTTTTACCGTGAATTCTGTAGACTCCAGCCAAAAGAAAACGCAAAATGAGGGTGCAATCAGGATCGCAGGACTCAACGAATAACGCTCGCAGAGGCCACCCTCGTACACTCAGCCGAACCGTGTTCACCTACCGGCGATCTCGCCCACGAGAGCGCCCTTCTGAGTCGCTATCTCTACGGGAACGCCCTGATTCTGAAGCCGACCTTTTACCACCACTCGCTTTGTGCTGTGTATTGTGATAGAGATCGTCGAGAAGCATGGCGAGCAATTCGGGCTCTTCGTTGGCAAGCTCTTCTACGAGTGGCTTGAAGCGCTGAAGACGTTCTTTTTCAAGGTTTGAACGATCCCTGAATGTAGATTCAAGAACGACAGTGAGTCTGTCTGTAACCCGCTGGGCTACATCGTCTTCGGAAGGAATTTCGTGCTGTGTCATAGGTATAGCAAATCGCTGACCAATGGCCAGTAGACTACGTTGTTCTTCGATTGAAATCAGGATAATGGCTGTTCCGGTTTTTCCAGCCCGGGCGGTTCGACCTGCGCGATGGACATAATACTCAGGGTCCTGAGGAATGTCATACATCAACACATGGCTCAAATCGGTGATGTCAATGCCTCGAGCGGCCACATCAGTAGCGACAAGAAACTTCAGCTTCCCATCCCGAATCTTCTGCATCACCTTTTCGCGAGCAGCCTGTGTTAGGTCTCCAGAGATACTATCGGCATCGTATCCGTAGTTCTGGAGGAATTTGTGTAGGTATTCTACATCCCGTTTGGTGTTCGCAAAAATAATCGCGGACTCAGGATTCTCCATTTCGATGATGCGGGCCAGAATCCGATCTTTGGACATGCGGTCCACGCGATAGAAACGATGTTCTATTGCATCAACGCTCACATTTCCAGAGCTCAGAGACAAAAATCCAGGATCATTCAAAAACTGACCTGCTAGATAGCGAACCCTCGAAGGCATGGTTGCACTGAACATACATGATTGGCGATCCGCTTCGGGCAGGTATCGCTTGAGCTTCAGCATATCCGGGTAAAACCCCATGGACAGCATTTCATCTGCTTCGTCAAATACCAGCATCTTTAGATCATCCAGGATCAGTCGACCTTGTTGGATATGATCTAAAATTCGACCAGGAGTACCGATAATTACCTGGGTACCCTCGCGTAGCGCTTTGATTTGAGGCTCATATTTAACACCGCCATAAATGACGACACTCGTGAATTTATGCTCGCCCCGAAGACGTTCAAACTCCTCAAAAATCTGCTTGGCTAGCTCTCGTGTGGGAGACAGGATCAAGGCCTGAGCCCGGTTCATGTCCTCGTCGAGGAGATTAAACAGCGGAAGTAAAAACCCTCCCGTTTTCCCCGAGCCCGTACGAGACTGGACAATCATATCCCTGCCATCCAGTAGATAGGGAATCGCCTTTTTTTGCACCGGCATCAAGCTAGTCCAACCAGCCGATTTAACCGCATCGCGCACCATATCCGGAAGGGAATCGATGGATGCTTCTGCCAGAGACATTTCTGGCTCAGTAAAAGTGGCTTTGACCCGGTCGTCAGCACGCTCAGCTTGAGCTCTACTGGTCAGATCTATTCCTGTGATAAAACTACGTTTAGGTCCGTTAGACATATATCAAGTGTTGTGTGCCAACTACATGTAGAAAAGATGCGGGAGTGCACTTTTACATGGCCAGGCCACCATCCACGTGGAGTACGTGACCGGTAATGTACGACGCACCCTCCGAGGCAAGAAATAATACAGCTGAAGCGATGTCATCAGGCGTAGCTGGACGCCCCACAGGCACCGATCCAAGCATCGCTTCACGGGCACCATCGGAAATCGAAGCCGTCATGTCGGTTTCAACATAACCAGGAGCTACCACATTTACGGTAACACCTCGTGCGCCCAATTCTTTGGCTAAGCTTTTGGAAAAACCAATGATGCCTGCTTTTGAAGCCGCATAGTTGGTTTGCCCAGCATTGCCCATAACGCCCACAACTGAGGACAAATTGATGATCCGCCCCTTGCGTTGCTTCATCATGGGGCGATAGGCTGCTTTCGAATAATTGAACACACTTTTGAGATTGGTACCTACGACGAAGTCCCAATCGTCCTCGCCCATGCGAAGCATCAGCATATCCTTGGTAACTCCGGCGTTGTTAACCACAACGTCAATCGAGCCCCATTCGGAAATAATTCCACCTACGGCTGCTTCTGCTGCACCGAAATCTGCGGCATCTGCTTGAATCGCCCGTGCTTTGACGCCCCTTTCTTCAAGTTCGGCAACAAGTGCATTGGCCTCGTCTGAGGAAGAGCGGTAGGTAAATGCTACGTTGGCTCCCTTGCTGGCAAACGACTCTACGATGGAGCGTCCAATACCACGGGTACCGCCTGTAACTAGTACATTTTTATCAGTGAAAGACATAGCTGTTTTATTCTTTTTCTAAATCTGCGGCCGTTCCAAAAGCGACTGTTTCCAATTCGCGACCCAAGGTCCGTTTGACGAGACCACAGAGTACGCGCCCGGCGCCTACTTCAATAAAGCGAGATGCTCCGTTTTCGTGCATGGCACGTAGAATATGTGCCCAACGAACGGGCGCAGTCAACTGCTCGACCAACCGGGTCCGAATCTCTTCAGGATCTATTGTCGGTGAAGCCGTGACGTTCAAATATACGGGGTAAGCCGGGGTCTGTATCTGGAGCGCGGCGAGCGCATCCGTTAAACCCTGTGTGGCCGCTTCCATGAGAGGGGAATGAAACGCTCCAGACACAGGAAGCATAAGCGCTCGTCGCGCTCCCCGTTCTGGTGCCAATTCGACGGCTCGTTCAACGGCAGAGACATCACCTGAAATCACAATCTGGCCGGGAGAATTAAAATTGGCTGGCTGCACAATGTTGTAACCGTCTCCGTCTCCATCTCCGCTCGCATCTTGGCAAAGAGACTCCACGTCGGCATCTTCCATTCCAAGAATAGCTGCCATCGTTCCGGGACGCATTTTTCCGGCTCCCGCCATGAGTTCGCCACGGAGCCTCACGGTTTGCAGGGCATCTTCAAATGAAATGGCACCCGCTGCGGTTAGTGCGCTGTATTCACCCAGACTGTGACCAGCTGCCATATCTGGATTCCCGTGCTGCGTTTTCATCGCTTGCAACACAGCCATCGAATGAACAAATAAAGCGGGTTGAGTATTCTGAGTTTGCTTGAGTAAATCGGCATCATTTTCTAATCCCGTTCCGAACATAATGTCTGTCAGCGAGAAGCCAAGTACCTCATTCGCGCGGTCCATAATGGCCCGCGCTCCAGGCATCGCATCATAAAGATCCGCTCCCATGCCAACGACCTGAGAACCCTGACCAGGAAAGATCAATGCCGTTTTACCCATGATCACACACCTTCGCCGTCGTAAGCCCATTTAACATAAATAGCGCCCCAGGTGAACCCACCGCCAAACGCAGCCAATACTAGGTTGTCCCCTTTATTGAGGTCCTTCTCCCAGTCCGCAAGGCATAAAGGAATCGTGGCTGCGGTAGTATTGCCATAGCGCTCAATATTGAGCATCACTTTATCCATTGTTACACCCATCCGTCGAGCCGTGGCATCAATGATGCGCAAGTTGGCTTGGTGAGGTACAAGGTAGCGGATATCGTCGCCCGTCAGGTTGTTCTTCTCCATGATCTCGGCGGCCACGTCAGCCATTCCTTTCACCGCGGCCTTGAAGACAGGCGGGCCTTCCTGATGTAAAAAATGCCACTTTTTTTCAATGGTCAATGCAGATGAAGGGTTAAGACTACCACCACCCAACATGCAGAGTGCTGCCCATTGAGATCCATCTGTACGTTCAATTGAATCGATTACACCGTACCCATCAGAATCGGCTTCAAGCAACACCGCGCCAGCGCCGTCTCCGAATAAAATACACGTGGTCCTATCTGTATAGTCCACAATGCTACTCATTTTGTCAGCCCCGATCACAAGAACTTTCTTGTGTTTGCCGGACTCAATGAATCGAGCACCGGTTGAAAGAGCGAACAAAAATCCTGAACAGGCTGCGGAAAGATCATATCCCCATGCATTGACCGCCCCAATATTGGCAGCAACGATACAAGCTGTCGCAGGAAAAAACATATCTGGCGTGACGGTTGCCACAATGACCAGATCAATTTCTTCGCCTGAAATACCCCTTTTTCGAAGCACTTCCTCAGCGGCCTTGGTCGCCATGTACGAGGTTGCTTTCGCTGGGTCCTTCAGAATGCGACGTTCTCGAATACCGGTTCGGGTCCGAATCCATTCATCGCTGGTGTCCACCAACGTTTCAAGATCCGCGTTCGTCAGACGATCCTCAGGGAGAAAATGCCCGACGGCCGTAATGGCGGCTCGTACCTGTTCCATACTTCAAAAGAGGGATGGTGATGTAAATGCGTGTCGTTGCATGAGAAAAGAGATGAGCGGTCAAGCGCTCATCACCTCAGCAATAGTAGAGGAAACCTGCTCCCTGACCATTTTATCAGCAGCTAGAACAAGGTTTTTGATAGCGTAGGCATCAGAACTGCCATGACCAATAAATACGGTGCCGTTCACCCCAAGCAAAGGTGCGCCCCCAAATTCTTTGTAATCAAATCGTGCCTTGACGCCCGATAGCGCTTTCCCAACAATGGACATTGCCTCGGGAGTCATCTGGAGTCGATGCATCTCCTCGCCGATCATTCGGGGAAGGGATGAAGCTAGGCTTTCACCGTACTTCAAAAGAATGTTGCCTACAAATCCATCGCAGACCAGTACGTCTGCGGCATGATTCATGACTTCTCGCCCTTCAACATTGCCGACGAAATTCAGGTCAGAACGTTCATCCAATAGAGCATACGTACTCTTAGCTAGATCATCGCCTTTTCCGGGCTCTTCACCAACATTCAGCAAGCCAACGGACGGGTTATCAGCACCCATGACCTTCTCGACGTAAACGGCACCCATTCTGGCGAATTGCACTAAGTGTTCTGGCTTACAACCCACATTGGTGCCGACATCTACGAGGATAGTCGTTCCCTTGAGGGTTGGAAAATAGCCAATCGCTGTTGGTCGAGAAACGCCGGGAAGTCTTCCTATAAGGAAGAGTGCTCCAGCCATGACGGCTCCCGTATTGCCTGCCGATACAAACGCGTCTGCCTTTCCAGCTTTGCACAAGCCGAGGCCTACATGTATTGAAGACTTGGGTTTTGATTTGAGTGCCACGGCAGGAGCTTCATCCATACCAATGACGTCGGGCGAATCCACAACTCGGATTTTCGCCTGAATCTCTGGATCCAACTGGGCAACCAACACAGATAACTGGTCTGCAGGGCCCGTCAGCCAAACATCCAGTTCGCCTGGACGGCTTTTGAGCGCGGCAGCGACTCCCTCTACGACAACATCGGGGGCATGATCTCCCCCCATCGCGTCAACGGCAATTTGTGTCGGCATGGAGTGCTAAAATAATGGTGAGCCGGAAAAATGCGTCGGATACAAAATAAAAGATACGTCAACGCCAGCAATCAGAGTATTCCTACCTTGAAAGATCGCGTTTAAACACATCTTTATCGTTCGGACTATGCGTTTTCTCGATCGCTGACCGCACGACCACGGTAATGACCGCAGGAAGGGCATGCGCGATGCATCAGCTTGGTTTCACCACAGTTAGGACATTCCATTGTGGTAGGCTCACTCAACCGATTGTAGTAGGTTGTGCGGCGCTGGCGCGTGCGCGCTTTCGAGTTTTTACGTCTTGGGTTTGCCATAATGCAACCGGGGCGTATCTATTTCTTCTTTAACGGGATTCAGTTCCGGAGTCAGACTTTAACGCTTTTAGTGCAACCCATCGCGGATCGAGATCCGCTTCCGTAGGCTCACCAAAAGAGGTGGGTATGTCTTCCTCATCTGCTCCAGGCGCGATCTTGCGAATCGGTACCGCCAAAAGCAGAGTGTCCCTGACTATGGTAGTAAGATCGATATCTTCGGCCCCCTGTAAAAGGGGAAACAAATCATCTCTCTCCTCATCTCCATCAAGCTCTTCTGGTGGCACAAAGACCACCGAGAAAAAACCCTTGACGGGAAGAGTGTAATCGACTGAAGTCCGGTCACAGACCAGCGCTGCCGTAGCAGCAATCTTCACGCGAACGTACAGTCGCCTGCTTGCAATATCGAGCCTGACATCCAACTTGAGATCAGTAAATTTGTCTTCACTGACCTCGATCTCCTCAGGAGATGGAGTCAAACTCAAATCATGTACGCCGTTCGATAATGAACGGATATCTATCTTAAGCATGCGTTCTGCCTCGCTCGAGGTTTGACCCGAAGCCGGTCGAATACAGAAAGGCTAATATACGGCAATAATTAGTCGTATCGCAAAGTAGCTAAGGGGGCTTTGTTGCCGAAAAGCGTGTGAAGTTCGTCTTGGAAGCTCTTTATTCAATTCCTGTGTGAAATCGGGAATCCGATCCTTGAACTTTGCCCGTTCAGTCACTACCATCGAATCCCCAGCAATTGTGGATAACTTTTAAATTGCTGGTCAAATCAGGCCGAAAGCCAGGCTGTTCACGCAAAATGGCCGAAAAGCCCGATTTAGACGCTTTGAAGAGGGCACCCCACCGATTATTGGAATCGTTTTTCAATAGTCATCGCCTAAAATGAAGCGAATGGACTTACCCGAGTCCAGCACATGTGGACAACATGTGAAGCTAAGTATGTGTCACTTTCAGTGCCATGAGCCCCTGCTATGTGGGGACTCTGACGCGGACGAGATGCACCTAACCGTTAACCCCGTTGCGGCACTGTTTGCACTTTGCCTCTCCTGAGCCCTAGTAGACGTACGTGAGCAAGACAGAGATAACACCAGAACAGGTTTGGAAAGAATGCCTTGACATTATCCAGGATAATGTGAGTCGGCAGAGTTTCAGAACATGGTTTTCTCCGTTGAAAGCACTTCGCTTAACGGAAGAAACCGGAACTCAAAAGCTAACACTTCAACTTCCCAGCCGCTTTTACTTTGAATGGCTGGAAGAGCATTATTTCGGTCTCCTTCGCAAGACGATTACTAAAGTCCTTGGCGCGGAAGGACGCCTATTTTACGAGGTGGTCATAGAAAATGAGGATCAGGAGTCTGGCTTCGACGGAACCGTCATGCAACTTCCTGCCAGACAGCCCGCGAACGAGCCCCAGACGTCAGCTCTATCAGGAATCGGAAACCGCCCCAACTTGGGCTCGCCCAGAAACCCTAGGCAAGGGCTATCACCTTCTCCCTCCACATTCGGTTCAACTGGATTCGGCTCTCCTGTAGGTTCCAGTTCATCGGGCCCATTGGGCTCACCAGCAATCAGCAGTCCTTTTGTTATTCCCGGAATCCAAAAGGTAAAGGTCGATTCCCACCTGAATCCAAATTATACCTTTGACCGCTTTATCGAGGGAGACTGTAACCGCCTGGCACGAAGCGCCTCACTTGCCATCGCACAGCAACCCGGGGGCACGAGCTTTAACCCATTTCTACTCTATGGCGGGGTCGGTCTTGGAAAAACGCATCTCATCCAGGCGATTGGTAACTATTTACACGCCAACCGACCAGATGCGTCTATTCTGTATGTATCCAGCGAGCAGTTTACCAATGAGTTTGTGCAAGCCATTCAGCACAACAGGGTCAGCGACTTCTCACTTTACTACCGCCAAATTGACTTACTAGTCATTGATGACGTCCAGTTTTTTTCGGGCAAGGAAAAGACACAGGAAGAATTTTTTCACATCTTCAATGCGTTGCATCAAAGTGGGAAACAGATCATCCTGTCTGCGGATCGCCCACCAAGAGATATTCAAGGGATAGAGGAGCGATTGCTTTCTCGATTCCAATGGGGACTCTCGGCTGACCTTCAGCCTCCGGAATTTGAAACCCGAATGGCGATTCTGAAGCGAAAAGCCGTTGAAGACGGAATTGAAATCAGTGATGACATCTTTGAGTTTGTCGCCCACAACATTAAATCTAATATCCGAGAGCTAGAAGGTGCGCTGATACGCCTTCTTGCCCACGGAACGCTACACAAACGAGAAATCGACCTCTCTCTGGCAAAGGACGTTCTGCGTGACCTGATTACAGACACGCGTGTTACATTGAGTATTGACCAGATACAACGGCTCGTTTGTGAGTATTTTGACATTGCAGAGGACCTGGTTCGAGCCAAAACCCGAAAACGGGAAGTGGTTCAAGCGCGACAGGTAGCCATGTATTTTTGCAAGCAACTCACTCAGCATTCACTCAAAACTATCGGCCTTCATTTCGGCGGACGGGACCACTCCACTGTCATCCACGCAAATCAAAGCGTAGGCAATCAAATGGACACTGATCCTAAGTTTAAAGAGATGATTGAAGAGATCACCAACAAGATCGATTTGAGAAGTCGTTAATTTCTCAGAGATGTGGATTCCGCATGTCTGAAAATGTTACCTTGTCGTCTCACTTCAACCTCAGGATACTATCATGAAATTCGCCGCTTCCAGCGTTGAACTTCTCAAGGCACTTCAAACAGTCAGCGGTGCCGTTCCATCAAAAAGTACACTTCCCATTCTGGAGTGCATCTTGTTTGAAGAGGATTCAGGAAAATTGCGCCTAAGTGCAACGGATCTGGAAATCTCTATCGTCCAGCGATTAGATGTATCTGCTGAAGTGGATGGACCGTCTCGCGTAGCCGTTCCGGCCAAACGCCTGATCGATACGCTTCGTGCTCTGTCGAACGTTCCGGTTCGATTTGCAGCGGATGCTGATTTCAATGTTGCCCTCGATACAGATCAGGGACATTACAAAATGGTCGGATACG
>Ga0115567_10005789_pt1 | contig 11919 bp, 7 predicted proteins | sample COGITO_mtgs_1204_2_FD_88679 | JGI IMG/M metagenome (GOLD analysis project Ga0115567, IMG submission 88679) | Pelagic marine microbial communities from North Sea - COGITO_mtgs_120412 | ecosystem: Environmental > Aquatic > Marine > Epipelagic | place: Germany:Helgoland, sampling site Kabeltonne...
AAGCTGTCGTGCTGAGCTTTAACTACAATTTTACCGGTGTTGCGCCGACAGACCAGGTGGTTGTTGAGGCGCGAGGCACCAGCACTGGGAACCCGGCGTGGACGCCGCTGGCGTCGTACACCAGCGCCAGTGCAAGCGGCAGCGGTATGGCATCGTTGAACCTGACCACGGCACTGGGCGGCAATCCCAATCTGACCACAACGTCTCAGATCCGGTTCCGGATTGCCAATGGGTATGCAGTCACCGGTCGTTTCTTTATCGACAACGTGAAAATAGCGACTGCCACGGATGAGTGTGGCTACACTGGCTCGGGTTCGCTGAATCACTATGCCATCTCGCACAGCGGCTTTGGTATTTCCTGCGTCGGAACCCCCGTTACCATTACCGCGCATGACGCAGCCGACGGCGACATCAGTGCCAACGGTGAGACCATTAATATCAGTGTTTCACCGGCCAAAGGGGTCTGGGCCCGGGTGCTTAACGGTGGCGGTACACTGACACCGATAGCCAGCCAGACCGACAATGGTGTTGCCACTTATGCCTTCCCGCAAGGCGAAGAATCAGTCAGCCTGTTGTTGAATTACACCGTGCCGGCTGGCGCCATGACACCGGTCAATATCAGTGTGCAAGGCCAGACCAGCACGGCAACGGAGGACTCGAGTGAAGACCCGACCTTGCAGATAGCCGAAGCCGGCCTGGTGTTCTACAACGAAACTCAGGACAACTACACCATAGGCACACAGATTGCCGGCAAGCCTTCCAATGTTGCACCGCTGGGGCATCTGTTGACCGTGCAGGGTGTCAGAAGCTCGGATCAGGACCCGATGCAGTGTGTGCCGCTGTTTGACGCGGGACAGACCTTGCCGATCGAAATTGCTGCAGAGTGTAATGACAATGACAGTTGCGTCAGTGGAGAGAGCTTCACTGTTAATGGAGAGGCGGTCGCACTGGTGGATGACAACGGCGGCGCTGGTGCCTCGGCCTATACTGAGGTTGAACTGGATTTCATCACGCAGCCATCTGGTGATATCGGAGCCACCATTGAGTTGAATTATTCTGATGTGGGCCGCATGCAGCTGCACAGCCGTTACAATATTCCCTTTGGTTTCTTTGGTGACACATTGCCTGATGACCCGCTGAACCCACCGGGCGTTTCCAACGACTACATGACCGGCATCAGTAACCTGTTTGTGGTTCGGCCTTTCGGTTTTGCCATCGACTTCCCGGGTGACGAAGGGCTGGATCGTGCCGACAGTCAGCCGGCGGACAACTTCCCGGATCGTGCCGGCAATACCGCTGATTCTCTTGCGACTGATTCGGACGGGAATGTGTTTGTTCACGCCGGTGAAGGTTTTGATACGCTGGTGACCGCCATGGCTTGGCAGGCAGTCGATGATGATGCCGATCAGGATGGCCAGCCCGACGTCGGTGCAAATCTTTATGACAACCGGCCAACACCCAATTTCTATTATGACTCCGATGGACAGGCAGATGACTATCGCGTCCGATTGACGGTGCTGGAGAATCAGGCCGAAGCGCTTGGCGGTGTGCGGGGTTCCCTGACCAGCGATACGCTGACCTTTAACAACTTCGACAATTACAGTGCCATTGAAGGCACCGGTAGTGCCAGTATCAGTTACAACGAAGTGGGCATTATCGACATGCAGGCAGAACTGGTGGATAGCGGCAACAATGCGCTTGCCTATCTTGGCACCGATGTCATACGGGGGGTGGTCAACGATGTTGGGCGCTTCTATCCGCGCCGCTTTGACGTAGTGACCACGGCGCTGTTGCCGCGAGTCGAAGCCAGTTGCGTGCCGCCGTCTCTGTTCACGTATATGGACGAACCTTTTGGCATAGAGCTGGATCTGGTGGCGCGTAATATTCAGGGCGCAACGACAGTGAATTATCGCGGTGGTTTTGCCAAACTGGCCACCTACGCTCAGCTCAATTTCCGGGCCATTGAAGAGGTCGCAAGCGCGGACAACAATGACTTGAGTGCGCGTCTGGACAATATCTCAATACCTGCAAATTATCAGGCGACCTGGTCCAGCGTTCAGGGCGGCGAACTGGCACTGGAAGGTAATCTGGCGTTCAGTCGAGCCGATCCGGCCGTGCCCGATGGCCCCTTCGAGGATATGCTGATTGCCTTTGTGCCTATCGACAGTGACGGTGTGACGCTGGATCCGGGTGATCTGGATACTGAAATCACCGAGGCAACGCCGGAGTACAATCTGATTGCCGAGCATGATTTCCGTTACGGACGCCTGCTTATCAACAATGCCTTTGGGCCGGAAACGGAAGATCTGGCTATCACCTTCCGGGTCGAATACTTCGATGGTGAGCGCTTTGTGGTGAATACGGATGACAGTTGTACCATCATTGATGCGGACGAATTGACGCTGGTGCCTGGTACGTATACTGGCAATCTGGATGACGGCGAGACTGAAATTGTGACGCCGCAGACCACTGAATTCCATAACGGCCAGGTACAGGGCGTTGAAAGTGCCACCAACCCCAGTGATGAAACCTTTACCGCAACAGCGGCAGGTGAAGGCAACAGTGGCACGGTAGACGTCGAGCTTGACCTGGATGAATTGGGGCTGCCCTTCCTGCAATTCCGCTGGCCGGAAATTGATGCGGATTATGATGAAAACCCGCGTGCGCAGCTGGAGTTTGGTCAGTTCCGCAGCCATGACCGGGTGATCCACTGGCAGGAAATTTACAACGGCCCAACGCCACCCTGACGGCCGTTGATTGACGCCGATCCACTGGCCCTGACAGGAGTCATGGGGTTGATGTGGCCCCGCCCACATCTGCCTCATGGCTCCATGCCACTGACATCAGTCCTTGAATTTGCTTTTAGGCGCCGCCATCATCCCTAAACGTCGATAGAGATACTGGAGTACCCTATGAAACGCCTCCTTGCCCTGCTGCTTTTCGGTTTTACCGCTATCACCGCCTCCACGCCAGCGGCCGCCGCCGACTACGACAGTTTCCGCACCAACGACGAAGAAAACAACATTGACGTCTTCAAAAGTGCCAGTCCGTCTGTGGTGTACATTACCAACTCACGCATGGTGCGACGTTCCGTATTTAACCTTAATCCGGAAGAAATACCGCAAGGCAGTGGGTCGGGGTTTGTCTGGGACAAACGCGGATATATCGTCACCAATTTCCACGTTATTCAAAATGCTTCCCGGGTCACCGTGACACTGCAGGATGGCACAGCCTGGCAGGCACAGGTCGTCGGGGCAGAGCCGGACAAGGACCTGGCTGTGTTGCGCATTGATGCACCGGCCGAGCAATTGACGCCGGTCGCACTGGGTGATTCGGGATTGCTGGAAGTAGGGCGCAAGGTACTGGCCATTGGCAATCCGTTTGGTCTGGATACCACATTAACGGTAGGCGTAATCAGCGCGCTGGGGCGTGAGATCAACTCGGTTACGCGGCGCCAGATTCGTGATGTGATACAGACCGATGCTGCCATCAACCCCGGTAATTCGGGTGGCCCACTTCTTAATTCGCTGGGGCAGCTGGTTGGCGTCAACACTGCTATCTACAGTCCCAGTGGTGCCAGCTCCGGTATCAGTTTTGCCATACCGGTGAATACGGTGAAAAAAATTGTGCCGGAGCTGATTGAGTTTGGCCGTGTGCAAACACCGACACTGGGCATCAGCCTGTTCCCGCCGCAGTACGCCGATTATTACCGTAATCGCTGGCGCATTGAGGGCGTGATTGTGCTGGATGTGTTGCAGGGCAGCAGCCCGGAACGTGAGGGCATGCGCGGACTGACTGAGACGCGGCAGGGCATCGTGCTCGGTGATGTCATTGTCGAAGTCGATGGTAGCGTGGTGACGAATGAGGATGATCTGCTTACGGTGCTGGAAGCCAGGGAAGCGGGCGATACCGTTGAGGTGGTTACGTTGCGGGATAATGCTCGCGTTATTTACCAGATAGAGTTGCAGGCCACTCGCGAATAAGACTATTCCGCGAGCAGCTCCTCCAGCTCGGTACTTTTTTCCAGCCAGTTTTCTTCGGCCTGGCTGAGTTCGGCCTTGCAGTAGCCCTGCTGGCGCAGCAATTCAGTCAGTTCATCGCGCCGGCTGTCTTCATAAAGAGAGGCGTCACCGAGCCTGTCTTCCAGCACGCTCAGTTCGGCGCTGAGTTTCTCCATGGTTTTTTCCAGCGTGCGTACTTCACGTCTCAGCGGTGCCAGTTGCTCGCGCTGGATGGCGGCCTGTTTTCGTGCTTCCTTTTTATCGACCACGGGCGGAGGAGCAGGTTGTCGGGCGGCAGATTTGCCAGTAGTAGAGCTGGTTGTATCCGTGCTTTTTTTGGTGCCCGGCTGAAAATCAGCTGTGGCGCCTTTGCCTTGTTCCTGCATCCAGCGGGCATAGTCATCAAGGTCGCCAGCAAACGGGGTGACCCGGCCCTGGTGAACGGTAAAGAATTCGTCAACGGTGTTGTTCATCAAGTGGCGATCGTGTGAAACCAGCACCAGTGCGCCTTCGAAACCCTGCAGGGCCACCGTCAGCGCATGCCGCATCTCCAGGTCCAGGTGGTTGGTGGGCTCATCCAGTAACAACACATTGGGCTTTTGCCAGACAATCAGTGCCAGTGCCAGACGTGCTTTTTCACCGCCGGAGAAATTGACGATAGGCTCGGACACCCGATCACCGCGGAAGTCGAAACCGCCCAGAAAGTTACGTATCTCCTGTTCGCGTGCGCCGGGGTCGGCGCGTTGAATCAGAGTGGTCGGGCTGGCTTTCATGTCGATGACATCAACCTGATGTTGGGCAAAGTAACCAACACGCAGGTGTTTGGATGCGACTACCTCGCCTTCCAGTACCGGCAGCTGCTCGGCCAGCGTTTTCAGTAGCGTTGATTTGCCTGCGCCGTTAAACCCCAGCAGCCCGATTCGGGTGGTGTCGTGCAGTTTCAGGTTGATGCCCTGCACCAATGGCTGATCAAAACCGATGCTGACTTTCTTGAAATTGAGCAGATCACTGGCGGTTTTTTCAGGTGTCAGAAATTCGAACCTGAAAGGTGAATCGATGTGCGCTGGTGCAATCGCCTCCATTCGCGACAGTTCTTTGAGGCGACTTTGTGCCTGTTTGGCTTTACTGGCCTTGGCCCGGAAGCGGCGCACAAAGTCTTCGATCTCGGCTTTACGCCGCATCTGTTTCTCGGCCGCCGCCTGCAGTTGAGCCAGACGTTCGGCGCGCTGAATTTCGTAAGCAGTGAAATTGCCTTTGTACATGAACAGGTTGTTCTGCTCGAAACTGACGACGTGGTCGATGACCTTGTCGAGGAAGCTGCGGTCATGCGAAATCAACAACAGTGTGCCCTGATAACGATTAAGCCATTGCTCCAGCCAGATGGTTGCTTCCAGGTCCAGGTGGTTGGTGGGCTCGTCGAGCAGCAATAAATCCGAGGGCGCCATCAAGGCAGCGGCCAGGTTCAGGCGCACCCGCCAGCCACCGGAGAAGGCAGAAACCGGCTGCTGAAAGCTGTCGATGGCAAAACCCAGGCCGGACAACAGCTGCTCAGCACGTACCTGCACATCATAACCGTCTATCTTGTCCAGTTCGTTATGCAGATTGGCAATGGCATGACCGTCATTGTTGTCTTCAGCGCGAGCTAACTGGTCTTCGATCTGGCGGTAGCGTTCATCGCCGTCGATTACATAATCCAGCGCCGATCGCCTGGCCCCCGCGGTCTCCTGTTTCATCCAGGCGCAGCGCAGGCCATCCGGAATGAACAGATCACCGGCGTCCAGTGCAATCTGCCCGGTCAGGCAGGCGAAAAGGCTGGATTTGCCGCTGCCATTGCGGCCGATGACACCGGTTTTCTGGCCTTTGTGGATGGTGATGCTGGCGCTGTCGAGCAGCGTGTGCTCACCGCGCATCAGGCGGGCGTTGTTAAGACTGATCATGCGTCAACCGAGGTTTGTACCAGTGGGTGTATGTTTGAAAACGGGCATTATACGCCAGAGCGCCATCACAGATTGATTTATGTCCGGCAAATTCGTAAACTCCTGCCCTATGAAGCAGATACTAATAATAGATGATGACGAAAAACTGGGCCAATTGCTGACGCAGTATCTGGACCGTTATGACATGAAGGTCACGGTTGCCCACACGCCGAGCAAGGGATTTGAGCTGCTCAAGCGTTCCAAGCCTGATCTGCTGATTCTGGACGTCATGTTACCTGAAAAAGACGGCTTTGAAATCTGCCGCGAAATCCGCGCTAAAACCTCAGTGTATGGCCATTTGCCGATCATGATGCTGACCGCCCATGGCGAAGTCACTGATCGTATTGTGGGCCTGGAACTGGGCGCGGACGATTATCTGCCCAAGCCTTTTGAGCCAAGAGAGCTGGTGGCCCGCATCACCAATATTCTGCGCCGCGCTGGCGACGAAATCCGGGCGGACAATGATCTGCCTCGTATTGAGGGGCTGGACGTTGATACCAGCCGCCGTACCGTCCATCTGGACAGTGAACTGGTTGAGCTGACGACGATGGAGTACGAGTTGCTGGTGCTGTTCATCCAGTCTCCCAACAAGACGTTTACCCGGGACGAGTTGATGAACCGCCTGCGCGGCATCGATGCTGAACTGTTCTCACGGGCCGTGGATACCCTGGTCAGCCGCTTGCGCCACAAGCTTAAAGACACCTCCAAGACGCCGCGATTCATCAAGACTGTGTGGGGGCGCGGCTATACTTTTGTCGGTCAATTGCAATGAAATCCCTGCTGCCGAAAGTGACCGGATCTCTGTTCTTCCGGCTCTTTCTGATTTTCAGTGCGACCGTTATTCTTTTCTTTTTTGTTATTACCTTTTCCATTCGCCAGATTGATGAGAACTGGCGCCGGGAGCGACTGAATCCGTTGCCGGTGTTCTATCTGGACAATGTGCGTTTGCTGGTTGATGCCATCGGCATTCCGCCGGATCTGCAGCGCGCGGCGGAACTGGCGCGCGACCTGTCACTGACCATCATCATCCGCAGTCCCCATATCAACTGGCAATCTGATGACGAGTCGGATCTGGATATCTCCAGTACCGTGTTTGTGCGCACGCTGTCCGATGACTCGCAGATGCTTGCTGCCGGCAACGAGCAGGTGATTCGTGTTGCTCGCGGCGGCTATGAGTACTTCCTGAACCGCAAGGCACCGTCGCTCAGTGACTACGACTACATTGTTGTTTATCTCGGACTTGGTTTTGCGTTATTTATCCTGTTCTCCAACTACTGGCTGGTCCGTCGCCTGATGGAGCCGGTTGCAAAACTGCGTGAAGGGGCTGAAAAAATCTGCGCCGGCGATTTGGGCTACCGGGTTGAAGTAACCCGCGAAGATGAGTTGGGTGAGCTGACCGAAAGTATCAACCACATGGCCGATTCCCTGCAGTCCATGCTGGAAGCCAAGCGACAGTTGCTGCTGGCTATCAGCCATGAGTTGCGGACCCCGGTCACGCGCGCCAAGTTGCAGCTTGAGTTCATGGAAGACGGTGATCTGCGTGAAAATCTGAGTGACGATATCAATGAAATTGATCTATTGATCAGCGACCTGATTGAGGCTGAGCGACTGAGCACACAGCACTCAGCCCTGATTCTGGATGATGTCGACTTTGCTGACTACATCCGCATGCTGGCAGAGCAGTTTCAGCATTACGAAGGCGGCCTGGAAGTGGACCTGCCCGACACCGATTATTCCATGCGTCTCGACAAACTGCGCATTCGCCTGTTGATGGCCAATATCGTCAATAATGCGATTCGTCATGGCCGGGGCCAGCCCGTCACGATAAAGGTGGCTTTCGAGGGTGAGCAGCGGGCCGTGCTGCAGATCATTGATCAGGGGGAAGGTATTGCCGCAGAGCATCTGCGTCATATCACCGAGCCCTTCTATCGGGTCGACAGTGCGCGTCAGCGTAATACTGGTGGTTTTGGTCTGGGGCTGTATCTGTGTAACCTGATCGTTGATGCCCATGGCGGCACCCTGAAGATAGACAGTCAGCCCGAGCGGGGTACCCGGGTGACTGTTTCCATCCCCATAACCTAGCGGGTTTGCTTCCGACGACGATTGCGCAGCAATGTGGCGATCAGCACTGCGATGATGATCAGCGCAGGGATCAGGGCGGTATTGATGGCTTTCAGCACCGCACCCAGTCTGTCGATCTCGTTGTTAAGCTCAAACTGCACTTCTCGCAGATCGCGACGGGTATCCAGTTGTAACTGGATAAAACGTTCGATCTCGGCTTCCTGTTCCGGCGAAATGGTGCCACTGCCCTGGTTCAGTGCCTGTAGTTGCTCCTCGGTTTCGGACAGCCTTTCCAGCAGGTTGGTTTCGCGTTCGCGCAGGCGTTCATCGGCTTCGCGCTGCAAGGCCAATACTCGTGTGAAGGGACGTGCATAGCGACCCCGGCTGCGAATGTTGATCAGCTCCGTGCTACCGCTGAGGTTGTCCAGAGCATTGATGACAAAGTCGCCATTGCTGGCGAAGGCGTTGATCACGCGTTGTCCGGCAACCTGCCGTGACTGTGCCCACATGCGATCAGCCAGTACATCAGAGTCTGCCACTACAATTACGCCAATATCGCTGACAGAGGCGCTCAGGTGCTCCTGCGATGCGGTTTCACTGCTGTCGCTGTCTGCTGCGGCCTGTTCTGTCTCGCTGGCATCAGCATCAGCATCAGTGGCTGCTGTCTCCGTTGATGGCGGACCGTCAGGGAAGGCACTGGATGCTGGACCCGAGACCCGGGCCGCAAGCGTGCGATTCTGTTCTTCAGACACAAAGTCATCGATCAGCAGTGTCGGATCACCCATTTCACGGAAAAAGTCGGTGCCCATCATCATGGTCTGTTCGCTGGTCTGAATCAGCGGTTCAAAGTTGGTTTGTGAGGCATCTGCGGGGTTGAGTGAACCTGCAGACGACAAGTTCATCACCTGCAGCTGGCCGCTGACAATGTCGTTGGCAAAATGTTCGCGCGGTACACCCAGCATGCCATAGTGTGCAGTAGGACGCTGGCCCTGAGCCAGGGTCACAAACAGCGCAAGGTCCTGGTCAGTGACGACCTGCGTCGCATCATAGTCGATGCCCCAGGCGCTCAGCAGACCGGGCAGGTCGGAGCCCAGGTTGTCGCGGTAACCACCACCACCTACCATGATCTGGGTCTGGGTATCAGAGTTTGGGTCGACAAATACCAGCGCGCGGCCACCCCGCATGACAAACTGGTCAATGGCGTACAGCGTCGTCTCCGACAGCTCCTGCGGGTGCACCAGCATCAGGATATCGATTTCCTCATCAATGCTGCTGACGTCGTTCTGAAGGCGGCGCACGTCGTACATGTAACGTACGGTGTCCATGATTGCCCAGGCCCCGGTGGCCTGTTCGGTCGCCGGATTAAAACCGCCATCAATGTCGAGTGAGGTAATAAGCCCGACCACGGTCGGCTCCGGGTCCAGAACCCGGTTTATCAGGCGTGAAAATTCGTACTCCAGAAACTCTTCCTGATCCGGACGCACCAGCGGGATGGCTTCATAAACCTCGGTTTCGCCGTCAACCCGGGTGCCCGGGTCAGCCGCTACTACGCCGAAATAGACTTCTTCGCGGCCAGCCGCCAGGGGGACGGCCTGAATGCCGTAGCTGGTTGCCAGATCTTCCTGCGCCGAAAACGCTTCAGGATCGATGACTTCCAGACTCAGGTTGCCATTGCTGGCAATGACCATTTCCCGCAACAATTCCTGCACGCGATTGCCATAAGCCCTGACCTGCGGCATCTGGCCGATGGCTTCTTCCGAATAGAAAAACGTCAGTTCGATAGGGCGTTCAAGATTGTCCAGCACCTCACGGGTACCATCGCTCAGGGTATAGAGATCATCCTGCGTCAGGTCGATACGCAGCCGTGGCAGGCTGCTGATGACAACAACGCTAATGAGCAGGGCAATGCCAATCAATGCGAGGCCGGCGGGTGAAAATAATGCTTTGTTCTTCATGACCAGCTCCTAGTTCGCTTTCTTGATTTCGATAACAACCGCGCTGGCCAGCAGCCAGGCGACAATGACAGCAGCAAAGAACAGCAGGTCCCGGATATCCAGCACCCCCTTGCTGATCGCTTCGAAGTGGGTCAGAAAGCTGAGCGTGGCGACGGCGTCTATCAGGGTTTGAGGTGCCCAGCCGGTAAAGGCGTTCATGACGATGGGAGAGCCGGAAACAACAAACAGGAAACAGATGGCTGCGGTCAGGATAAAGGCGATGACGGCGTTGCGCGTCAGTGCCGACATGCAGGAGCCAATAGCCAGAAACCCGCCGGCCATAAGCCAGCTGCCGATATGGGCGGCGAGAATGACGCCATTATCGGGTTCGCCCAGATAGTTAACAGTGAGCCAGAGTGGGAAGGTCAGCAGCAGTGCGCTGCCGCTCAAAGCCCAGGCGGCGAGGAATTTGCCAATGACGGCTTCATGTAACTGAATCGGTAACGTCAACAGCAACTCGATGGTGCCGGTTTTGCGTTCGTCGGCCCACAGCCCCATTGCCAGGGCCGGGATCATGAACAGGTACAGCCAGGGGTGAAAGTTGAAGAATGGCTGCAAGTCGGCCTGGCCACGCTGATAGAAGCCGCCCAGGTCGAACGTGGCAATGCCGTTCATGATCAGAAAGATAACAATAAACACATAGGCCAGAGGGGTGCTGAAATACGCAGCCAACTCGCGCTTGAAAATAATACCGGTGGTTCCCATCACAGTGCTCCCTGTTCAGTGACGCTGCGGAAGAAGGCTTCCAGTCGGCCTGGCGCAGATGGCATCTCCATCAGGGCGGTATCTGCCGGTGCGCGCGCCTCCAGTTCCTGCGGCGAGCCATCTGCCACGATGCGGCCATTGGCAATGATGATGGCGCGAGTGCAGACAGCGCTGACTTCTTCCAGGATATGCGTGGACACAATAACAATTTTGTCTTTTGCCAGATTGCGGATCAGTTGCCTCACCTGATGCTTCTGGTTTGGGTCCAGGCCATCGGTGGGTTCGTCCAGGATCAGCACTTTGGGATCATGCAGGATGGCCTGGGCAAGCCCTACGCGGCGTTTAAAGCCTTTCGACAGTGTATCAATGGTCTGGTCGCAAACGCTGTCCAGCGCAACATCAGCGATTACCTGTGCGATTCGTTGGGTCTTCTCCTGGCCGCTGAATCCACGAATCTCGGCGATAAAGTCCAGAAAATCCCGGACGGTCATATCGGGGTAGCTGGGAGCGCCTTCAGGCAGATAGCCCACCAACGCTTTGACGGCGATGGGGTTTTCGTTGATGTCATGGCCGTCAACCTTGACGGTACCGGCGCTGGGTGCCAGAAAACCAGTGATGATTTTCATGGTTGTCGATTTGCCAGCGCCATTGGGGCCAAGAAATCCAAGAACTTCGCCCTCTGCAACCGTAAAGCTGAGGTCGTCAACGGCGGTGAAATGCTCGAACTTTCGAGTCAGGTGACTGATTTCAATCATATTGTTATTTGCCTGTCAAAGAGAGACTGTCAAAAAGTGCCTGGCAGAAGTGCATGATACAGGTGCAGGGCAATAGCTGAGGGGCAAATATAGGTGCATGGGGGTGATTTTTCAACCTGCCCCCACAGATCGTGACAATTGGGCGTTGATCAGTCGTCGTCGCTGCCCGCATCCTCGATGTTGAGTTCCTTGATTTTCCGGGTCAGGGTGTTGCGACCCCAGCCCAGCAGCAAGGCTGCATCGCGACGGCGTCCCAGTGTATGTTTAAGCGCAACCTGGATCATGGTGCGTTCGAACTCAGGCGTGGCCTGCTCCAGAATACCCTTGTGGCCCAGATTCAATTCCTGGTCAGCCCATTCCTCCAGCAGCTGAGTCCAGTCGCGAGCGCTACTGTTCTGCGCCTGATGTTCCATCAGTTCCGGAGGCA
>Ga0115567_10005796_pt1 | contig 11915 bp, 6 predicted proteins | sample COGITO_mtgs_1204_2_FD_88679 | JGI IMG/M metagenome (GOLD analysis project Ga0115567, IMG submission 88679) | Pelagic marine microbial communities from North Sea - COGITO_mtgs_120412 | ecosystem: Environmental > Aquatic > Marine > Epipelagic | place: Germany:Helgoland, sampling site Kabeltonne...
ATCACTGAATATGGAACGGATGGCGAGATGGCGCTCTACGCCTTGGATGGCTGGATGAGCGCGGCATCGCATATTGCGTTTGGGAAATTATCGCCGACATCTGTTGAACCGGACTGGACGGCCAAGGGACGGCAGGCCGATCTGGCCGCGCATCTGCGTGATGCGCTGGCGAACGGAACGCTTGCCAGCAGTCTGGACAGGCTCGCCCCGCAGCATGAGGCCTATCAGGCGTTAAGGGCAGAACTGGCCGGACGCTTATCCGGAACGCTGCCCGATTTGCCGCTTGTTGCTGCGGGCGTGACTCTGAAATCTGGTATGTCCGGGGACCGCGTAACGACGCTGCAAATTCGTTTGGATGTGTCTGAAACGGGTGTTTTCGACGATGACACAAAAGACGCAGTCATCGCGTTTCAACGCGCCAATGACCTTGATGATGACGGCGCGGTCGGCCCAGCCACCCTGCGCGTCCTCAATCGCAGCCGGACGGCGGAACTGGATCAGCTGCGCGTCAATCTGGAGCGCTGGCGCTGGTTGCCGGACGATCTGGGGACGAAACATGTGCGTGTGAACATCGCCGATTTCTCTGTTCAGGCCTGGCAAAGCGGCGCAATCGAGCGCGTCCACGGCGCGATTGTCGGCAAGACCTTCCGCAAGACACCTGTTTTCTCGGACGAGATCGAATATGTCGTTCTCAACCCGTGGTGGGAAACGCCCTACAGCCTCGTGAGCAAAGATAAATTACCCTTGTTCAAGCGCGATCCGGCAGCCGTGCAAAGGCTCGGGTTTCAGGTGCTGGACCGATCCGGTGCAGCGGTGGATGCAAGCACGATTGACTGGAACACCATACCAGCCGGGACCATGCCCTATCGTCTGCGCCAAGCGCCCGGCGCGAGCAATGCTCTGGGACAAGTCAAAATCATATTTCCTAACGCCCACAACGTCTATCTACACGATACGCCGGACCGCGGTCTGTTCGCCCGTCGCCAGCGAGCTTTCTCGTCCGGTTGTATCCGCACACAGAACCCACTCGAACTGACGGAATGGCTCTTGTCTGACAAGCCAGGATGGGACCGCGCGAAGATTGACGACGCTATCGACAGCAAACGCGAAACGCGCATTGACCTCACCTCGAAAATCCCTGTTCATGTGCTTTATATGACAGCGGTGAATGACGCTGCAGGGGTTCGTTTTGTTGATGATATTTATGGGCGTGACGCCGCCGTTCTGGCGGGTTTGAAGGAGGCGTCTCGACGATGACATCGGTGAAAGCAGGCGTGTTATTGATTGGCGACGAGTTGTTGTCTGGCCGTACTCAGGATACGAACCTCGCCACGATTGCGGCTTTCCTCGCGCCGCTGGGTGTGACGGTCGGCGAAGCGCGCATCCTACCGGACGATGCGGCGGTGATCACCAGAACGGTGCGCGAATTCAGTGATCGGTTTGACTATGTGTTTACCACGGGCGGCATCGGCCCGACTCATGACGATATTACGGCGGATTGCATCGCGGCGGCGTTTGATCTTGGCATTTCAGAACGCGAAGACGCCCTCGATAGCCTACGCGAACGCTATGCCGATGAAGATCTGAACACGGCGCGGCGCCGGATGGCGCGTATTCCGGACGGGGCGAGCCTTATCGCCAACCCTGTCAGCCAAGCCCCCGGTTTTCAGACACGAAACGTGTTTACGCTGGCTGGCGTCCCGCAAATCATGCGCGGCATGCTCGCGGACATTACGCACCGGATCGAAGGCGGCGCGACTATTCATCAAATTACCGTGACCTGCGAAGGCGTAGGAGAAGGCGATGCGGCCGCCCCGCTCGCCCAGATCGAAGCTGATCATCCGGGCGTTTCCGTCGGCAGCTACCCCTTCTTCAATGATGAGCTCCGCGGCGTGTCATTCGTCGCGCGCGGGCCGGATCAGGTACAGCTCGCGCATGTGAAAACGGCCCTTAAAGCTCTTGTCGATACGCTCACGCAACGCTAGTGACGGCCCGTCTGCGGGCGTGGCGAAATGGTAGACGCGTCAGACTTAAAATCTGATTTCCGCAAGGAAGTGCCGGTTCGATCCCGGCCGCCCGTAGATGACGTTACGTTTCGCCTTGATCTCTAACATGGCGTTGTGCGCGACAGCCGTTATAACGGCCTCATGAAATCAGAACGCTTCACCTTTCCCGGCGCTTTAGGCCAAGATCTGGCCGGACGGCTGGATTTGCCGGAAGACGGCGAGATTATCGACTTCGCCGTGTTTGCGCACGGTTTCTCCATCGGTAAGAATTTCAAACCGCTGCACACGATTGCCAAAGCGTTGGTCGATGAAGGCTATGCGATGTTGCGGTTTGATTTTACCGGACTCGGCGGGTCTGGCGGTGATTTTTCGGACACCAACTTCTCGACCAATGTGGCGGAGATCAAAGCAGCAGCGGCCTATCTGGAGGCGAACTACCGCGCCCCCGGTTTGCTGGTTGGGCACAGCTTCGGCGGGACGGCCGCGTTGCAGGCTGCGCAGGATTTACCGTCCGTCTCTGCCGTTGCGACGATTGGCAGCCCGTGCAGCACGACTCATATCGTGCATAATTTCGGTGATAAGCTCGAAGAGATTATTGAGAGCGGGCAGGCGGAAGTCATGCTGGGCGGGCGCCCCTTCGTGATCAAGAACCAGTTTCTGGATGACATCCAAAAGCACGATGTCGCACAGGGTCTCGAAGATTTAGGACGAGCCTTGCTGATCTTCCACAGCCCGCAAGACCGCGTCGTTAATATCGACAATGCCGGTCACATCTTCCGTTTTGCGCGACATCCAAAAAGCTTCGTCAGCCTCGATGGGGCGGATCATCTACTGCTGAAGAATGATGACGATGCTGACTATATTGGCCGTGTCCTGACGGCCTGGGCGCAGCGCTATGTGCGCGGCAATGAGGCGAGCGCGGCGACGAGCGACTGATAGTCGTCTGGCGGCGGGGTCTCGAAAGACAGCTCTTCTTTCGTAATCGGATGGATGAATCCAAGTAATCTCGCATGCAGAGCTTGGCGCTTGAAACTGGCTACAGACTCGCGCACGCGGGCTTCAGCTTCTGACTTGTCGGACAGAAACTGCTTCTGATTTCCGTAGAGCGGATCACCGAGCAGCGGGCAGTTAATGTGCGCCATATGAACACGGATCTGGTGCGTGCGCCCGGTCTCAAGACGACATTCGACTTCGGCCACGACGGGCGTGCCCACGCTGGCATTCTTCTTTTGCCCAAATCCGCGTAGCGTTTCGTAATGGGTCACGGCATGGCGGCCATGCTCTGAAAAATCGAGATTATTATGCGTGCCGCGAACGACAGCTTGTTTTTTCCGGTCATGGGCGGCGCGGGCCAGCCGCGTTTCGATCCGCCCATTGCGCGGATTGGGCCGCCCGCGCACAAGGCAAATATAGGCGCGCTCTATTGTGTGTTTGGCGAACTGCTTGGCGAGCCCGCGATGCGCTTTGTCGGTCTTGGCAACGACCATCACGCCCGACGTGTCCTTGTCGAGGCGGTGGACGATGCCAGGCCGCATAACGCCGCCAATCCCCGACAGGCTGTCAGCGCAGTGATAGAGTAGCGCATTGACAAGTGTTGCCGACCGCGATCCCGGGGCAGGGTGCACGGTCATGCCGGACTGCTTGTCTAAAACAATCAGATATTCGTCTTCATAGAGGATAGAGAGCGGAATGTTTTCAGGTGTCGGCGTGTCGTCAACTGGCGGCGGCACGAACACCGCATATTCACGGCCCGCGACGATTTTCCCCGTGACCTTACCGATTATGTCGCCGTCCACACGGACCTGCCCATCTTCGATCAGCGCTTTGATCCGCGCGCGTGATAGCTCTGTCCAGCCCGAGAGCCAACGGTCCACGCGCAGGCCCGCATCGTCTTCTTCCGCTGTTCTGGCCTGCCAATGTCCCGTTTTGGCGGCGGCGTTCGTGCCGATCATGAAGCTGACAAGGCTGCAGCGCAGAGCAGGTAGGCTCGTCCGTCGGCGGTGGATAGATTTGCGTGCAATCGCGTCGGATCGGACATTTCGTTCAGATAGCCATGATAGCTGCGCCGAAACCCCTCAGCCCGGAGACGAAACTCAAGGTCAGCGGACAGTACGCCACGAAGGTGAATAACGGGTGCGTTCAGGCGCGAGAACACGGCGTCTGATTGCGCGGCTTCGCCGCCGGATTTTCGGGCGGCTTCCGCTGCGCTGATGGCCTCATCATCGACGACACGACTGGGGGGCAGTTTGACCTCGCACAGGCGCGCGACCACGTCGGAGCCTTCAGGTTGCGGTATGCGTTTTTCAGCGGTGGATTTGCTGGGCGGGCTCAGGGGAACGCCGGGGCCGGGACGCTGCACCATCGGGGCCGGCTTTGGTGATGCCTGGCTTGCGGGAGCGGGCATGGTCTCTGTGATCGGCTCGATAGTGCCGAGCATGTCGCGCCAGCGCCAGTTCTTCTCAGGCTTGTCGGATTTACCCCGCCCAAAAGAGGCCTCGCCGCCGCCATCACCGCCCGGTCGCCGAACAAGGTCTGGTTCGGACGGTATGGGGGTCAGCGATAGCGATGGAGCGTCGTCAGAAATGGGCGAAATCAGATCAAGTGTGTCATCATCATCGGTCTCGGGAATTTCCAGATCCTCTTCGCTCAAGGATGGGAAGTCTGTATCCAGCGGCTTGAGGTGGATGCGCGATGGCGCGTTGTCAGGCGAAGGGGTTGGCTCCAACGGCAAGCCCGCCGATTTTACGCCGTCCATGCGCGATTGCAGAGCGCGAAGCTCACCTTCCATGATTGAAATCTCGCGGCGGGTTTGCGCAACGCTATCGCTAACACGGTCCGCAATATCGGCTGTGAAGGCGCGGGAACGCTGGTCCGCATTCGATAATGTGCTGTCGATGTCAGACAATCGCGCTGTCAGTTGCGTCTGTGCCTGCGCGGCGTGGTCGAGCAGCGCGGTCAGTCGGGATTCTGTGATCTCCAGCTGTGCGTCGACCGCGCCAAGTTTTTCTGTCTGGCTGTAGAGCGCGGTTTCGGCCAGAGCCTTTTCGTCTGATAAGCGCGCGGACATGTCAGACAGTTGAGCTGTACGCCGTTCATAAAACGCGTCCAGTTCTTCGGCTTGTGCCTTGATCCGCTCTGATAAGGCGCTGAGCCGTGCTTCGGCCTCGATCACGGTGCTATTGGCTTTTGTCGCCGCAGTCGCGATCGCGTCGGTATGATCGGTCGTGAGCTGTGTTGCGTGATTGAGCGCCTCGCTGGCGTCACCAATACGCTGCGCGGCTACGTCTCCGGATTGCTCCAAGGCTTCGCGATGTGTATCGATAGATTGGGTCAAGGCGGACATTCGCGCGTCGAAATCGCTCGATAATCCGACAAAGGCGTCACGCTGCTCTGTCACCGTTTTGGACACGGTCTCGGAGCGGTCGGCCAGACGTTGGGTCATGCCATTCAATTCGGTCGATTGCCGGGATATCAGCGCCGCGAGCGTTTCGATTTCGTCACGCGATTGTGCGAGGCGGCTATCAACCTGTGCCAGCTCACGGCGGATCGCGCTCGACATGCGGGCAACATCTGCGGTGACGGCCTCGTCCGCACGGGTCAACCGGTCCGCGACTTCAGCAAGGCGCATTGTCTGCGCGCGGCTGGCTCTCAAAGCGCGCAATGTTGCCCATAAAGCAATCACAGTCGCCATGGGAACAATGACCGCGAGGACCAGCCCGGTCAGACCGATCACTGACATGTCCGCAACACTCGACATATAGGCAAAAATGAGTGCGCCAATGGCGATTCCTGTCGCGATTGCCAGAACCGGGCCGACCCAGCCAAGACGAGCGGGCTCCGGCGCGGAAGGCGCGACATAGCCGAGTTGCGCGGCGGGCACCGCTGCGGAAATGGGGTCTGGGGCAGGGGCAGGCGGTATCGCGAGGGATTCGGGCTCCTTTTGCGGAGCCGTCCGCTCACTCCGGTGATCGGCGAGCGGTCTGATGATAACCTCGTCATGCTGATCCGTAAGCAAGATGTCTTCGGGTTCGTCAGGTTCGATCGTCAATTTGACGTCAGCCGGCTCATCAATGTCGGTGTCGGCGATGGGCGTGTCCACTGCTTCAGTGTCGACAAGGGTTTGATCATCCTCAGCCTCATCGTCCAACATATCTTCAGGCTCGTCTTCGACCGGATGAACCAATTCAAAGATCGGGCGATGGGAGGTGACAGCGCGGCCAGACACGGACCGGAGCAAGGATGGCTTCCCTGTATCCAATACCGGATCGAGAGGGGTGATATCCTTGACTTCGACGGGGTCTGGAACGAGCGCAATCGGGTCTTCGTCGGGCTCAGGCTCGATGGAGAAGATCTTCTTGCTAATGTCGGACACAGTTCCCCTTTCAACCCGGCTGACGGGATTCGTTCAAATTGCTACCACAGGCTGACAAAAGGGGAAAGTCAGCACGGAGCCGTAATTAAATTTCTATCGAATTGGGTCCGGATCGTGGCTTTCGTGTCACATAGAGAAGACCCAGAACGATTGTGAGCAGGATGATTGTCGAGATCGCATCGCCGGTCGGTTCCGCTTTAATTTGCCAGATGGACGGCGTCGGCAAAACGGAGTTTTCATAATTGACGAAAATTGCCGCAAACGTGTTGTTGGCCGCGTGCACACCAATCGCCGATTCCAAACCGTCATCGATCAACACCATTAAGCAGGCGGCAAAGCCAAAGAAGAAGTAGCCACTCATCACAATTGGCAAATTGCCGGCTTCTGCGCCGGCCTGCGCTTCGGGATTGGCTAAATGCAACGCCATGAACAGCCCGCTGGTGAGCACGAAAGCGACCCATTTATTACCGAACCAGTGAATTAGACCCTTATTCATGTAACCGCGCACGACAATTTCCTCGGTCGCGCTCTGAATTGGCAGCAGCAGAAGCGAGAGGATGGCGTATGGCAGGAAACGCGCCGCATCGAAGACATATTGCGGCGGATTGTCGGAGAATCGGCTCATCACGAAGCCGAAGGCTCCGAGTACGATCCACATGATGATGAAAGCTTGCGCTGCGCGCGCCCAGCGAAAGCGCGCAAAGGAAGTATGCAGCGCCGTCAGCGGTAATTTGTGCACGATCTTCCAACCGAGATAGAGCCCGAGTAAGGCTGCCGGGAAGGTCAGCAACATGAGCATGTAGGCGAGGGGGGACAGGCCAATGACTGACATGATGAGTGTGTTGGCTTCGCCCATATCGCCAGTTGCGACAATGATGAGGCCGCCGCCGATAAACGTCAAAATGGCACCGATCAGTCCCACAATGCGTGATGGTTTGCCGTGTGCGCCAAGATAGTGAACACCATAGCCAATGGCGGCCATCGGCAAACCGAAAAGCGAGAGCAATCCGCCAAAACCCATCAGGATCGTACTCTGTGGAGTCATCGCTCCCATCATCAACTCCGGGATTTGCGCGGCTGCTTCAGGGTTCAACTCTGCAAGCATGTCCGTAAATGGCGAGGTGAAAGCGATCTGACCGATCATCCAGACCACAATTGTCAGCCAGAACACGGCGATCCAATCATACCAGCGAACATCGCCATTTGCGTATCGGTCGTAATAATTCATTGTTGGTTTCAGTCCAATCAGGGCGGGATTCGCAGAGTGCGTAGCGACATCTGTACGAATCGCAAGTCATAGGGGCCGACCATGAGTGAAGCACAAATCGATTTCGAGCATCTGAATAAATATGTCAGCGGCGATGTTGCGCTCACGCGTGAAATTTTCGGACTATTCGTCCATCAAACCGAGATGTGGGGACGGGGGCTCGACCCGGCGGCTGATGATGAGGTGTGGGAGTCCGTCACGCATTCGCTCAAAGGGTCGGCCAAGGCCGTCGGTGCGGTCAATCTGGCGACGCTGTGCGAAGCGGCCGAGGCGTTGACCGGAGAGAATCGCCGAATGGGCGCGCGCGATGTTGCCGTTCAAAATATCGAGTTCGCCATCGAACAGGTCCGCTTGGAAATACAGCGCTGGGAGTATGCGCAAGGCCTGAAAGATTTGCGCGGTCAATAGACGGGCGAGAATAAAAAACGCCGTCGCTCCTTGAAAAGCGACGGCGTCACAGAGAGATTGCGTGAACTCTGTGTTTCTTACAAGCGGGCGGGCTTGATTAGATGCGGCTTATGCATCCTGATTTGTTAGCGTGATAGCGCGTCCGTCCTACTTTCTCGTTGAGAAACAAGGTTTCGTGTGGGTAAATTTATCTAGGGTCAGGACGATCCAGATCCGCGAAATTAATAGGTCCTGACCCTAAGTAAAGCGCGCGTTTCGCCTCAACACGCCAAACTTCATATCTTTGCCATCTTACTGCCTCCGCTTTGACAAACTTGCCTGCCAGATAAGAACGGCGCATGACGTGGGAAAGGCAGAAGGGCGAGTCGATGATGAAAGAGCAAAAGGGTTGGATTTTAGGGCTGGGGCTGGCCACGATTTTGGGTGTGTCAGGCGCGCTGGGCTATTTCCTTGGTGGTGATGGCGAGGTCACTGCGCCCGGACCGATAGAGACGGTATCTATTGCGGACCGCACCGACTCTCCGCCGACCATCCGCAACACCCCAACCGATGAACCCATCTCCGCATTTGAGCAGAGTGATGGAGAGGCATCGCTTCGCTATCTGGGAATGACGACATCCGTTGATGATGGCGATCCGGAAGTTTGCCTGAGATTTTCCGCGGCTCTGAATGACGAGGCCGTGATTGCCGATAAAGCGTTTGTCCGCATCTCGCCGGAAACACCATTTTCGCTGCAAACAAATGGCCGTTCGCTTTGTATCCTTGGATTGAGTGATGCTGTTGAGCAAACCGTCACAGTCCTGCCGGGATTTACGTCAGCAGATGGCGCGGAGTTATCCTCGCAAATTGTTGAGACCGTCACGTTTGATCCCAAGCCCGCCATGGTCGGGTTTGTTGGCGATGGTATCATTCTACCGCGCGCCAATGACGCCGTTCTTGGCCTCAAGGCGATGAATGCGGACGCCGTCGACATGACGATCTACCGCGTCAATCACCGCGCCTTGTTTGACCAGACACCAGACGTGGGCGAGACGACAGTCGAAGGTGACTGGTCGTGGAACAGCGCGGCCTATAATACGCGCGTCGTTATTCACACTGAAACCATCAATATGTCCGGCCCGGTCAATACGATGGTCGAGCGTGGCTATTCCTTAGAAAAGACTGTGACTGACAATGGTCCGGGCGCTTACGTCGTCGAAATTGAGCGGGCCGGTGATGGCAACCGGAATGCCACATCCTGGCGCTGGCTTTATGTGACCGATCTTGCGCTGGCCTCCTACCGGACATCCGATGCGCTCGATGTCACTGTTCGATCCATCGCCAGTGCGCAGACTGTCGGCGATGTTAAACTGACGCTGATCGCGCGGAACAATGACGTTCTGGCCGAAGCCCGCTCAGATGGGAATGGTCGCGCGCAATTCCCCGCTGCGGCCCTGCGCGGCACGGGCAATATGGCGCCTAAAATGGTGCTCGCCTATGCGGGCGAGGATGATTTCGCGGCGCTTGATCTCGCGCGCAGTCCGCTCGACCTGACCGCCTATGATGTTGCCGGGCGCGAAGCGGCGGGACCGATTGACGCCTTTATGTTCACTGAACGCGGCGTTTACCGCCCGGGCGAGACCGTGCATCTGACGGCGTTGATCCGCGATGCACAGGCCAAGGCGGCCTTTGAACGCGACGGCACGCTGATCATTCGCCGCCCGGATGGCACGGAGTTTTCTGAAGCGCGCGTTAGCCCGGGCGCACAAGCTGGCGCGCTGATACGCCAAATCAAACTCCCAGCATCGGCGGCCCGGGGCCGTTGGACAGCAGAGCTCTCGCTCGATGGTTTGGACACGGTCGGCACCGTTCGGTTCTCGGTCGAAGACTTTATTCCGGAACAGCTGCGACTTGATCTACGTGCCGATGACGCGCCTATCCGTCCCGGTACGCCGCGGGCCCTGACTGTCGCGGCCGACTTTCTTTACGGCGCGGCGGGACGCGGTCTGGACGCCGAAGCTGAAGCGCGTGTTTCCGTCGATCCGAACCCGTTCCCGCAATGGTCGGATTATCGGTTCGGCGATGCCGTTGAGACTTATCGCGAGCAATTCGTCTCGATCGGGCAGGGCGTAACGAGCGAAGATGGCCTTTATCAAACCAGCATCGACGTGGCGGGCGAAGAGTTCCGATCCAGCGCGCCGCTGCGGATGTTTGTCACCGCAGGCGTGGCCGAGCCAAGCGGGCGTTATGTCCGCGACAGCCTGTTCCTGCCGCTGCGATCCGAACCCATATATGTCGGGTTTGATCCAGCCTTTGATGGCGGATATGCCAAGCGCAATACACCTGCCAATATCGCCTTGATCGCGGTGAATGCAGCGGGCGAACGCGTGGCGACATCGGGCACGATTTCATTGATCCGCGAAGATTATGACTATCACTGGTACCGCGAAAATGGCCGCTGGCGCTATCGCCGCGACCGCCGCGATATTGTCGTCGACGAAGCGTCGCTATCGATAACCAACGACGCACCCTATCAATTCTCCAAAGCCTTGCCTTACGGCGAATATCGCCTTCAATTTGTGACCGAGAAAGGGGCAACTTTCTCCTACCAATTCGGATCAGGCTGGAGCCGTGCAGGCGGAGATGCGGACACACCCGACCGGCTGGAACTCGGTCTGAGCCAAGCCAGCGTATCGCCAGGCGACACAATTGTTCTGACCGTGAACTCGCCTTTCGCGGGTGTCGGCGAGCTGGTGATTGCCGACCGCTCGGTTAAAACCGTGCAGACAATCCGCGTCGAGGACGGCCAGTCAGAAATCCGCCTTCCGATTGCAAAAGGCTGGACGACGGACCTCTATGCCATGCTGACGGTCTATACGCCGGGCGAAACGGCGCAGCCGCGCCGCGCCGTCGGTTTGGTCCATATTCCGATGGACCGGAGCGCGCAGACGCTGAATGTCTCGCTCGATCTGCCGGACCGCATTCTGCCGCGCACGCAACAAGACGTCGTCGTCAAGGTCGCTGGCTTGAGCGGTGAGCAAGCGTTCTTGACGCTCGCCGCCGTTGATACGGGTATTCTCCAAATCACCGACTATAGCCCACCGGAGCCGGAAGACTATTATTTCGGCAAGCTAGCATTCCCCATTGATGTATTCGACGATTATGCCCGCATGCTCGCGCCATTCTCCTCGCACGACCGCGTTGGCGGTGACTCTCTGGGCGGAGCGGGGCTGTCAGTCGTGCCGACCACCATTGTCAGCCTGTTCGAAGGACCTGTCGATGTACGCGGCGGCAAGGCCACCGTCACGCTCGACATTCCGGATTTCCAAGGTGAGCTCACCGTGATGACAGTGGCTTGGTCCCAATCGAAATTGGGCAGTGCCTCCGCCAAAATGATCGTGCGCGATCCCGTTACCGCGCAGCTCTCTCTGCCGCGGTTCCTCGCCCCAGGCGATCGTGCGGTCGCGACGGTTGCCATGGATAATGTCGACGGCAAAGACGGTGAGTATATCGCGACCGTTAGCCGCGACGGCACGCAGATCGGCGAGGCCTCTCGCACGCTGGCGCAAGGCGCGCGCAGCGAAGACGGCGTCACGCTGACGGCGGACGGTGAGGGGATCTCAACCTATACGCTTGCCGCACGCGGTCCGGAATTCGCTGTCTCTCGCGAATACCAGATCGAGACACGTTCGCCCAATCTACCGGAGACGCGCACGCGGTTCGTCAAACTGGACGCCGGCGAGAGTCTGACGCTTGATTTTGCCGCCGACCGCGAGGGCCTCGCGGCGCAAACGATGGAAACGCTTGTGTCTGCCAGTTTCTCGCCGGGGCTCGACCCGCGTCCCCTGCTCGCCTCACTGCAACGCTATCCCTATGGCTGCAC
>Ga0115567_10005798_pt1 | contig 11915 bp, 12 predicted proteins | sample COGITO_mtgs_1204_2_FD_88679 | JGI IMG/M metagenome (GOLD analysis project Ga0115567, IMG submission 88679) | Pelagic marine microbial communities from North Sea - COGITO_mtgs_120412 | ecosystem: Environmental > Aquatic > Marine > Epipelagic | place: Germany:Helgoland, sampling site Kabeltonne...
TCGCTCTAAAGCAACTACATGAGCAGCAGCTAGATCTACTACATGAATATAATCTCGAATACAACTTCCATCTGGCGTATTGTAATCGTCCCCAAAAACCGAAAGTGTCTCCCGAAGTCCTACGGCCGTTTGGGTTATAAAAGGCACCAGATTTTGAGGCACTCCTACTGGTAATTCTCCTATTTCGACCGATTTATGAGCACCAACCGGATTAAAATAACGCAACGCAATAGACTTCAGTGCGGTCACTTTACAAACATCACGAATAATCTCTTCGCTCATCTGCTTTGTATTTCCGTAGGGAGAAGTGGCTGTTTTAATGGGCGCATCTTCAGTAATTGGTAAGGTATCTGGCTCTCCATAGACCGTACAAGAAGAGCTAAATATAAAATTATGAATTCCGTGCCCTTTGCATTCTTGTAATAAATAGACAAGGGTGTTTATGTTATTTTCGTAATATAATAACGGGTTTTCAACGCTTTCACCCACGGCTTTACTTGCTGCAAAATGAATAACGCCTTCGATAGATTTATTCCGATGAAAGAATTCGGCTACATCCTGCTTATTACGTAATTCCAATCGCTCAAAAACGGGCGGCTTTTTGGTGATATTTGTAATTCCTTCTAAAACATTAAGCGTGCTGTTAGAAAGATTATCTATAATGATTACCTCAAATCCAGCTTCCTGTAGTGCCACAACGGTATGACTGCCTATATAACCTAGTCCGCCTGTAACCAGGATCTGTTTTTTAGTTATTGACAAAATCGATGATGGTTTTAGTAATAAATGCTATCTGCTCATCATCTAGTTCGGTATGCATTGGCAAACTAATCACTTCTTTCACCAGTTGATTTGTAACTGGAAAATCTGCTTCATTATAACGCAGATCCGCATAGGCTTTTTGTAAGTGTAACGGAATTGGATAGTAAACCCCACACGGAATATCATTTTCGTTTAGGTGTTTTACTAGCGCATCGCGATCTATATCTCGCAGCCTAAGTGTATATTGATGAAAAACATGGCAATCGCACACATCACAAATGGAATTCCCAGCATCACAAAAACCTGTAGGTGTCATGATATTTTCGATTCCTTCGAATGCTTTGGTATATTTTCTAGCAGCATTTCGCCGCTTACTATTATAATCGTTTAAGTTGGGCAACTTTGCTCTTAAAACAGCCGCTTGAATTGAATCAAGTCTCGAATTTACACCTACCACATCATGATGGTACCTTTCATACATCCCATGATTTACAATCCCACGTATCGTATGTGCCAACGCATCATCATTGGTGAAAATAGCCCCACCGTCCCCATAACAGCCTAAATTTTTAGACGGAAAAAAAGAAGTTGAGCCTACGTGACCTATCGTGCCTGTTTTCATTTTTACCATATCACGGGTGGTATAGGTCCCGCCAATTGCCTGCGCATTATCTTCAATCACATATAAATTATGTTCGTTAGCAAGATCCATAATCTCGTCCATTTGTGCGGCCAAGCCAAATAAATGGACGGGCACAATTGCCTTTGTCTTAGGGGTTATTGCTTTCTTAATAGCATCCACATCAATATTAAAGGTAACTGGATCTACATCTACCAGCACAGGTGTTAATCCTAATAGCGCGATAACCTCTACGGTTGCAGCAAAAGTAAAGTCTGCCGTGATTACTTCATCTCCAGGCTTTAAATCCAATCCCATCATGGCAATTTGTAAGGCATCGGTGCCATTTGCACACGGAATTACGTGTTTTATACCAAGGTAATCCTCTAATTCTTTTTGAAATGCATGTACCTCAGGGCCATTAATAAAAGCCGTGGAATCGATCACGTCAAGTACAGATTGATTTACTTGATTTTTAATATGTTCGTATTGACCTTTAAGGTCTACCATTTGAATTTTTCTCATAACACTACCCGATACGTCAGGTTCCTTTTTAATAAAATTTTCTCTAAAAATAAGATAGTAAAAATAGTCAATTTAAAAACGGCAAACAATCGTATAAAGGATGAAGTAGGTTCCGTTTTAAATTTCTGAAAACAAGAAAGTATCACAAAGGTTTGTATTTTTACCTCACGTTACTCTTTTATGCGCATACTCTATAACATCTTAACCTATATCGCTAGCGCATTCCTGTGGATCGCTGGTTTTTTTAGTCCGAAGTTGAAACTTTTTGTCGACGGAAGAAAAAATACATTTCAGGTCCTTTCAGAAAAACTAAATGCGGCCGATAAAACAGTCTGGTTTCATTGTGCTTCCTTAGGCGAATTCGAACAAGGATTGCCAATCATGGAAGCAACAAAAGCGGCCTATCCTTCCTATAAAATTGTGGTATCGTTTTTCTCTCCTTCTGGTTTTGAAAATAAAAAAAACGCTCCTGTGGCAGATGCCGTTGTTTATTTACCTATGGACACCCGCAATCATGCAAAAACAATGCTCCAAGCCATCCATCCCACATTGGTAATTTTTGTGAAGTATGAATTTTGGCCTAATTATCTTTTTGAACTGAAAAACCAACATGTTCCTACCTTATTAATCTCAGGCATTTTCAGGGAAGATCAGCCCTTTTTTAAGTCGTACGGCAGTTTGATGCGAAATGCGCTACAGTCTTTTAACCATTTTTTTTTACAAGATGATACTTCTGAAGTTTTACTGAATCACATTAATATCCACAATACAACTGTGAGTGGAGATACAAGGTTTGACAGGGTTTCGCACCAAATAGAACAGGACAACTCCCTAGACTTTATCGAAAATTTTAAAGAACAATCGCTTTGTGTGGTCTGCGGAAGTACCTGGCCCGAGGATGAGGCGGTGTTATTGGAATCAATAAATAAGGCTTCAGATACTATAAAATACATTATAGCTCCGCACAATATTGATCATAACAAGATTGAAAGTTTCAGGAAAAAGGTTCGCGGACGTTCTCTCTTATTTTCAGAAAAAGAAGGGAAACAACTGCGTGAATATTCAGTTTTAATCATTGATACTATTGGCTTACTCACTAAAATTTATAGTTATGCTGATATTGCTTATGTAGGAGGTGCCATGGGAACTACAGGGCTCCATAATATATTAGAACCAGCCACTTTTGGCGTTCCCATCGTTATTGGTAAAAATTATGCTGAGTTTCCCGAAGCTATAAAACTTAGATCGCTCGCGGGATTATATTCTATCGACTCGCAAAAAGAGTGTACTGCTGTTTTAGATAAATTGATTGAGGATTCATCCTTTAGGAATAAAACAGGCATGATTGCTGGCCATTTTGTAAATCAAAATACCGGAGCAACCACCAAAGTGATGTCTTATATAAAAGAAAAAAAGGTGTTAAACAGTGACAGCCTTGTTTAAATAACGTCGAAAAGGCAACATCTCCTTATAAACAGCTATGACTTTTTGTTCAAAATCATCCTCTTGCACCTCCTTTTGGGTAAAATCATGGCGTACGGCAAATGATTTACGCCGTAACAATTCGATATGTTCATGATCTTGCGAATACCCTTTTGGTGCCGTTTTTAAAGGGTTGTCTTCCACCAAATTTCCAAACATATCCTTGAAACTTCTTTTATTGATTATTTTTTTTAGCTCATCGCCATTATAATCGATTGCTCCGCGAATACTCTTGAGAATTTTGGAAGAAGGGTGCCAATAACCACCCCCAATAAATATTTCTGATGTCCCTAAATGAATATAAAAATCACCTTGTTTGCTTCGTTGATCCAATCCCGCACCAAAATGATCCTTATAAGTCGGCTTATTAGGGTGATACATTAAGTTATTGTTAATACGATTGATTGCCTTTTTGCCAGGAGTATGATGGTAGTCTGGGTCTATAACACCCAATTTTGTATTCATTTGTTCCAACCAATCAATAAAAGAATCGCGTACTTCTTGATATTCAGCCCTATGTCCATCCATCCACTCCTTATTATTATTATTTTGTAAATTTCTTAAAAACTCAAATACTTTGTAAAACGTCATTTTTCCTTTAAAATTAAAGGTTTCAAGGTCAACCCCTTAAAAATTTAATAAAATTTTATCATGTGGCAAATGTTAAAAAACGTATGTTTGACCTATAATTTAACACAAACCACTTAATTATGAAAAAAGTAATGATTGCAGCAGCATTAGTTTGCGCAACGTTTGCAACGACTAGCTGTAGAGAAACAAAAACGGAAACGAAGGAAGTTATTCGTGAAGTAGAAGTAGAATCTACAGATGATGCTGATAACGAAGGGATTTTAGAAAGAACTGCAAAAGAAGTTGATAAAGAAGTGAATAAAGAGATCAATGAGGAAATTGACAAAATAGGAAACGACGATTAATTAATAACCTAACAAACACAAACTATCATGAAAAAAGTAATTTTAAGTCTTGCGCTTATTGCAGCATTCGGTACTACAATGATTTCTTGTAGAGACACAAAAAAAGAAGAAGTAGAAATTAACGTTGACGACGTATCAGACGATGTTGGTGATGCAATCGATGATGCAGGTGATGCAATCGAAGATGCAGCAGACGATGTTGAAGATGCAACTACTGGTGAAGACGACAACTAAAGTATTGTAAGACGCAAATTTAAAGCTTAAACGGCTAACATAAATTCGCTAAAAACAATTTTAATAACTTCTAAAATTTAAAATAGTATGAAAAAAGTAGCAATTATTGCACTTAGTGCCCTTTTTATTGGAGCTTCTTTTACTTCTTGTAGAGATACAGAAAAATCTCAAAAGGAAGAAATTATTGAGGAAGCACAAGCAGATGGATCTGAAATCGAAATAAAAGATGGCGGTGACAAAGTGAAAATCGAAAAGGCTAATGGTGATGAGATAAAAATCAAAACCGATGACGGTGACGTAAAAATCAAAACAGACGATAATAGCTAATTAGCTTAAATCGTATCAGTAAAAAAGACCTCCATGGAGGTCTTTTTTTATGTGTTTAAGTTTTTAATTTGGCCCTTAAGGTCTTCCATCGATTGCTGTAGTTGCTTTAATAGCGTGCTTTCTGATGGTTCATCGATACCAAAAGTTAGTTTGCTATTCACTAACCACAATTCTTGGATATCTTTAATTGCTACATTAATAGGCAGGTACTCCGTATTTAAAGAAATAAGCCGCACCTTGTCCGGCGCATTAGGCACTTTTTGAAGTTTTTTCACTAACACAGAGTCGTTCAAAACCACTATATAAATTTTACTATCGGTAGCTTCAGATATGCTCGGCACCGCTTTTCCCAACACCCACTCATTTGGTCTAATATTAGGTAACATACTGTCTCCTTCCACTTGAAATCCGCGATAGGTCGCATTACGATATTGCGGCAGAGGAATATTAAAGGCCGGTAAAGTTTCATACCATTCAACATCTTGAATATTATGAGGATATCCGGCAGCAGCTTTCTGGTTTACCAGCGCAATTGTTTCACTTTTATCGACATCTAATGTGACAACTTTTGGACTTACATCGCCCCCGTTGATATTGACGACTTTTGTATAGCTTTGACCAAATAACCACAGTGGGTTAATATCAAATTGGCGCAATAATTCCATCACCACTTTCCCAGATAGTTTTGTTTTTCCACGTTCAATATCTGCCGTAGTTGCACCAATCCCGAGCAATTCAGCAAATGATTGCTGCGTATGATGTTGTTCCTCACGAACCTTTTTAAAGCGTCTTGCTTCTATTGATAGTTTCATATCCATACTCAAATTTAGTTAAAATTTTGGAATATATCCTATTATTTGATGGAATATATCCCAATAAAGGATTATTTCCATATTTTTGTCTTAATTCCAAATCCTCAACTTATGAATTTTGATCGCATCAAAGAAAAATTAACCATTCTAGCAGACGCCGCAAAATATGATGTGTCCTGTTCTTCTAGCGGAAGTAAAAGGACCAATAAAAACAAAGGATTGGGTGATAGTAGCGGTATGGGCATTTGCCACACGTATACTGAGGATGGACGTTGTGTTTCCCTGCTCAAGATTCTATTGACCAATCATTGTATTTTTGATTGTGCCTACTGTGTTACCCGAAGGAGCAATGATATTAAAAGAGCTGCCTTTAAGGTGCAAGAAGTTGTTGATCTTACCATTCAATTTTATCGCAGGAATTATATCGAAGGACTGTTTTTAAGCAGCGGGATATTTAAGGACGCTGATTATACGATGGAGCGGCTCGTTCAAGTAGCTAAAAAACTAAGAGAAGAGGAAAACTTTAACGGCTATATTCATTTAAAATCCATTCCTGGCGCGAGTGATGAGCTCATGAGAGCTGCTGGATTGTATGCCGATCGTCTTTCGGTAAATATCGAAATCCCTTCAGAAAAAGGGCTGAAGTTATTAGCCCCAGAAAAGAACAGGGCCGATTTTATTAAACCCATGCAAAAGGTTACTTCAGAAATTATTAAATACAATAATGAAAAGAAGCTTATAAAAAGCACCCCAATCTACGCACCCGCAGGACAAAGTACACAAATGATCATTGGCGCCAGTGGAGAAACAGACGCGGAAGTGATGTACACTTCTGCCTATTTTTATAAAAAATTCAATCTAAAACGGGTGTATTATTCTGGCTACGTACCTGTTAGAACAGATACAATTTTACCTGCAATTGGCACCGATGTACCCATCCTGCGTGAAAATAGATTATACCAGACCGATTGGTTATTGCGATTTTATGGCTTTGATGTGAGAGAACTTTTAAATAAAGAACATCCAAATCTCGATACCGATATTGACCCAAAGTTGAGTTGGGCACTCCGAAATCTGCAACATTTTCCTGTAGATATCAACAGTGCCAGTAAAGGCATGCTTGCCCGTATTCCGGGTGTTGGAATGAAGAGTGTTTCAAAAATATTGAATGCCCGAAAATTTAGAAAATTGAATTGGGAACACCTTAAAGCCATTGGCATTGCCAGCAACAGAGCAAAATATTTTATTACCTGTGATTCGAGGATTTTTGAAAGTAAAGACAGAACCGCTGCCCAGATAAAGGGTTTGATTTTGCAAGAATCAAATAGTAAATTCAGTACAACCTATAGCAATCAACTCAATCTTTTTGCAGCAGCTGAAAAACCACTTCTTGCATGAAGACCATCTTAACATACGATGCTACTTTTGAAGGATTTTTAAGTTGTGTATTTTACGCTTTTGAATATAAATTATTGGGAGCACGCATTCGTAAAAGTTCTGATGCAGCTGACAATTTTTTTGATGAAATCATTTTTGTTACTTCAGAAGAAAATAAAGCAAGCAGAGTTTGGAAAGGATTGGCTAAATACGCTTCAACCGAAGGAAAAAATGCCATTTTTAAAGCTTTTCTGAGTGAATTAGCGGACATTGAAGATTCCCTTTTTCACTACATAAAACATGTTTTTGTTGAAAGGAACAAAGCTTCCCAGTGCATCAAAAACTATAGCGATCCACACATCTTAAAAATTGCCCAGACCGTAAAAAAAGTAGGACGCGAAAAACACCGAATGGATGCTTTTGTGCGATTTAAACTTACTAAAGAAGAGCTATATTTTGCTACCATTGCACCAGATTTTAATGTGCTCCCGTTGAATGCCAAGCATTTTAAAAATAGGTATGCGGACCAAAAATGGATGATTTATGACCTAAAAAGAAATTACGGTATTTACTACGATTTATTCAAAGTTGTTACTGTCACCTTAACACTTGACAGTAATATTAGCGCTGCATCTTGTCAAGACACTTTTTTTACGGAAGAAGAATTACAGTTTCAGGAATTATGGCAACAATATTTTAAAAGCACCACCATTGAATCAAGAAAAAACATGAAACTTCACCTGCAACATGTGCCGCGTCGCTATTGGAAATACTTGAGTGAAAAGGCGCTCATTTAAAAAAAACAATTAATTTTGATCCTTAATTGTAAAACCATCAAATTATGAAAAAAGTAATCACAACACTAGCAGCATTAGCGCTTATCGTATCAATTTCTTCTTGTAGAGAAACCACTGGCGAAAAAGCAGAAGATGCTCTAGAGGCTGCTGCAGAAGACACAGAAGACAACCTAGAAAAAGCAGGAGACGCCATAGAAAATGCTGCCGAAGAGGTAGAAGATGAAATTGAAGGAAACGATGATAATTAAATCGTTTATCACCAAAAAAAGTCCCGTAATTACGGGACTTTTTTATTTTAATCATATGTGCCAGATTGTATTACTCCATAATAATAAACTCTGACCGTCTATTCAGTTCGTGTTCTGCTTTGGAACACTGGGTTCCATTTGTACAATTATTAGTCAATTTCGTTTCTCCATACCCTTTTCCGCTCAGCCGATTTTTATCAATACCGCCTTTATTAACTAAATAATCTACAGTCGATGTCGCGCGTCTTTGAGAAAGGGTTAAATTATAAGCATCACTTCCCCTGCTGTCTGTAAGTGATCTAACGTCAATTTTCATATCTGGATAGGTATTCATTACAGCAATCACTTTTCTAAGTTCAATTTCGGCAACACTACGGATGGCCGATTTATCCAAGTCAAAATAAATTGGGTTTAAATCCAGTACCTTTCCAAGATCAGACCCTAAACCAGCAGCAGTAGGACCCAAGTCTTTTCCTGAACTCATAAGTAAAGTCTTTTTTAGGGTGGTGGCTTTATCATTAGTAGCAAAAGCCTTCTCTTCGGTAGTGTAATTTTCTTTTGAAGAACGGAGTGCTAGCTGTTGAGAACATCCCACCTCAAAATTAAAGTTTCCGCTCGAATCAGAAACCGTTGATTCTACTATAGCTCCAGATTCATCTAATAGCTTTACTGCTGCTCCTGCGATAGCTAAGTTAGTGGCCTTATCAAGAACTTGTCCTTCTAAATTTTGAGTACATGCTGTATCGAGCATCAACTCTTTTATTCTTCTAAAACCATAAATATCGTCATCACCGGCACCTTCTGCCCTGTTAGATGCAAAATAACCAGCACCTGTCGATTCATCAACAATAAAAGTAAAATCATCCATAGGACCGTTAACGGGGCGTCCTAAGTTGAATACTTCACCAAATCCTGCATCTTGTATCTCAGTCACAAAAATATCGAGACCTCCAAGCCCCACATGTCCATCTGAGGCAAAATACAACCTGTTTTTTGAGCTAACAAAAGGAAACGTATCCCGTCCTTCGGTATTTATACCATCTCCCAAGCTTTCGGGAGTTCCAAAACCATCTCCTGTAATAGTTACTTTATAAAGATCACTCATCCCTTTTCCTCCAGGCCTGTCGCTAGAGAAGTAAAGTGTTTTCTCATCTGGGCTCAAAGCCGGGTGCGCATTAGAATAGCTATCGCTATTAAACGGTAGTTCTTCAACTTCCCAATCGCCATCCATATTCTTTGCCCTGTATAATTTTAAATGATTAATATTGTTAGAATCTACTTGGTACTCTTTATCCGTGTAATTATTTCGCGTAAAATACATGGTATTGCCATCTTCAGTAAAAACCGAAGTCGATTCGTGATATTTTGTATTGATATCGTTACTCATTTTTTTACCTTCTGCAACGCCACCTTCTTGCGTAGCAACTATATAGAAATCTAAAAAAGGTTGATCGTTCCAGCCATGTATTAATCGTGACGGACCTGGCTTGCTTCTATTTGATGAAATGACCAAATCATTTTTATAAAAAGTAGGGGCAAAGTCAGATAATTCTGAATTGAACCCAATGGTGATTAGTTCGAATCTTCCAGATTGCGCATCGATTTCTTCTAAATAATTTCGTTCATTATTATATAATCTGGCTCTATAATCTGCTCCTTTTTTGGCTAAAAACTCTTCCATGACCTTATCGGATGCAGTGTATTGCTCATCACTTTTTAGAGAGAGTGCATATCTATAAAGGTATTCGGCCTCCATATCCTCAGATAAGTCATAAAGCACTCCATACCATTGTGCTGCATTCTTGTAGTCTGCTGTAAAGTAATAAGAGTCTCCTAGCTTTTCAAGCATTCCAGCGTCCCTATATCCATCTTCTGCTACTTTTAAATAAGCCTCACGGGCATCTATAAAAGCGTATTTATTAAATTCCTCATTGCCCTTTTCTACTTTTTTTTCTTGTGCGTACGAAAATGTAATTCCGAAGAAACAAAGGAGCGTGATATATTTTTTAATTGAATATTTCATTTTTTGCTAGTTTTTGGTTTAGAAGAACCTTGGTGATATTAAACTTTTCTTTCGGTTAAATAATTCGTACCGAAGCATAAACTCAAACGACCCATCGTTATACTGTTGTAGTTCTGTGGTCTCACGGTCGTAAGCAAAACCGAGCATAAGCTGGTCTGTTAACTGAAACCCTACGAGACCACTAAAAGCAGCACTCCACCTGTATGCGGCACCAATTGTAAACCGCTCTCCTATTAGAAAATTGGCCGATACGTCTACTTGTAATGGAGCACCTTCAACCGCCTTCACTAAAGCTGCTGGTTTAAAATCTAAATTATCACTCAAGTTGAATACATATCCTGTTATAAAGTAATAATTAATTTTCTCTGTTGCGGTAGAGGAGCTATTGCTATTATTAGAATCATCAAAATGTTCTGTTTCCAATATATTAGGCACACTTGCTCCCGCATAAAACTTATCTGTATAATAATAAAGTCCTACTCCTACTTGAGGTGAAAATTTATTATCTATGTTAATTTCAGCATCAGGATCCCCATTATTAAACCCTCCAGTATTCAGTCTGTTGCTGTCTATATCCAATAAATGCGCACCCCCCTTTAGTCCAAAAGCTAATTGATCTCCATTTCCAGTTACAGGTATTGTATAACTAAAATCTATATCTACGTAGGTTTCCTTTGCGATAAAAATCTCATCGTTTGTTACATTAAGACCTAAACCGATGCGTTCCCCTATGGGCGAATGCAAAGATGCTGAAAAGGTTCGTGGAGCTCCTTCTAAACCTACCCATTGGCTTCGATAAATGCCCACAAAACTCAATACATCTCGAGATCCTGCATACGCAGGATTAATACTAAGCGTATTGTACATATACTGGGTATACTGCGCATCCTGTTGTGCTTGAGTTTCTGAATAAAACCCTAACGCCAAAATAGCTAAAATGGATAAAAATAATTTTTTCATACTAAGATTATTTAACCCGCCAAGTATCGCTACCCGGCAGGTGTTTTTATTTTCTATTTTCTATTGATGTATAATGGTCCTGCTAAACGTTGTGTATTGCCGTTATTATCTACATAATTAATTATGTAGTAATACGTACCTACTGGTAACGCCTCATCGCGATCTATTGTAGTACGCCCATCTGAGAAGCCTCTAAAGAAACGATTATCCTGACCATAGCCCTGAGTATCATAAACTATAACTCCCCAACGGTTATATATTTCTACCGTATTATTTGGGAAATTGGATATCCCTCTTATAACAAACACATCATTAAGTCCATCGCCATTTGGTGTAACGATGTCAAAAATATCTAAATCATTGTTCGGGTCTCCATTATTATCTTCTTCAGAATCAATGGTTCCATCATCATCTACATCATTTTGTTCGTCCCCGTTGGTTATCCCGTCTCCGTCACAATCTGCTTCTAACCATTCCTGACTTACCATTGATAAATCTTGACTGTCTGAATTAAAATCACAAAAATCAAAAAGATCGGTTCCATCTGCTATTTCATCGCCGTTGGTCACACCGTCACCGTCACAATCCAAATCGTTCCATGCTTCAGAAGTAGTTACCGTCTGGCTGCCTGTTACAAAATCACAAGGATCCTGTGGGTCCGTGCCATCTGCTATTTCATCACCATTGGTCACGCCGTCTCCGTCACAATCCAAATCGTTCCATGCTTCAGAAGTAGTTACCGTCTGGCTGCCTGTTACAAAATCACAAGGATCCTGTGGGTCCGTGCCATCTGCTATTTCATCACCATTGGTCA
>Ga0115567_10005801_pt1 | contig 11912 bp, 10 predicted proteins | sample COGITO_mtgs_1204_2_FD_88679 | JGI IMG/M metagenome (GOLD analysis project Ga0115567, IMG submission 88679) | Pelagic marine microbial communities from North Sea - COGITO_mtgs_120412 | ecosystem: Environmental > Aquatic > Marine > Epipelagic | place: Germany:Helgoland, sampling site Kabeltonne...
AGTGGCCACAGCACTTGAGCTGTTCCATCTAGACCAAAAGAGGCAATCATGCCTTGCTGTTGCACCAGCGTCATAAACAGCAACCTGATACTCCCTAAACCCTCCACTCATAGTCATCACATCTTTATTGGCAGAGCCTGTGATCAAAAGTGGTGACTTGTCATGAGTGGACACCCTTGGCTGCTCAGAATTGCAAGAGGCTTGATCCGCCTCCAGAACACCGTCAATTCCAATAGACTTGACATGAAATGTTGTTGAAAGCAGTTTTCCGTATTTTTTATAAGAGTCTATTACCGCATTTTTTAATGACTCGTGAGTCAGCATCCATTTAACAGGAATTCCTAACCTAGCTAAGTCTGTCACAAAGAGGTTATTAGGTATGTGCGCAGCAACGTCATCAGGTGCATTGACGGCTTGAAGGGTCTCCATCAACACATAAACTTTAACTTTATTTTTAGTTGCAGCGACCTTAAGAGCTTCAATCACTTGAGGGTCATATAAAAACTGGTCATCAATCAAGATTTGTTTTTTTGCAGAAAGAACGGCTTGTACATTTTGCTCTACTGCAGAAATTTCGGTTCCATAAATATTATTCTGAGCAGGCGCCACAACTGAACTTCCACTAGTATGTTTTTTGTAAGGCACATTAATATTTGTATACGAAATTGGATTTCTATACCTGTATCTTCCAATAACATCTATTCCTTTTAATATTTGTTTTATACCATTTTTGAAATTTCTACTTTGGTTTGGAAATTTCAAATTGATGTGCTTATGCATCAACTCAACCGTGCTGATTCCACCAGCTGAACTTAAAACCTCTTTATCATTACTGTAGGCTTCTAAAACATCATAGTAAAAAGAGTTTAGAATAAGTTGGACTGCAGGGCCTTCAATTTTGGCAACCTCATCAATGTTCAAAGCCCCACTAGAGTCTGTCCAGTTTTTTGAACCAACATAAGCTTTTCCTAGATCAGGATTTTTGCCATCTACTACAAAAACTTTAGTGTGATCAGACTTAGCTAAAAGGTGAAAACCATCATTTTCAAGTAAATCTTTAATGCCACTGCTTTTTTGAAGATCTGAAACAGCACTTTCTGTGATCAAAAGATCCACAAACTCAGGAAGTGCTGTTCTTTTCAAACTTACGTTTGCTGGAGAAATGTAGAAATGTTTTTCTGTGAATTTTTCAGAAAAAGCCCGCATATAATTGTAAACAAGATTGAGCTCACTGCTGTAGCCAAATTTATTCTCATTGTCAGATATAATATAAACTTTGAAGTTAGGATTTTTTATGACTTTTTTTATTAAGGTTTTAGCTAAATTGATTCCAATAGTTCCACCAATCCAAAAAACATCTATAAAAACTGATTCCTTTGCATCTTCAATAGATTTTAAAATCTCTCCGTAAATGCCGTGTCGGTTAATTGACACTGGCTTAAACACAGCGTGCGCGGCTCCGTATTTAAAACCCTCTTTTTCAGTAAAAAACTTACTAAGTGCTTCTTCTGGAGAGTTCATCATATTTTTAAAATCATCAACTGAGAGGTGTTGGTAAAGCTTTTCGCTTCCAGGTGCTTTAGTTTTAAGTAAAAGCTCTAGTTGGTCAGCCACAAAAATGGCATCGACAGCTTTAACATTGGTGTGGCTGAAAAGTTCAACTTTATTGCCAGTGCTGTAACCTGAATAGGTTATAGGAAACGGAGCTCCTTGGTAACCTCTAGAACGGAAAATCTCTTGAAGACTGTAGTTAATAACAGCTAACTCTAAATTAGAGTCTAGACAGGTCATCACAGCTAATTTAACTTTATAAACATTTTTAATATCATAAAAACGCTCAGCTTTTGTAGCCTTTCTATAACAGTCTACGGTTTTTTTGATGTTATCAAAACTCAAATCTTTTGACTGATCGGCGTAGCTTTTAATCAAGCCATTTTTCCAAAATTTATTTTGCGGGTCTTTAGTAAAGTTGTCCAACAAAGTCTTAGCACTTAACATATATAAACCCACCACGTGTGATGCCTGATTGTACTGCCCAGTTGCCGTGAGATAAAAAAGTAAATTCCTGTAGTCTTTTCCCTGAATCGTTTCTGAAATGTCTCTCATGGTTTCAGCATAAATTAATGAGTTTTTACGTTTGTTCATAAAAAGTCTAAACCAAGTTTTCAATGATTCAGTTTTGTTAATGTCTACCATACTCAGCTGTGCTTCTTTGTATTCATTCTGAAGCATCTCTTGTCTTGCAAATAGAGAGTTGTAACCCTCGTTAGCCTGAGCGAAAACAGTTGTGATAGTGAACAAAATAAGTGTTGCAAATCTCATTGCGCACCCCCTGCTTTAACCTGTTTGGTCTTTAGGTAGCTTAAGATAAAATCTAAAATATCAGCTTGAACTTTTGGATCATTCAAAAGCTGCTCAGGGGTCTTACTCAAAACACCTTCCACTTGTTTTCTAACCGGCTCCAATGCTTTATTGCCTTCTTCAGCAAACTGCTTGTTTACCGACTCCATTTCAATTGCTGGAAGTGGTGGAGCTCCTGATCCAGGTACATACATTGGAGCATAGGGAGCATATTTCAAAGCTTCAAGGTTTCTTTTAACTTTTTTCTTGTCAACTTTAGGCTGTAAATCAATACTCGCTCTGATCTTTTCAATCTCAATTTTATTAACATTCATGTGAACTTCATGAATGTTGATTCTTACCGTGTAAAGTTTTGCCATGGTTGCGCCTGCAGCTCCATCTTTTAGATCCCCTGTTAGATAAGGCACGTTAAATCTTGAGGTGAAGTCTAATCCAACCCCGATAAGCTTATCAAAAAAAGTTTCTTCAACTTTTTGCAACTCGTTTTTAAATTTCCAAGTTTTTCCCTTAATCGATCCAAGGCTTCCAAATTTAATCGTTAAGTTTAAAAGATTTTTTTGCTGAGGCTTATGTAAAAACTCAACAATTACTCCCGGAAAGTCTTCATGGTTCTCAATTGATTTTTCTGTAGGTGAAACTGGAGAGTGTGCATAGTACAGGTGAACCTGGTCATTTGCGTTTTCAAAAACTTCTTTCATATCTGTTGGAAGACTGCCTACTAACTGAGTTTTGATCTCGGTTTTGTCACCTTCAATATGAACATTGAATATAGCGCCTACAAAAAAAGGATCAGTTCTTTTTTGTTCAACAAAATGTCTCTTGTACATATATTTGATCGACTTTTCTAACTTTTCGTTGATCAGACTTTGATAACTTCTGATCAACGAGTAGTTGTCCCACTTAGAGTCTATAACAGAAGCTTTGTTATGAGAATAAAGCTCTGCAGTTGATTTTGGATTTTCTGAAACAAGTTCGCTTTCAGGGATTTTAGGAAGAACAACAATCATATAGTCAGCTGGAGTGATTTTTGAAGGATCAGTTTTTCCTTGGTTGACCAGCGTGATTCCGTTCATCAATCCAGAGATTGGAAGTTTTGTAGCCAGGTCAACTAAGCTTTTGTTTTCTCCGGCGGCGTATTCGTTGAGTAGAGGAGAAAGGGTTTGGTTAAGAAAATTGTAAATGTTTTTTTTAGTTTCACCGACTCTTGATCTGTTTTTTGCATCCGTGATCTCTTTAAGACTCATGCTAAGATTTAAATCTTCTGGAAGTGACTCCACCACAACAATTTCATAAAATGCATTTGATTTGTATGTTTGAGCTTGGCTAAGGTGAGTCACAAAACATATCAAAATGAAACAAGTCCACTTTGTAAAAGATGTGACATTATTAATAAATACTGACAACTTATCAGCCATAAAAGCCTCCTAGGGAGTGCACTTGTGTGTTACACTCCTAATAAAGCAACAATAAGGCCAAAAAAAAGCCTCCGTTAGGAGACTTTTCGAATTCAACCAATATTTTAACTTAAGTTGAAATATTTTTATGATTTTTGTAAGACTAGTAGCGAGAAGAACCTCTGTTGTCGTCTCTAGGCTTATCCATAGCAACGTTCACTCTAAGTGTACGTCCTTCGATCTCTTGGCCGTTGAAAGCTTCGATACAAGCATCAGCTGCTTCTTTAGATCCCATTTCAACAAATCCAAAACCTTTTGAACGGCCAGAATCTCTGTCCATAATGATTTTAGCAGATACAACATCACCTTTTTGTCCAAAAAGATCTGTAAGCTCTTGATCGCCCATTCTGAATGAAATGTTTCCTACGTATAGTTTTTGCATTTATATGCTCCTTTTCTCATGTTTTCCATGAATGTTTAAGAACCCCAATTAAACTTAAATCCTGATGAAGCTTAAAGAATTTCTAAACAGAAGCCAGCGACAAAGACAAATTAACTAAGTGATTCCCGGAGAATTTATACCCTAATATCAGTAGAATCAACAATAATCAGATTGTAATGCCGCCCATTTTGAGGCGGTTTCTTGCCGACCAACTCAGGAATAAGTGCTTAAATAGACAGCATTACTTGCTTCCCACAGCCCTTCTATTACACTTATTTAAAAGCCTAAAGCAGATTTAAGAGGTCCCTACTTATTTCTTCTTGTTGTTTCCAGATTATAAAGTGCCCATCTGACTTATAAATTTTAAGACTCGCTTGAACTCCCACAGCCTCTAGTTTTTTGAGTAGCCACGTTGAATCTTTAAACGGCACAATCCTATCTTTTGAACCATGGATGATCAGCACAGGGACTGTGATTTGATCAAATCTTTTTTCAAGCTTTACGAGTTCTTTTTTTAAACCAAACATCTCTTTATTGCTGTTCATCAAAAATCTTGAGAGCACAGATCTAAAAGGCCAAGCGGATGCTATGTAATTGTACCAGCGTAGAATTTTTCGATTAGGATTAAAACCCCCCGCAATTAAAACTGCTTTTTCAAAACGCTGAGGAAACCTTGCAATGAGATCTAAACAAATAGTCGCTCCATAAGAGTGCCCCACACAAATTATCTTTTTTTTGCCCAAAATATTGGTTGCTGTTTTGAGTATAGATATGCTGTGCATTTGTAAACGCGTTTCTGCTTTGGTGTGAAACTTACCAAAACCAATACGGTCGACCGAAATCATATTGGCTTTTTTTCGAAGATCTTTATTATTTATGTAATAAGAAAAGGCCTCTCTTGAACCCGGAGTGCCATGGATAAAAAGAATGCTTTTTTCCACGTTAAGGTTTTTATAGGCTAGAGCAGTTAGATTTTTAGGGTTCATTGGCTTGGAATCACCAGCTAGAGCTCCACCATTCACCATAGTCAAAAACAATAAAACAACTGATCTGCTCACTTATCTTATTTGATTACGTATTTGTCTAATCTGAGATTGTATCCAAAGATACCCCATTTTGCTGACAGCATGCTCTTTTTTCCCGTTCCCGTTCTAGTCAGGTGAACTGAACCATGTTTAGGATGAATAGCTCTTAATTTGTTACTACCTGTTTTACAAAATACAATACCTTCAGCTGTGTGGCGTTTTCCTTTATAAACAGCGTAGGAGCTCTCGATGGTTCTGCCAATAACACCAACAGCTTTCACTGATCTGTCCGCATTATGAGACTTACCTTTAACAGTACGCCATACAGTGGGCACTTCTCCTTCATGTAACATTCCTCGAAGAAACCTGTCTGAAGGGTCTTCACATGCAAATGAAACTGAACAAACTGACAATAGTATAATTAATAAGATCGCTTTCATAATTTTTACTCCACTGGATGTTTAAAACTAAGGTTCACTAAAGTCTTAAGCATAGCCTTCAGGCCAGTGAGTAAAAACAGCCTCAGTCAAAATTTAAGACCTAAGGCGCGCTAAAATCTCCTGGCTGCTTAATTAGCGATCGAAAACTACACGGAAAACATAAAAAGCCTAAGGGTTTAAAATTAAATGAAGAGCTAAATTAATTTATAAAAGTCTGATTCATGAAATCTGCCATTTCTAAATCTTTAGAACTCACCCCACCTGTATCGTGAGTGGTCAATTCAACTTCAACTTTATTGTAAACGTTGAACCATTCTGGATGATGTCCCATCTCTTCAGCTTTAGTTGCCACAGCTGTCATAAAAGCAAACGCTTGTTTAAAATTTTTGAACTCAAAGTTTTTTTTAAAGGCAGACTTATTCTTTGAATTGGTTATTTTTTCCCAACCTTCAGGTGTTTTTAAATTTTGATCACTCACGTGCACTTCCTTTTTTTAAATTTGAGTTTGTAATTTTTTTCAGACATTTAAAACTATTATTAGCCAAGCAAAAAAAAATAGCCTACAATTTAAGTATGAAAATAGTAAACACATTCGTAATCTTAATCGCAGCCTTTTTTTCTATCAAAGCCATGGCCTTCGGAGCGTTCCTTAACTCTTCAAATATTTTAAAGGGCAATGATTATGATCTTTCAGGGACAGGCCAGTTCTTTTCATCTGATAGAAGTGGTGCTCATTTGATGGGAACAGCTGATTTTCCGTTTTCTGACACAACAAACCTAAGGTTTTTTGGAGGCGTTGGATCTTTTGATTACTCTCTTGGTGCGGGCCTTAAATGGGTTCCTCACTTAGAGACTGAAAGACTTCCTTTTAATTTAGGTGCCGTTTTCAGCTCTGAATACGCTAGAGACAGCAGTCTGGACGCCTTTTTGTTTAGAGCAACACCCTTTATCAGCAAAAACTTGAGCTGGGAGCAGGGTTATTTTGAGCCCTATGTGGCCTTACCTGTGGGTATGATCGCAGTAGACTCTACTTCAAGATTCTCATCACAGTTTATTGTGGGAACTCGAGTGAACTTTGAAGAGCTCAACTATATGTACTTTTCAATTGAAGGTGGCTTCGAAGTCAAAAACGCTGATTCCTACATTGCCATCATGACCACTATTCAGCTTAGAAAATAACCATTGGGTGCCAAGTAACATATGGTGTGACGAAGCTCTTAATTTTTAAAGGGCTTTTTTTATTTTGTTAGATTGTTTTGAGAAAACCCCATGACGATCAAAAATCACAATTTATGGCCCAAAAGTTGGGCTTTAAACTGTTCTAATGTACCTTAGTGTGATGTCTTTGATCTGAAACATTAATTATTACTAAAATGATACGGCGAACCTGCCGATACTAATAAATGGGCAAAAGTTTTTATTTAGGGTTTATTATTTTAACCTGTTTTTTTAGCGCCAACACCTCTTATGCAAGTCGGTGTGAGCTCAAGCCAGATCCTAATATTGCTAGAAAGCATGACATTAGAATGCCTAATGGACGACTTATTTCAATTGTTGCACATACGCACCCTAAAAGAAACGACCCGAATGCTCCAGCAAGTAAAAATGTGCCAACACTAGAGCCATCCTTAAGAAAGTATTATTCGGAACTAGCTCCCAAATTTGTTGGAGCAGAGGGTGATTTATTTAGAAAACAATTTGGGGATGTATTTGTAAAAAAAATGCTAGTCGGCAACTCAGAAGCACTACAACATGCTTATGAAGACAACCAAATTTTAGAAAAAGCACTAAAGTCTCACCCATATGAAATTATTGGTGTTGAACACTCAACTGTAGATATGGTCTCTTTAATTTCATCGAAAAATCCAAGTTTTGTTGTTGCCGAAACAGAAAGATTAATAGCTTCTGGAGTTCTGACAACATCAGAAGCTATGTCCATATTATCAATTCATCTCACTCCAGGTGGCTACCTAAGGCATAGAAATCCAGATCTCATGAAAGGAAAGCAAATAAGGGGCCTTGCGAGTAACAGATTTAAAAAAGGATCTGAAGAGGCGTCCTCTAATTTTTGTAAAAAACATAACTTTAGTGAGGGTGCAAATTACTCCTACCCTAAAAGGGTCAGAGAGCTACTTCTAAAAAGACTGCCAACAAAAGCGGTGCAAATACAGAAAGGTTTAGAAGATGCATTGTATAAAAATATTACATCTGAAATGCAGTTACTGGGTTCTACAGGAGGCGCAGTTAGTCCGGTAGGTTTTCTTCGTAAGTTTCAAGTTAGCTCAGGTATTACTCTAAATGAACAAGAAACTATGGCTATGGTTAAAGAGGCAGATGAAGTTATTAAATGGTTAGACAGTCCTCAATGTCACCAGTCTGACTTTAATGAAATAAAATCAATAATGGATCTGAACAAATCAGTCTTATATAATGTTGGGGCAGCTCACCTTACCAACTTTAAAAACTATCTTGAAGCTTTTTGCAGAGATTCAAGAGGGGGTAAACCTGCTGGGATTTCGAATGGTGCAGCGGAAGCCATTGATTGAAACTTGTTTGAAAACCCTAGTTATTAGTCCAACACCAAATGCATAAACTTCAAGTAACGCATTTCTTCGCAAGCATGAGGATAAGGGTGATCGATTCCCTGACCTGAAACCCTTAGGACTCTTCCCTTCTTTTTGGCTTGGGAAAGGGCTTTACTGGCGAGACTTCCAAAATCTTCAAAGGTGATTTGGCTCGAACAAGAGCTCAAAATTAAATCCCCACCGGGGACAACGTGTTTGGCAGCGGCTGCAAAAAGATTTTTGTACTTTTCTAAAGCTTTGCCTTTTGAAGTTTGAGAAGAGGTCATTGATGGCGGGTCCACGATCATAATGTCGGCTTTAAGTCTGTCACTTTCTAAGTACTCAAAGGCATCAACACAAACACCTTCATGTTTTTCAGGAGCTAGGCCGTTTAAAGCCCAGTTTATGTTAGCCTGTTCAATCGCGCCTTCAGAAACGTCTACTGAATAAACTTTCTGGGCACCTCCAAGGCCAGCATAAACTGAAAAACCACCGGTATAGGAAAAAATGTTCCAAACTTTTTTTCCTTCACTGATGGACTCTATATACTTTCGGCTGTCCCTTTGATCTAAAAAGAAACCGGTTTTTTGAGCTTTTTCCAAATCCGTTTCAAAGGTGACACCATTTTCAGTGAATCTAATCACAGGAGACTCTAGCTCCTCGCCTGAAACAAGTTTGACTTTGTTTTTTTTGCTCCGCAGTTTAAGAACAACTGATTTTAAGTCTGGATTGGCAAGGTGTAGAGTTTTGCCAATATCTAAGCCGCACCAGAAGGTTTCCATTCCGTCACCGTCACATTGAACAACAGCAACACCGTCATAAACGTCAACAATCAAACCGGCTAAGCCATCTCCCTCGCCCGCAACCCACCTAAAGGCAGTGGTTCCCATTTTTTTAAGCGGGGCTCTAAGCCTTAAAGCATTTTTAAGGCTTTTTTTAATATCAGATTCAGAGGTGGATTTGAGGTCTAAGCTTCTAAAAGCGAGTGCGCTTGTAGGATCGTAAACGCCTCTGCAAACTTCACCCTTAGAATCACCTAAAATAGCAAACTCAGGATTTGAGATTTGTGGTGGGTTCGCTAACGCTTCCTTGTAAACCCATGGGTGGCCTTGTTTTAACTTTTTTCGCAAATTTCTGGAAAGTTTAAGTTTCAAAGGGCCCCTCCTCTAGAAATTAAATGGCCAAACCCCTATATGTTCACCTGGTTTTTCTTGGGTCAACCAAAATAGCCGCTCTAAGCCAATAGCCATGCCCACACCGGATTCAATTTTGGGCTTTCTGTGAACTTCAATAAATTCTTGGTCCAAAGGGTGGGGCTCAAAACCTTCAAACAGTCTCAGTTCATTTTCTTTATTCCAGCGCTTAAGCACTTCATCTGCATCTAAAAGCTCATTGTAGCCATTTCCAAGCTCTAAACCTTGATAATAAAACTCCACCCGTTCAGACCAACCTTTTTTATTGATTTTTGCTAGAGCAGAAAGTTGCGGAGGATAATTTTTTATGGCCAGAAGCCCCTTGCTTAATACAGGCTCAATTTTTTCAATGAATAAAACGTGAAAAAGATCTGACCACGTTGCTGAAGCAGGAAATTTTATATTGTGGAAGCTCGAGACCTCTTTTAGGAAGTTCTCATCTGAGTCTGGCTTTAGTTCAAAGCCCAAAAAAGTTTTGAAAAGCTCATTTAAACTCAAAATCTGATAAGCATTGCTCTTTATTTTTAATTGCGCACATAAAAAGTCGCCGGTGAAGCTTGAGAGCTCCTCGAAAGGAGCTCCCGCCACATAGAATTCAAGCATCGTGAACTCATTTAAGTGCATACCACCCAACTCTTTGTCACGAAAGCTGGCTGAAAGTTCAAAAAGTTTAAAATCTAGGCCTGAAAGCCACAGTTTTTTTAATGAAAACTCGGGACTTGTTGGCAGTTGGGCTTTCACCCCATCACCAAAATTCAATTTAAAAGGATGCAAGCAAGACTCCATAGCCCCTGAACAGACTAAGTTTGGAGTCCGCGCTTTTAGAAAGTCCCTCTGGATAAAGTAAGTCTCGACTAGCTGTAAAAACTCCAACCAAGATCGATAAGTGTTAAGTTTTGATTCCACAACAGACCAACTACAACAGTTCTCCTTGACGGCAAAGCACCTTTTGCCCAGAGTGGGTTTTTACGACCAAAGGGAGACAAAAATGGCTAAAATTAATATTGAAAAAATCAAAAATGACCTTTTTAACGTTCGCGACGTTGACGGGCTTAAAAAAGAATTGATCAAAATCAAATCTGAAATTTCAAAAATCAATTTGAAAAAAGAGATTTCAACTGAGTCCAACAAAAGACTTAAAGTTTTAGAAAAGCGTTACGCTGATCTTAAAAAAGATGTTTCAAAACTACAAAAACAGGCTGATAAAGAAATCGACCGTATTTTAACAACTGCTAAAAAAGCTAGGTCAGAAGCTAAAAAATCTTTTGATAAAATCGCAAAAACTCTTAAAGAAGAGCAGCAACGTCTTAGAAAGGCTATTTCTAAGAAATCAACTTCTCCTAAAAAGAAAACGACTAAAAAAGCCGCTTCTAAGAAAAAGGCTACTGCTAAGAAAACCACTAAAAAAGCTACGCGTAAGAAAACCTCTTCTAAGAAGTAAAATTTTATAGACTGGCAACACATTGCAGTTCAAGAGCTCCTCAGATGAGGGGCTCTTTTTTGCTTAAAATATAAACTTTTTTCTTCATCATGAATTTTAACCTCTCTTAGAGTCAAATCTTGATATTAGGGTCGAAAGTCACTAAAAATGGCCTCTACACCTAGATCTCTAAAGGGGGCCACCACATGTCTCAATTCTCAAGTCGTCACATAGGAAACTCAAAAGAAAACACCAGTGAAATTTTAGCTGTATTGGGCTTTAAAGACATGGACAGTTTTATCAAAGCTACACTTCCTGAGTCGATCGTTTCAGACTTTAAAAAAGAAGACCAATTTGAAGCTTTGTCAGAGGCAGGCCTCTTAAAACTTGCTAAAAGTCATGCGGCAGAAAACAGAGGTTTCAAATCCGTAATTGGAGCTGGCTATTACGGCACCCACACGCCGTCTCCCATTCTAAGAAATATTTTTGAAAATCCAGGTTGGTACACAGCCTACACCCCCTATCAAGCAGAGATCTCGCAGGGCCGGCTTGAAGCCTTGATCAACTTTCAAACTATGATTTGTGACCTCACAGGAATGGAGATCGCCAATTCATCACTTTTGGATGAAGGAACAGCTTTGAGTGAAGCCGCTTCAATGGCTCTTAACATTTCTAGGAAAAAGTCTGAAAAAAAGATTCTTCTAGTTGATAAAAATCTTTTTTCTCAAAGTTTATCTGTTTTAAAGACTAGAATGGGTCCTCTATCAGTTGAAATCGTTGAATTGGACCTTGAAAAAGACTTAAGTTCTTACTCAGAAAAAGATTCTGTTTTTGCGGTTGCTGCCCAAAGTCCAAACCGCTTTGGTGAAATTGTAGACCTGAAAAAAGTTTTTAGCGAAGCCTCATCTATGACAGCACTTTCTATTGGTTGCACAGATCTTATGTTTGCAACCGTTCATGACAGTGCGGGCTCACTTGGTGCCGACATTGTTGTTGGAAACTCACAAAGGTTTGGAGTCCCATTAGGTTTTGGTGGTCCCCACGCGGGGTTTATTGCCACAAAAGATCAAAAC
>Ga0115567_10005802_pt1 | contig 11910 bp, 10 predicted proteins | sample COGITO_mtgs_1204_2_FD_88679 | JGI IMG/M metagenome (GOLD analysis project Ga0115567, IMG submission 88679) | Pelagic marine microbial communities from North Sea - COGITO_mtgs_120412 | ecosystem: Environmental > Aquatic > Marine > Epipelagic | place: Germany:Helgoland, sampling site Kabeltonne...
ACAACTTTCCGAGAGGCATTGTCAGCGTAAACTGGATGAGCGCGCGTTTTCATGAGACGCTCTACCTCAGGCCACGACCAACTGCCGCCACTCGACGAGTGATGCGTCTCGCATGGATTTGAAACGGGTCCGGCTTTCGAGATGTCGCTGATGGTTGAAGTGGTTGTGGACTGAGGCGTGGATGGAGACGAACTTTTGTAGGGTCGACGTCCGCCTGAAGCGTGTCATTCCTCGTTCTCGTCGTCGGAATGGCCGATGTGAATTCTCGGCGCGATTATTCGCATATTGCTCTGTATTCTGGCGGCTCTGATTACCAATGGCACGCATGGAAGCGCCGTAAGATCTGAGCTTGTCTGTCACAACCATTCGCGGTGGACCATACCGCTTCATCGCTTTCTTCAAAAACCTCAAGGCCGCGAGCTTATCGCGCTTTTTCGTGACATAGCACTCCAAGACTTCCCCTTCGTGATCGACGGCCCGCCATAGGTAATGCTGAACGCCATTGATCTTCACGAAGACCTCATCGAGGTGCCACTTCCATTGGGTGTGCTGGCGAAGATAGGCTGAGCGTCTCAACCTTATCCGCTTGGCGAACACCGGACCAAAGCGATCGACCCAGAGACGAATACTCTCGTGGCAAACGTCGATTCCTCGTTCATGGAGCAAATCCTCGACGTTGCGGAGCGAAAGCGGGAACCGGACATACATCATCACGGCAAGCTGGATCACTTCACGGGATGTTTTGAAGTATCGGAACGGATTTTTGGTCATGCAGTGCACTTAGCACATCGCCTGAAACTCTTTTTGCTCTGACAATCCCGAGCGCAGGTCAATCCTGCGATGCGCGGCAATGGAGCGGATCGGCGCCAGGACGGTTTCGATCACGGTCCGGATTTCCAGAGGTTCCGGTTCGACGCTGCGCCGCCGTGTATCGAGCTGCGATAGTTCCAGAACCGAAGAAATCAGGCCCGACACTCCATAAAGCGCCTGACTTTGGCGTTCCGCGAGCTTGGCGGCCTCTTCCCAGTTTCGCTCTTCGATCAGGTCTTCCAGCATGGATGCGTTGAGGTTCAGCGCGAAAATGGGCTGACGAATATCATGGCCTGTCGCGGCCAGAAGAAATGTAGTGAATTGCTGCGCCTTTTCCGCCGTGACCTTCGCCTCTTCATAGAGCCTGGTGATGTAAAATCGCTGTCGGGCGCGGCGGGCAAAAAGGTAGGATAGAATGACCGCGAAAAAACTGGCGGCAATAATTACAATAATTTGCGCCTCTTGTGTGTATTCGAGCTGTGGCGTCCAGTAAATTGCCAGACAGGTATAACTGATCGCGTAAAAGGCCGCCATCACGACGACACCCCGACGCCACGCCGATAGTGCAATCCCGAGGCCCAGAATCTGAAGGGACATCCAGTAACAGGTCGACAGGAGAAGGTCTGTGCGCCCGTCCGCTGTCGTTTCCAGAAAGGGGTATATCCAGGAGACAGTGATAGCCGTCATCGTGGAGAAGGCCATCCAGAGATAGACACCGATTTTGGGGGCCCGGTGCTCATGATGTGGGCGAGCGAGGACCATCCATAAACCAAATCCGATTCCGAACAGACCTGTCAGGGTTCGCGACCCCGCGGCGAATTCAAAATAAGGGGTTCCGCGCAGAAACAGATTATCCACCGTGACCGCCGCCAGCCAAGCGACGGAAAAGCCGATCAGCGTCATCGCTGTCAGCAAGCGAGCGGACCGCCAGCTCTCCTCACGATAGGCCTGTTCAAGCGTCTCATCGGCAAAGCAACTCGTCGACCATTGAATGTGCGGGGTGCGCTCCACTATTTCCTTTCCGGTCACCTATTTGCTCAATAGAATGAAAATGATTGAGTACAAGGCTATGACGAGGCAAGGTCTTTCTACATGACGAGCAGCTTGGAAATATTTTCCGTCCTTATCGTAGAAGATCATGATCTGGTACGCGACGCCTTGACCGCCATGGTAGAGCGCCATGCAAGGCTGACGCTTGCAGGTCAGGCGGATAACGGCGCCGACGCCATTTCAATCATCGAGCGATCACGTGTCGATATTGCGATTGTCGATTTCGCCCTTCCCGACATGACGGGTCTTGAAGTGATTTCGAAGGCCCGCACCATCAAACCCACAACTCGCCACCTGATTTTGACGGGCTCGCCAATGGATGACGGAGAACGGGCTCACCTTGCCCAGTTCGCCGAAGGGTTCTTGCACAAAGAAGCCGGCCGTGATGCTTTGCTTTCAGCAATTATCAAAACGGCTGAGGAACGGCCTATCGATATTCGCAACGTTTCCGAATCTGATGGTAATATGGGCTTTGTCAATTCGGGGGCACTGACCAAACGCGAAAGATCGGTACTTAGAGAGATCGCTCGGGGTCACGCCATGGTCGAGATCGCGGCAGCGCTAGGCATCAGCCCCTCGACCGTTCGCAAGCACCGCGAAAACATCATGATGAAGCTCAAACTCAATTCGACGGCGCAGCTTGTGCGCGCCGCCATGCAGATTGGCCAGTACTGAGGGCGGACCGTCAGGCGGCATCAATTCAACCTCCGTTCTTGGGCGTTCTTAGCCGCTGCCTTTGTCTACCGCGGGGCATTGTCGGCATTGTCAGCTTAAACTGGATGAGTCCGGATTTTCACGAGACGTCAGGTCTTAGGCCACGACCCGCTCACTCAGCCTCTTGCCGTCATCGACGACCATCACGGCCAGCTGGATGACTTCGCGGGACGTCTTGAATTATCGAAACGGATTTTGGATCATGCGAGGACCTTAGCACGTCGCTTCAAGCTCAACTTCCCCTGACAATGCCCCCTAATGAGCTTTCTTAAAATGGCTCACTGCGTCATAATTTTGCAGGGGGCCTTACCGCCAGATTGGTAAGCGACCTGCGTCATCTTCATGAGCAAATTTTGACTGTTCTGTGATCTCACTAAAGCGCAGACTCCTGATGCATCCTGCCGGACCGTTGCCAGCATCAAATCTCTGAGTAGAACCCCGGCGGCCTCGGTCTTTCGCAAACAGTTTCTGTCGCGCGTTTGCTTCGCATCCTGCGCCAATTGCTTGATAGCATTTTTGTCATCCATGAGACGCAGCATTGCCGCAGCTTCGTCAAGACTGGGGCAAACATAGGTCGCGGAAGGCGGCTTTTTTGAATGACTGAGTTTGTCCCGTTTCATGTTTTGGGCGTATGCCGGGATCGATGTCAGACAGACGGCCAGGCCAAGCAGTGTGGTCGTAAAGAGCGCGTTCATAAGTCTATCCTTTTGCAATCATGGCGATGCTGGTGCAATCATGGGGATGCAGGCGCGCAAGTCTTCCACCGCTTTCCACACGTCAATCGACAGGCCGCTTCGCGCTGCGAAAGCGTGCTGCTCAGGGTCTTTGTGTCAAAACAGGTCTTGGCGTCGCAGCTGCAGTCGCAACTCGTGTCCGGTTTCAAAATTAAGCAGACATTTGAGGGCGAACCTGCATTCGTGCTGCCGGATTGACTCTGCGTGTTCGGTGCCGAAGCGGAGGGTTGTCCGGTGTTAGAGGGTTGAGCCCCAAACCCGCCTTGCGCAATGCCGGAGCCGAAACGCGACTGGATTTTTTCGAGCCGGAGATTTCGCAATCCGCGATAGACATCCGTTTCGACGGGATCGAGCTTTGTCTTTGATCGACGGAGTTCCGGGAACGCAATCGCACCGGTTGCCTTGGCTTTCACCCGTTCGCCAAACTCGCACAGGTCCTCTCTATTCTGCCTGATCATTTCCGGGATCTCTGACTCCGGGACCATGCAAAAGCTCTCTTCAACAGTGAAATATAATGTATCTTTCGTGTTTTCGATGATCTCGATATGACCCTCATAGTCCGGGTCTGGCATGGACATATAACCGTCTTTACCGCCGTAAGGCGTATAGGCGGTCGTCGTGCCAGTGAAACCGGGCTCCAGAACCTTAGGATCTGTGATTATCACGCCAAAGCCGTCACCGGCCTCATCATTGAAGCCAATCAGATTATCGAATTGCGCCAAGGCGTCTTCAAGCAAATTGCCGGGTATGGGCGAGGCCATGCCGTCCCAAATATTTTGCCAGCTCATTTCATTATTTTCGGTCTGTCGCGTAAGGATCGGCGCAAGGCCGACTTTCGACCCATGATCAATTGTGGCAGTTGACATATCCATCAACTCGAACTCGTCGCCCGAACTGCCCATGTCGGCTAGCTCACCGCCGCCACCGTCAATCACCGTGTCCAGTGACCATTTAATTTCAACGTTCACGCCGGGCCGCGACTCCACCCCTCCGGGCCGCTCGTCAGTGGGCACATAAGAGAGAAGCAATAGCGTCCATTTTCTTTCGTGAAGTGACTTCTTCCCGACAGGTTGATAATAAAGGCGTTGCAGAACACCTTTATCATCACGCGCCGCGCCCTGAGCGGTCGGAGTAAAGACGCATTCATTGAGATCGCCTCTTTCATCCATAGATTGCTCACATGTGTATTCGGCTTTGACTGGCTCTTGATCGCCAAACGCTGAGAAGGACATAAAAACATCATCGATCCTGTCGTCTCCGGGCTGACCGTCTGCAAGCCTCATTTTCGTTTGAAGATCGCCATGCCAAGGGGCATGCCGCGATTCCGTCCACACGATGATGCAACGGGCCGCGTAGGGAAGAACATCTAATGTTGTCGTTTCCTTCAGTGTGACTTCATCAATGACAACTTCTTCGCAATCGCCAAAAGAATCTTGCAGCCAGACCGCAGGACTCACGCGACCCCGATACTTTGTAAAACCCAGGCTGGCCTGCTTGGCAACGAAGGCCGGAAACGCATGTTCCAGACCCTGCAAAACCGTGCCATCCTGCGCGTCTAAATAGTTATGGATCGCGACCATATGATCGTCGGCGTTCGTTGCAACATTCAAGATTTCTGCAAGATGGCCCCAGTCGTCATCAAGATGGTCTTCGATCAAGAACCGAATAAAGGCCCCTTTCGTCTCGTCTTCCCTATCTTCTTCAATCGGCCGCTGCGCCGGCGCGGCGGCATTGGGATTCAGCGCTGTCGCACTGGGGCTTTGGGGCGAAGCGTCAGCTTGTGGAGGACTTTCGAAATCCGTCAGTCGTCGAGAAAAGTTGCCCTGAAGAAACGGGAGGCGCAATTCTACATCATCATAATTACCATAAACGAACACACCCGAGTCTTCGAGCGAAACAACGGACAGCGCATCGACCGCCGCAACCGTTAGCCAAAATGGTGCGCGAGTGCCGTCACCAAATTTGTATCGCCTGGACACGTCCCACACCTCTCCCAGCGTCCAGGATGCACCCAATTGAATCCGCGCCGATACATTATATTCCGGGTCAAAGCCCAGAGATTCATAGCCTATCGCTGTGTCGACGCCCGGCCACATGACATCGGCCTCGGCAAGAAGGTAGACCGACTTTAACGGCTCATCGAACGCATAGTCGAAAAAATGCGGACGCAATCGGCCCTTTCTCTCCAGGCCGTCCGTTGGGGTCATCGTGCAAAAAATAGGGAAACCATCAGGGGCTTTTGGATCGGCGACCTCAAAACTCACCCCGTCAAAAGGGTAGAAACCCGCTTGTTCCATCCAGGCCAAGGCTGAATTTGCTCCCTCGACACCCGGTTGCGCATAGGTCCGCGTATAATTGAGGACTTTGGCGGGATTAGCCACATCCCCGATCAAATCTGTGCAGAGATTGTAGCGATTAATGAGCGGCTCGACCGCTGTCCAGAACGGGGTATCCGTGCCGATCAGCAGCGGGTTATCACCGGACCCGACATGTCGGTCTGCTTGCGCGGCGTCCGCCCGGACGGAATAGAATGGGCCCTGAGCGATGGCTGGCGATCCTGCCGCACCAACCGACAGAACTGCCGTTAGGATGGCATAGACGATGGATCGCGTCATTGTTGCGGCATTCCCGGGAACATGGGCATGCTCGGCATTCCCCCCATGCACTGCATCATCGACCCGGCCATCGCCATCGTGCCGCCCATGATCGCGGGGTTGTTTTTCAGCGCCGTTTCCGCTTCTTGGCGGGTGAGTCCGCGATCTTCCGCCACGGTCGCGAAGGCATCCTCTGATCCGCGAAATTCCGCTTCTCTGATATCGACGATCAGTTCGAAATCATCGGGCGGGAACTTCGATTCCATATTATCGACCATGCACCTGCAGAGCGCTTCATCCTCATTGTCTTCGATACAAATCGCCATCATTCTCTCAGCCGGTGTCTCGCCCAGAGGTTCCGGCTCGGCAGCGGTCTCGTCCATCTTCGGACAGGTTTCACCGAGGTCACTTGTGTCCATCAGCATCATGGCCGCCGCTTTCTGGTCCGCCGGGGGGATGGACTGAATCGTGGTCATGTAATCCATATTGGTCATCGCCGAATTGCCTTGCAGCAACGCCCAAGACAGAGCCGCATTGCCGTTGGGCGCTTGGTCTACGACCCGGGTTTCGAACTCTTTCATGTAGCAGCCGCAATAGCCCTCCGAATTGCCTTCGTCGGCGCAGTTCTTGCGCATGATTTTCCGGGCGCGGTTGACAGGCTCCCCGCTCATCAATTCTTCAGATGTTATCGGCGCTGGCGCGGTCAAAAGCGCAATACCCCGTTCGAATCCGGCCAATTTGCGCTCTTCTACCGTCTGGCCCGGTTCCTCGTCCGCCCAGATGCGGGACCGGCAAAAACCAGCATCTGCCTCTTCGTTCGCTTTGATTGTCTTGCGGGCCGTTTTCGAAAGACGATCATATTCCGACACAGGAATCCCCATCGACCGCGCCCGAATGCGTGACAGTCCTTCGCGCGACGTAGCATCGTCATATTGTGTGAAAGATCGAAAATAGGCTTCGAATTCAGCGTCTGTCAGCTTTGACGTAAGCCGCTCTGCCGTGCACTGGCAAAAGCGCTGGTTCGTTTCGGTATCCCCGACGGATTTTACGCAATTATCGACATAGGCCTGTGACGAATACTCGGACCCCGGGTTGATAATGCGCGGCCGCGCAATCTCGGTCCGCGGCGCGCCAGCGATGACGCACCCTTGTTCGAAATCGTTGATGCTAGAAGGCTCGCCGCCGACTTGGTCCAATGATTCCTGCAACGCGATGCGGCGCATAAAATCCTCTTTTTTGTCAGCACCGTACGCCTCCATCATCGCCGTTTCTAAGTCATTGGATAGTCCCAATTCAAAACGATAACGTTCCACAATAAGGCGTTTGGCTTCGTCCGTTGGTGAGAAACGCTGGTAGACCTGTATGCGCCTTACGACACATTCACAGTCGATATTGGGACGGTCCGTCGATTGGCAGACCGCCTGCATCGACTCGTTCGCCTGTGCCCATGACGGCATCCATGCGCCAAAACCCAACATAAACAAGACCAGCAAAATACGCATCAGGAACCTCCTCGTTCTCGCAACAAGGCTAACGAGGCATTCGCCAGCGCACATACGTCAAATGACGCATGTCGACGATCGGGAGTCAGTGAAAGTCAGAGGGGATGGCGATATTATACGCCATTGCGGGCCCGTCTGATCGCGTCGGCGAAGGATTCGGGGGACGCATAAAGTTGCAACTGTCCTTCCCCCTCAACGCTCAGGACCGTCAAGCTCTTGTATTGACCCGCAAAGTCTTCAAGCCTGTCAATTGTGAAGAGCGTATTGGCCTGTCCGTGTAAGAACACGACCTCGTGTTGGCTCACACGCTTGAACAGTCCTGACCAGTCCTGCGCCCAACGACAGACATCTGCGACAAGCCTGTCAACATCCTCGAAAGAATAGGCGATGATACGCTTGGTGATGTCATAGAATTTGCGATCCGTCCGGACGCGCATCGTATCGACTTCGCTATCTTCGAAAAAGTAATTCACGACCTTCGCTTCACCGGACAACGACCGACGAAAATTGGCCGCGACGATCCTGTGCGGAACGAGGAGTACATCCGGTATGTAGCGGGCGGGAAGAAATGTCCGTCTGAGTGCCGGCGGCAGCCCCATCAGATCCTTTCGTCCGCGAAACGGCGACCCGGTATCAACCAGCACGATACCATCGACCGTGTCGGGATATCGGGCCGAAAACTCTAGCGCGTAAAGGCCACCCGACGACTGCCCCGCGACCGTCGCGGTCGTCACTTTTTCCTGATCCAGTATGGCCCTGTAATCATGTGACAGTGTTTCTGGTCCATGATCCGGAGGCCTCGGATCGGTTTTTCCAGATCCGGGTTTGAACGGAACGATCAGTCTGAGGTTATTCTCATCGCAGACCTTCCGGAATTCGGGCGTCTGACTTGGCGGTGTGGTCGGCTGTATCATCAAAACGGGGTGGCCGTCCGCAGCGCCGTAAGTGAGGTAAGACACGGTTCGACCGCTGACCTTTAGCGTCCTCATCTTTGTGCCGGGTGGCACAACAGTTCGCGTGTCGGACTCCTCATCAATCAAACGCCGATCTTGGCTCATCATTTGCGTCAGCGTCGCCAGGAACAAGGTCAGTTCCGTCTGTCCGGACACGTCAAGCTTGGCAAAGATATTCGTCAGTTGGGTTCGGACGGTCCGGACGGAGCGTTTGCGCTGGCGGGCGACATCCGAGACCGAGCCTGTTTCGATCAAACCTTTAATGACTTCGACTTCGGCGGCCGTCAGATCGTAGGCCATTTCGAGCAAGGGGGCGACGTCATCATTCCAGACCGCTTTGGCGATGCGAATTGACACAAAAGGCCCGGCCTGACCGGACACAGGGGCAAGCCGTTCACGCCTTGCGACAACAAAAACGGGCCGGGTTTTGGTATCCCAATGAAGGCTGAGTAAAACTTGGCCTCCGTCACGATTGCCGGTAAAAAGCGCCTCCAGGCTGCGACGCCCTTTGGGTGTGGCAATCATTGGAGCGAGATTGGTGTTAGCCGATCCGTTCAACGCATCGAACATCGGATTGCTGGCAACCACGTCCAGCGAACGATTGAGAACCGCCGCAGGAACAAGCTGCCGATCAACGTGAACGACCGGGCTTTCCAGATCGTCATCGCGCGTTTCTATATATTGGCTGACCCGATTGAAATGAGTCCGAAAGACCTGTTTCCAATCGGCGTCCTGGCTTTCCAGGTCGACCGGATCGGCATCTAAAAAATCATCCATTGCCGTGAAAATGGCTTCGAAGCGAGAATGGTCCGCAATGGCTTCGTAAAGCCCGTTCAGAACTTCAGCAGCGGCCATTCTAGCCAGCTCTTCGCGGTTGGATCGACTTAAATCGGTGGGGCCCTGTGACGGCATATATATCGCTTATATTCCCCAAATATAACTCCACGCAACTACCGCGACTAATATCCGGCGTCTTCCGCCCGCTGCATCATCTCGGCCAACAAAGCCTCTGCCTGAGGTGCAAATTGTGCGTCACGGTCTCTGGTGAACATGGATGGGTGATTCACGCGCAAAATCAGCCCACTATCGTATATGGCGGTCAGACCCGACGGCACGCGGACCGTTCGATCTTGGAAGTAAACGCCGATACCCGCCATCAGATAGACCGTCTTTCCATCGACCGTTCGCGTCAGGAAGTCGCCCGGATTATCATCCATCCAGTCGCGAAGCATTGCGAGTTCCTCTTCCGAATAGCGTGAAATCTCGAAGGCTATCAGATCGTTTTCAGTCGGTATGGAGGATGGACCGTCCGGATTATCCACGGCGCCTTGGGTCTCCGCATAGCGTAGAAAAACTTGATCGGAATTCATGATGTATGGCCGCCCATTCGGCGCAACGCCATATCCATCGGGAAGGTCCGGCACGATCGCCCCAAGCGTGCCCGCGCAGTCACGGGGAAACATTTCGTCCCGCCATTTCCCCGCAGCCAGCAGGTCCTCGTAATCATATCGGGATGAGACCGTAATTCCTTGTCCCTTAACATCAGGCGGGCAGTAGGCAGCCGATCCCAAAGCGGCGCCACCATTGGCATCGTCGTCCCCGCAACCTGAAACGGCAAGAAGCCCTGCAACAAAGACAGTGGCGATGATGGATTGACGACTTCGTGTCATAACGGGCTCCGATATTGCTCGATCTCAGCTTTCTCACCGTCACAGCCAATGAGCATGCGTCATTTGACGTATGTGCCCGACGCGGGGCGCGCTTAGCCACGGTCTTATCGATCAATGACAGGAGACAGGCCATGCAAGGGCAGGAACAGGACGGCCGGCACAGACGCAGTTTCACAGATTATTTAGGTCCGCTCAAAGCCTCGTTTCTGGTTCTTTCCGCGAGCCTACCCCTCGCTTGCCAAGCCGCAGATCAACCGCAACCGAATGCAGTTCAAACACCTCCTGAAGAGGTCGCACTGTCTGAAGACGTCAGCCTTGCTGAGGACGTCCCCCCGATTGAAACGATGAGCGAACCGGGAGTCTGCTCTGGAGATATGTCGCCTACTCTCGACGGATTCCAACAGGGTGACCCGAATGAGTTCATCGAGGCGCCCGACAGGGATCTCATCCGGGCCACAACACCGGTCGAGATCGACCTGACGGCAAAGCTCGTCCGTGAGGACATTCGCCCGCCTTTGCGTAAAAGCTATTGCAAGATGGGTATTCAGACCATGGTCGTCGACTACGACTATCCGGTGGAAGACGATGCGGTGTCATCTGTCACTCAACGGACCGTTTATGGATGGCGCGCGGATGAGCGCGGAATAGGGTGGCAAATCGACGCCGTTGGCACGCGGCTGAATTGTTTCAGGGGTCGAGCCCCGGAAACCGGACATTGTCTATAATACGGACGAAAATTTGTTTCTTCGCCAGCGGGGGACCCGGAGCTGGCCCTGCTTATGTGTCGGACCACTGTGAACAGGCTGATTGTCGAGGGCGTCGACTTGAATAGTCACATACGCCAGATGACGTATGCGCAGGAATATCCTTTTGATTAGAGCACAATCCAACAAGATCGTCGCGACACACCTGTCCCGATGCCTTCAGATGGAGAGTCCTATGAAAAGTGTATTTCCTATTATGTTCGGCCTGGTGATGGTTGCCTGTTCAAGCGAGACCCCGGCGCAAACCGCGGACGACACATCGGACACGCCGGTCGCGCAAACCGAACCGGTTGTGGAAAAGCGCGCACCCCTCTTCGGCCTCGGTGACATGGAAAAGCGCTATATCGAGGCGATGGAAGACGGCTTTGAGAGTCAGATGAAGCTCTATTCACGGGTTTCGCCGGAAGCCGCGGCGATGATCAAACCGGTTTCTTTCGATAAGGATGACCGCGAGACGATCCGCTGCGTCATTCGAGGCTACAAGGATGAAGGGATGGAGAAATATCTCGAAATCGGGATCGAGACGAATACCCGTCTGAACCAACTTATTGAAGATAATCCGGACCTCTCCATGCGGACGATCGAGAGTAATCCGGAAGCCATGACGCTACTAATGGGTGGCGAGGCCATGGAACAGATGAGCGAGGCCGATAACGAGACGTCAAAGGCCATCAATTCGCGTTGCGGGACCATGGCCATGATGATGGTGAAAATGACCGAGAGCGGCGCCATGGCGGCCATGCAATCGGCCCAATGATATAGACGCCTCTCCATCCCATCCGAACAGACGATACGGATTTAACCTATGCCGAAATTTATACTCTACCGGATCGGGGTGATCGCGACCGGACTGATCGTTAGCGGTACCGCTCTGGCGCAGGATCAGAGTGAGGATGGTCTGAGACAAATTCAGACGCCCTCAGTTATCACCACCGTCCCAACACGGCCTCTCCCATCGAAGACGCTCGAAACGCTAAGCAAACAGACGGCTGTCTGTGAGGGATTGCAACCGAAATTGAATGAGTGGTGGTATCCGGGCTTCGACTGGTCAACACCGGCGCGGTACGGACATGACCAGACCCTCTACCGGGATGGGGACGGGAACCGGGTCGGAAACGG
>Ga0115567_10005809_pt1 | contig 11905 bp, 9 predicted proteins | sample COGITO_mtgs_1204_2_FD_88679 | JGI IMG/M metagenome (GOLD analysis project Ga0115567, IMG submission 88679) | Pelagic marine microbial communities from North Sea - COGITO_mtgs_120412 | ecosystem: Environmental > Aquatic > Marine > Epipelagic | place: Germany:Helgoland, sampling site Kabeltonne...
GAGGGTTCGCCTCGACCTCCTCCCCGACGGCTCTGGTCGCAGTGGCTCTTTGGTCGCGGCGGAATGACGTCACGGTCGGCCTCGATACGAGTGGTCCTTGAGTGGGTGCCGAACGACGGGGGGGGTTCGACGCCTTACGCGAGGACGAGGCGGGACGGGCCCGACGCGCGGAGACCGCGACGATCGAGCCCGGTGTGAAGCTGACGACGCGAGACATCGTTCACTCAGTGTGGCGGGGGTTCGGTGCCGCCGCGAGTGGCGGTGCGCCCTGGTCTCCATCTTTCCGATACTGTCTGGTACCGGCGCAGCGACTCCTCAACCACACCTCGAGAAACGCCATCGTCGTCTGATGAAAAGAATTCAGCCCGGCAAGCTGCTGAGCAACCAACCTGCGAAAATTGTTTGCTGACGTCAGACTCGGCGGCCAGTCGCTCCCAAATGCCTTTTTTGGGTCCAAAAGAGGGTCGTTCTCGGGTACGCGGCGATATTAATTCGAGATTGAGGGTGTGATGCACTGAAAAATCTTTCTTCGCGCCACGAAAAATAAAATCGTGGCCGATACCAGGGCGTAACTGCTCCGGCTCCGGAGTTCACTACACAACGCAGGAGAAGACGCGCGGCGTCGCTCCTCGAGTGAGTCGATCGGCGAACCGAACTGCGACAGGTGAGACTTATGGCCCATTTCGCCGTTAAGTGCGGCGTTCGCGCGTTTCCGTCCCTCGCGTGCGCCTCGCTCGAGATCGACCGGGAAGGAAACTCTTCGCGGCACCTCCCGCTATCAGCGTCATTTTCTACGCTTTTCGGGGTTCCGGACGCGACGCGCGCGCGCCATCGCGACCGTTTGGAACGCGAATACTCGGCGTATTCGAGTTCCTGTCACCGCCACGTCGGGATCTCGGTCGTATCGCCCGGTTTCACCCGCCCGTTCGGACCGCATTACGCCCAACGCTGACCTCTTCCCCTCTCGCCATCTCGTCCGCTTCGCAGAAGTTTTCTCGGGAGACCCCTCATCGTCCCCGTCGTCCGCATCGGTATTTGAACGCACGGACGCTTCGTATCAGAGTCTCAGGTGAGTCTCCAGTACCCGTACGCCCGTTCGATACGGGCTAACCCGGCGCGTCGGGGGTCGCGCACGGCACCACGGCGCGTTTCCGGGCCCGGTGTCACCCCTGGCAACTCTCCCGCCCCCCGGCTTTTTTGGCAACCAAATCGTATGAGCATCGTTGCTGGTTCGATGCCAAAACTTTCCTCGGCGGGGAAAAAATAAACATTTTCCTCACTGCTCCCCCGTGCGGTTCGCCCGTCCCGTCACGGGCTCGTCCGAGAGGTCGTTCCGTGCGTTTCACGACCTTTATCGACACTTTTCCCGGTCACGGCGACGCGCGTAAACCGCGGTGTGGCGGGTTGTGCGACCGTCGATACGCGATGAGCTCCACGCTGACGATACGAACCCCATTCGATTATCCGTCGCAGATTGCGAACATGGCCAACTCCGACGCCCCCGCGCCGAGGCACTCGTCGCGCAACGTCAACTCCGCGTACGCATCCAACAACATGAAGACAAAGGGCTCCGATCACAAAGGGGGCGCAGTGCCGGGCGGCGACGCGTGGGTTAATCCCCCCGGCGCGAAACGTGCGCGCACCGATGCCAAGGCGGACCCCGAGGATGGCACGCACACCCCCGGGGGCCCCAACACCCCCGCCACCACCAACTCTGGCGGAACCCCCGCCAAACTCGCCAGGCCCGGCGACTCGAGCGGCAGCGAAGGCGGAGTGAACAACGCGCTGCGGGGGGTGGACAAGAAGGCTCGCGCTTTGTGGTGCGCCGAGGCGACCGCGCTCGGGTACGAGGCTGGCACCATCAAGAACAGCGCCTACGTTCTGCTCGCGGCGTCCGGGGCGACGGGCATGACCGTCGCCGCCATCGTCGACGCGGCGACCAAGCAAGGGTGAGTCAGTCCCCTGATCGGCTCGCGACGCCATCAAGTCACAAACTTTTCCAGTCTTTCCCCTCTGTGGCAATTTTTTCTCTCATCCACGATCGATCGTCGACCCGAACTTACCTCGTATCATACTTTGAATTACTTCGCAGGCTGTACAGCTGGGGCACGTGCAAGACCCCGAACAACTCCGTCACCGCCGCGCTCTCCCAGGACACCACCTTTGTGCGCATCGCGCCCTCCACCTACGCCCTTCGCAGCACCCTGAAGGGTGGCGCCGGCCCGGTGCCCCAGGCGAGGACGTCCTCCGGGAGCATCAACAGCGGCGCGCCCACGCGAAGCGGCAGCGGCCTGAGCGGCGGGGCTGTCGCCGGGCGCAACGCCTCGGGCCAGAACGCGAGCTCCAAGGCTCGGAAGAGGGAGCGGGATGCCGCCGCGAAGAGGGAGGCGAGCGCTCACATGGGCGGCTACCAAAAAATGGGCGGCTTTAAAGACGCGGGCCTGGACGTGGACGCGGTGGCTGAGATGCTGGGAGACGAGTACGACGACGCCGTGCCCGGGATGATGATGGGCCAGAGCATGCGGGTGTCCTACGTGGTTCCGAAGAACACCTACGGACAAAGTTTGCCCGGCGGCGAGACGTACGAGCACATGGCGCGTTCGCTGGCGATGGAGTCGTACCGCCGGCGGATGGACGTGTGCGGCGGCGTGAGCTCCGCGGATGCCGAGACGTTCGTGCCCTTGCCGATGACCAAGCCCGAGTACGACATGGAGGAGGCGACCGCGGGGTCATGTTTGCTCTGGTACCCCACCGCCAACCCGGCGCCCGAGTTTGTGGACAGGCCGAGCCCCCTCAAGGAGCCGACGGAGGCGTTGATGCGCGCGTCGTCGTGGAAGGATGAGGCCAAGGCGGCGATGGCGGGATCGCCCGGCGTGTCGACGGACAGCGAGATGTCCCGGCTGGGCAGCGGCCACCTCCCCAAGTGGGTGCTGGAGTCCTTCAGTGAAGGGTTCGAGTCCTCCAGCCCCATCGCCGCCGCCTGATGGGACTAGGTGTACAGGGCACCGCCGAGAGGCGTGTGCCGGGCGGGTGCCGAAATTAACGACATCACCGACAAGTTCACGCGCGAACGAATCAGGTTTTGTTTTTTCTTTCCCGACGCACTTTTGTGTTTTGTGTATTGCCGCAGTGTCTGTGACGAGATGTAGAGGAAAGACCCTACGGACATTTTCAATACCCTGTATAAGATGATGACGGAGCCGAAATGACCCGTGAAGACTGTTTATAAATTCCATTTTCGGCCCCGAGAGCGAGAGGAGGACGGAGACGAGGAAGGACCAGGCGTGTCATCAGGGTGCGATGCGATGACAAGGTGGTGGAGAGGGAGCTACGAGCAAAGACTTAGATAACTTATGAAGTGACCCGCGTTGATAATAAAAACGAAGGAGTGAACTGCGTTCGTCGTCTATGTACATCTCGTCTGTGATTAAGATCCCGGGGTAATGAGATCTTCCCGCTGCCCGTCAAATTAATCAAATTAGGCGTTCCTCGCCTCCTCGAGCCCCTGCGCAAAGTCGGCGACGATGTCGTCTATGTGCTCGATACCGACGGAGACGCGGATCATGTCCTGGCTCACGCCGGAGGCTTTCTGCTCCGCCTCGGTGAGCTGCTCGTGGGTGGTGGACGCGGGGTGGATCACCAGGGTCTTGGCGTCGCCCACGTTGGCGAGCTGCGACGCCAGGCGGAGGGAGTCGATGAACTTGGTGCCGGGGCCGAGGCCGCCCTTGACGCCGAAGGTGAGCACCGCGCCGTAGCAGTCCTTGCGGAAGTATTCGTTCGCCTTGCGGTGGAAGGGATGGTCGCTGAGGCCGGGGTAGTTGACCCAGGACACCATGGGGTGCGACTGGAGGTACCTGGCGAGCGCCATCGTGTTCCCGCAGTGGCGCTCCATGCGGAGGGAAAGGGTCTCGAGGCCGAGGAGGAAGTTGAAGGAACCGAAGGGGTTCTGGCACATGCCGATGTCGCGGAGTCCCTCGACGCGGCAGCGCATGATGAACGCCACGTTGACGCCCAACACGCCGGTGGGCCCGAAGGTATCCCAGAACCGTAAGCCGTGGTACCCTGGGGAGGGCTCGGTGAAGATTGGGTGCTTGCCGTTGTTCCAGTTCATGGTTCCGCCGTCGACGATCACGCCTCCGACGGTGGTACCGTGGCCACCGATCCACTTGGTGGCGGACTCGACGAGGATGTCGGCGCCGTGCCTGAGGGGCTGGCACACGTACCCGCCGCCGCCGAAGGTGTTGTCGCAGATGAGCGGGATGCCGTGCTTGGACGCGATCGCCTTGAGCGCGCGGAAGTCGGGGACGGAGAAGCGCGGGTTACCGATGGTCTCCACGTAGAGGGCCTTGGTGTGGGAGTCGATGAGGGACTCGAAGGACGCGGGCTCGTCGTCCTTGGCGAACTTGACGTCGATGCCGAGCCGCGGGAGGGTCACCTTGAACTGGTTGTAGGTGCCGCCGTACAGGGACGGGGTGGACACGATGTTGTCGCCCTGGCAGCAGATGGTGGTGATGGCGAGGAACTGCGCGGACATACCGGATGACACGACCACCGCGCCCACGCCGCCCTCGAGCGCGGAGATGCGCTTCTCGAACACGTCGTTGGTGGGGTTCTGTCGATTGAATTGGATTATATCGGGGAGGATCGTCGTCAGCATTCGTCGGCGGTTTGGGCGTCGGCGTGGGTGGAGACGGCGGGAGAGGAAAGGTCGGAGCGTGTACGTGGCCTCGCTCGGGGGACTTCGGGGATACTTCGGGGAAACGCACCATGATCCTTGAGTAGATGTTGCCGAACGCGCGGAGGCCGAACAGATCGGCGCCGTGCTTGCTGTCGTTGAAGGTGTACGAGGTGGTCGCGTAGATGGGCATCGCGCGGCTGTTGGTGGTGGGATCCGGCTGCTGGCCGGCGTGGACCTGCAGGGTCTCGAACTTGAGCTCAGCCATTGTGTTGTTATGGACGAGTCGGTCGGTGTGTTGTCTTCGGGGTAGCGGCGGTGCGCTGGGACGAGATGGATGGAATCGCGCGATCGGATCGGCGAAGAAGTCCCGGAACGCGTCTGATCGATGATCTCTGACTCAGCGTCAAAATCGTAGACTACGTATGAGCAAACAGTTGGAGATCTTATTTGCCGTTACAACCGCCTATTCGCCTATTCAAATCTTTTGCTTTATGTGCAGGTCTTCATCCGTCGTCGCCCCAACGCCGCAGAGAAGGCTGGTTCTGTGGGTCACGTCGTACTTGGAACCGCCGCCGTAGTCACCCCCACCGCTCGTCGCAGCCGCCGACGTGTGATGATGCCCGTACAGCAGCAACAAAGTGCAGACCGCGGCTGCCAAAAATATGGTGTCGTAGAAGTTTTGGTAAAAGGAAAACTCCAGGTTGTCCGCGCCCATGGCCTCGTCGATGAACCCCCTGTACCTGTCCGGCAGCGAGTTCCGTATGAGCAGCACCGACGACAGGAAGTACAGGCCCTGCATCTCAGCCACGAACAGCACCAAGAACGTGGAGGTTCCACCGCCGCCGCCGCCCACAGCGAAGAAGAGCCGGTTCAGCGCGTACACAAAGTTTCGCATCGAGTTGGCCACCAAAAACCCGATGAACAGCAGCGACAGGTACTGGCTCAACACCTTGGGATCGACGTAGTCCACCTTGGTCTTGCTCGTGATGGGCACCGAGGGCGCGGCGGTGATCGGGTCCGTCCGGAGCTGCCGTTTGAACACGAGGTGGTACAGTCCAGTCACCACCCGCCACGCGCACACCGCCGCCATCGACATCCCCGCCGCGTTTTTAACCTTGCCCCACGCGGTTCTCGACTCCACCGCCCGTTCCCGTGCCGTCCGGACCTCGTGCAGCTCGGAGAACAGCGACCTGCACACCTGCTCCATGGCCTGAATCTCCGACTCGAGCAGCGCCAGCCTCGACACTAAACCGCTCGTACGCCCCGGCCTTCGTCGCCAGAGTGTGCCGAGGTATTTCCCCCACGTTTTACCCTTGTTGGCTCCGTCCACACCCGCCGTGGAGGCTCCGTCCACGTGGGTTCCCATCGCCTCCTTGAGCTCGATGCGCAGCAACACTTCCTTTTTCTTCCGTTGCACCACCGTCTCCGTCGCCTGCACCAGCCGTCGTTCCAGCGCAGCCGTCTCGGCGTCCCCGACGTGTCGCGCGAAGAGGCTCAGCGTGGTGTAAGGAAAGTTGACAGCTCCAAACCCGGAGAGCACCGCGAGGAGCACCACGCCGATGGTCCCTACCCGTTTGACCGCCTGCTCCGCCGTCAACATGTCCGAGAAGGTGGAGGACGCGCCGTCGCCCAGCCTGTAGAACGCGTACAGCGCCACGGCGTGCAGCACGACGGAGGCTAGGAACGAGGTGACTCTGGTCATCCCGACGGTCGCCCTCGCGAACTTGTGTATGTGCAGGAAGGGGAGGACCAGCACCAGCAACGCCACGACGCACCACAGGTTGAACCTCCAGTGCGCCCTGAGGAAGTTCTCATCGACGATGCCCAAGATCTCGTACAGCACCAGCAGCAGCAGGCCCGAAGAGAGGCTGAAGGATGCGGAGAAGAGGGTGGTCACCAGGCCATCGATCTCGTGGTGGGTGCCCTTGCAAAGGTAGTGCTTCAGGAACTGGTGACCGCCCACGAACAGCCCGCACGCCGATATGACGGCGAATATCTGCCCCAGCATCTACCAGAGACGCGATCCCGCACGTGGCCCGTGCGCGTGGGGTGATCTCGGCTCTAATGTGCGCCGGTCTTTGCCAGCGCCCGAGCTCCGGTTCTTTCAAAATTGTTGAGTTGGAGCCGAGTCATCACGCATGAGAATAAAGGGCATTCTGTTGGATTGATTCTCACACTCCTACCGACGGCGCTGCAGGCAGGTACGCACGCCGTCTGAACCTACCACACCGATGATGATCCTCTCGGTGATGCCGCACGTAGCCATCGCGGGGCCCGGCGCCGTCGCTCGGGGCGCCGATACCCCGGTTCGCGCGACCTCCCCGACCGCAATCATGTTCGGGCGGCGGCTGCGAGCGAAAGTTCCATCGTCGTCATCCAACGCTCCACGCATCCAACGCCGCCTCGTACAAGTCCGTGCATCCTACGAACGCGAGACCGCCTCGGATCCGCTAAAGTCCAGGCAGCCTCCCGCGTACCCGCCCGCGACGATGCGTCCTCCTCCCGGGGGACCTCCTCCCGGGGGACCGCCCCCGCCGCCCCGAGGCGGCGGTTCGCTGCTCCGGAAGCTCACAACCCCGGCGGCCATCATCGCCGCGGCGCTGGTGTTGGCGGTGGCTAACCCGGGGTACACCGACAAGGGGAGGGCGAACCTTCTGTTCGAGATTTACAACAGGGAGAGCGGGTACAACGCCGTGGTGAAGGACGACGTCGTGTACAAGTTCAATCCTCGGACCAAGAGCGTGACGGCGGATAACAAAAACGGGCTCCAGATCCAGGCGGACGGCGGGATGTTCGTCACCGTGCGGATGAAGGATAACCCGGGACGGGTCAAGGCGGCGTACTACCTCGGTAACATCAAGGACCTGCCCCCGGTGCCCAAGAACCCCACGCAAAAGGACGTCGAGAAGTGGGAGGCTCTGGTGGAGAAAAGGTACGGGCCGGTGTTTGACAGGCTGCCGGACCTCAAGAAGGTGTACGAAGCTCCCGAGCCCGGGGTTAAGGGCAACCCAGGGTTCGGAAGGAAACCAGGGTACCCCCAGCTGTTCAAGTGATTGTATGTGTAGATATCCGCCGGAACAGCCCTTGTTTGTAACATTATACATCACGAAGCCAACTAAGTTCTCTAAGTGTTTACCTCCTCGCCGCCGTCTCAATCGAACCTCCTCCCAGCGACGCGCACGGCGTCCCATACTTCGCGCATCTTCTCGTTCACGGCGAACTTGTAGTCGTCGAACTCGGCTCTCAGTCGTCTCGTGGCCTTGTCCACGTCCACCTGCCATTGTTTCTCCTCATCCTCGAGCGCCCGAGTCACGTGCTCCTTGTACGCCCCAACCGCGTCGCCCCTCTCCTCAGTCACCTCCGAGAAGAGGTGTTCAGCCTCGCCGCGGTTAGAGTCCACATCCTTTCGCAGCGACCGCATGTCGTCCTCACACCGAGTCTTGAAACGCTCGAAATCGTTCCGCAACTCGGACACGTCACCGAACATGTCGAGCAGCTGACCGCCGTACGTGCTCGACTGATCCGCCATAGCGCGCTTGAGAACGTCAACCTTGCTCGCGAGAACCTTGCGAGCCTTCGCGTCCTCTTCCTTGGCCGCCTCCACGTACCGACGGACCGATTCTTCCTTCCTCACCAGCGTCTGCATCGCATCCTGCCGTTTCTGTTCCAACTGAGTCGCGATGTCTTCCCTGTGCGCGTCGATTTCCCGTCTGAACGACTCGCCCCTGCGTCTCGCGTCGAGCAGACCCCGTCTCAGCAACTCCAAGTGCTGCCCAGAGGCCCTGTGCGTGTGCGCGGCCATCTCCCCGCGCTCGACCCGGGCGGTACACCCCAGCGGCTTGAACGCGCAATCCTCCCGAACCTTAGCGCACGCCGCCTCGAGGTGCCGCGACACAGCCGTCCGCGAGAGAACCATCCCGCATCCCTCCGGGCACAGCGTCTCCGCGGCGGTGCATCGCGTGAGCTCGTGCGACTGAAGCGACCTCGCGGACACCAGCTTGTGACACTTGCGGCACTTGGTGGCGCGGGCGAACTCGCAGTGTTCCATCCTGTGTCTCTTCAGGTCGGCTCGACGAACGACGGCGGCGCACTTCTTGGCCAACGACGGGTGTTCCCCGACGGTGTTCACCGGCGCACCCGTGACGGATAACGCATTCTCGGCATCTTTCACGGGTACACACATCGACGCGAGGTCCGCCTCGGCGTCTGGAGCGTCGCACGCCACCTCACCCATGGGGCACATGTCGAGATGTTTCTTCATCATCGGCCCCACTGACACGTTCGCGCCGCAACCGTTTGGACACAGCCTCGGTCGTACCCTGCACTGAGACCCGTGCGATGCGAGTCTCCTGAACGACCCGCGCCACTCGCAGCCGAAGTTGGCGTACGTGCAGTTCACGAGCCTGTTCTCGCACGTCGTCCTGTGGTGCGGCATGTCTCGGGCCATGCAGTTGAAACCGCATACCGAAGTGCCCGCCGATGAAACGCCCCGAAGTGCCCCTCGCTTCGACACGGTCTCTTTCGGGTCCCCGTTCTCCTTTCCAACTCCATATAACTCCTCGTCCTTCTCCGTCTCCTCCATATCGCAAAGGTCGCACATCAGCGGCTTGTAATCGCACCGCTCATCGTGCTCATCCAGGTTGCGGAGCGGAAGCGACAACGAGCACGCGGTGACGTCAAAATCCTCGAATCGAACAAACACCTCCACCGCGCTGCGGTTCCGGCGTCGCTTCATCCTCGCAGCGGCGGCAGCCTCGTCCTCATCTTCGTCAATTTCCTCCTCGTCCTCCCGTAGCGCCTGCCTCAGCCCCAACGCGTGCCTGCACAGCACCTTCAGGTCCCCGAGCTTCACCTCGCTGAGCTCATCGGGGAGGTAGTCGTTGTGGTCCACGAACGCGCTGCAAGAGAAGCACTTGCCCGTCTGCTTCACCACCTTGCGCACGCATTCCTCGCACACCGGGTGACCGCACTGCGCGATTTTGGGCGCGATGAACACGTCCCTGCACACCGGGCACAGCAGGCCGGGGGGCACCTCATCTACGAAGACCACGCGATCTCGCTTGGTGCTCTGGTAAAACACCGCGTCCGTGCCCTTGACGCCGAGCTCCTTGAGCACCATGGCGACGTTTGGTTACCGCCGATATGTATAAGAGATACCGACCGTCCGTCCTGAAGGGTCGGCTCGTGTCGCGATACTCCTGGGCGCCCGCCGTCGCGCCCAGAGCTGTGACGTGGAAATTTGAAAGTACAAGTATTTTGACTCGGAGTATTTTGACTCGTCCGAGCATCGTCGAGGGGCGCGCGGGCGCGTGCCGGGTCCATCGAGCGTCTTGGGTCCATCGTCAAACGCTCAAAGGAGGGACGATGGAGAAGTCCGTGAGGGGCTGGGAGTCCGTCGACTTCTTCGAGGTGGACAACGTGGAGCGTCCCGACGAGCCCATCGCGCCGGGTGCTCACTGCCTGGTGTACGGCCCGAAGGAGTCAGGCAAGACGACGCTGTTGTTTCAGCATGCGCTCAGCGTCGCCAACAGGGATCCTAGCGCCAGGGTCATGTTTGTGTGCAAGAGGGACGCGATAGAGGCGAGACCTCCTCTGCTGCAGAGGGCCAGCACCCTGGGGGACGGCGCTGGCAGGATCCAGATGAAATACCTAAACAACGACGCCGAGCTTCGGAGGTTGGGGAGCGTCATCCACCTGCTGCCACCGGAGATGCTACCCACGCTCATCGTGATCGACGGCATGACCAGCTTCTTCGCGCCGGCGCAGGGTGGGGACAACAGGGAACGGGAGATGCGCCTGGCGAGGACACTCGCGTCGCTGCACGAGTGCGCCGACTCGTGCGGGAGGATGAGGAGCGAACACGTGGTGGAAGGGGAGCAGTGCCTACTGTTGGCGTCGTGCCCGGCGGATGGGAACCACGACGCGCCACCGGTGCAGTGGCTCTGGTACAAGTGGTTCCCCTGTGTGCTCGGTGTGAGGCAGGTTCACGACCAGGATCCCGGCGGGGGTCAACAAGTACTTGCAGGGGGCGCGCAGGGTCAACAAGTACTCCGGCAGTTCGAGGTCAAGCCGAGGCGGTGGGCGGTGGGGTGCATCTCGAACGACCCGATGGATGATAAGACGGGGATCACGTACTCGGTGGACAGGGTGGGAGGGAGTCTGGTGCCCACGGGCTTGACCTGAAACTAGTAGCTAAAAGGTAGCGCGAAGAACATAGCCACGACATCTAGCTAGAACACGTCGACGACAAACTACAAACTAGCTCTCCACCGCGACCGCGACGGGTGGCTTATCTCGTCTCCTACCCCCCGCCCTCGGCGGCTTCGACTTGACGTACGAGCTCGTCCAAGGTCCGCTGTCCTTGGCGTAGTAATCCATCGGGTACGGAGAGTTTTCTTCCCCCGGCGCCTTCCCTTCCCGCTCCCACCACGGCTGCACGCCGCCCAGGCACACCTCCGCCTCGTACGGAGTCAGCACCGGTTTTGTAAAGTCCTCCCCCCAGTCGATCGATAACCGCGGACACGCAATCTGCACGAACGCATCCGCACCCTTCAGCAAGCTCATCTTGTGCGGGTTCATCTCGGAGATGAGAAACACCGTGTACGGTAGCCCTTTGCCTTTCATGCGTCTCTCCAGGTGCTCCAGTATCGCGGGGTTTCCTTGCCTCCCGAGCGTCCCGAGCACGATCCCGAACGACTTCGCCCCCCTCGCACGGTTCACCATATCCCGTCGCACTCTTCTCATCTCGCCGTGCGCGTACTCCTCTTTGGTCAGAACACGCGCGTACGGGTCGTACCTAAACGCGGGCACCGTCGGGTTGGCAATCATGATAGCCTCCAGGTGGAACCGCCCATCCGCGACGAAGACGATGGCATCCTTACGTTCCACCAGCACCGGCGCCGTGCACCCGAGCACCTCACCGGGCGACAGAGGTTTGGACTGCGGCACCTCCAGGCTCGGGTACCCTGCAGTTGAAAGTATCTCGCGAACTTCCTGGACGGCGGATGCAAACTGTATGGTTCCCGCCAACGCGATGTCCGACCCAGCTGTAAAATTGTGCTTGACGCACTCCTCCAGGGGCGCGACGTCGAACTTGATGTCCACGAACACGTAGAGGCACGGCACGCCGGTGACGTCCACCGGAACGAGACAGGAGTGTCCGTAATGCACCAGGAAATCGCACCCGAGAGAAGCGGCGGTGTAGTCGTCGATGCAGCACGCGCCGTA
>Ga0115567_10005816_pt1 | contig 11900 bp, 12 predicted proteins | sample COGITO_mtgs_1204_2_FD_88679 | JGI IMG/M metagenome (GOLD analysis project Ga0115567, IMG submission 88679) | Pelagic marine microbial communities from North Sea - COGITO_mtgs_120412 | ecosystem: Environmental > Aquatic > Marine > Epipelagic | place: Germany:Helgoland, sampling site Kabeltonne...
AAGAATCAGAATTTCATGACTCGAAAAAACTCTCTAACTAATTGTTTTTTATATATAAAAAATAATTTCCGCACTTTCCTCGTTTAATACTGACGCCAGATTCTGCTGACACCAGAGCTTTGCATGCAGCCAGTAAGTATTTCAAGGCGAAGGATGGTAGGGAGTCAAAGGGCCAGAGGCTAAGTAAGAAGGTAGATAATCTTGTCAGGCAAGGAACAAGGTAGGCAGTGTTTTAAAAGGTTTGAGCAGACCTGAAGTTCCCGGCATTTTCACTGACTAATTACAAAATTGGAGGATCAGTTAAAATTCAGGTAATCGGCAACTCTGGAACATCTAGGGCTGGCATCGATTGAAGGCTGGCCCGGGATTGTTGGGCTAAATCCAGAACCCCTTCTACTCTGCCACTGAACCTGGCGTTCTGATGATTTGCAGATAACTGCCATAAAACCTTATTAACACCGGGATAATGGAAGGTAAGCCTGTTTCCTTTCTTTCTCACTTCGTAAACAAGCGGTTGCCCCCAATCGGGATAAAGATAAAAACCATTGCCGTCAAATTCATTAATAGCCTTATCCACTAAAACAACAGTCCCTTGATTGATTCCTTCTGCTGTCATCTGGTTTTTAAGCCTGTGATAGGAAAGAGTCGCCGGGTCTTCTGTTGCCATCACATTCAATATTGGCAGGCTAATTGAGATGCCTGTTGCCATCTTCAATAAACTGCGTCGGGAAGGCATTATAGAAGAATCTTTTAAAGACTCTTCTGAAGATTTTTTTGAAAGTTCTTTTGTAAAAAGTGTCTGCACTTATAAAACCCTGTAGTAGGTAAATTGAGAACGGTCTGGATTGGTCAATCGCTCTCCGGTTCCCACGATCATGCTTCTGGACATCCATTCATAGGGACCATAGGGCGCCTCGAAAAAGGGTGTGAATCTGAAATAAAGCTTGGTCTGACCGGGATTTTCAGGATCAGCCGAACGATGCAGATAGCCTTTGTTATTAATATAAATCCAGTGGCCGTCATCACTTTCAAGCATGTAGTGAGTATTAACCTTGATCCCCTCACTGAGGTTCTTGAAGATGGCATAATCTGCCCCACTGTAAGGCACTACCCTGCCATTTAGCAACGGACCTTCCACGATACCAGTAGCGGGAGGTACATAGCCTTTCCCGCCTCTTGGTCCCACGAAATCGATACGCTCTGCAAAATTCATTGTTACCGCAAAGGCATATTCCAGTTCCAGTCCGGGGATTTGCAGTTCAGCCATTTAATTGTCCTCTGATTACCAGGTCTATTTGGTGTTTTTATCTGTTTTTTTTAACTACAGGATTTCGTGAAAATGAATAATGGTGTGGTCTGGATTATGGTGGCGCTCCCCGATACCGATAAATACCGTTTTGGCTAACCACTCATGTGGCCCGGACGGCGTGTCAAAATAGGGTGCCACTCTAAAATAAGGACGGCCATCTTCTGTAACATTGTGTTCATAGCCCATCAGGTTCATATATATCCACGTACCGTCACTGGCCTGCATCATCATATGGGCGTCCATCTGCTCATTACTGGCAAAATCAGCGCCACTTTGTGGGACTACCCTGCCCTGAAGTTTTGGTCCCCATATTTCTCCGCCAGTGGCAGGCTCGAAAGTTCGGCTACGCATAGGCCCCTGAAATTGAATATGCCCACCACTTTCAATGCGAACGGAAAAAGCATACTCATGATTGATTACCGGGATTTCCAGTTGCGCCATTGTTTCCTCTCTTAACTCTATATTTCGTCTTCTTTAGTCTATGTGAGTCTGTGCCCTGATTACAACTGGTCTGGTGGTGTCTCACCATTAAAAAATGAATTCAGGTTTCCCAATACCCGCATGCCCATTGCAATACGGGTTTCCTCGGTAGCACTACCAAGGTGCGGCAGTAAAACCACATTTTCCAAATCAATGAGTTCCTGTGGCACAGTGGGTTCATTTTCAAAAACGTCCAGCCCAGCCCCGGCAATCAGGCCTTTTTGCAAAAACTTGATTAGCGCTTTTTCTTCGACAACATCACCTCGGGAAGTATTAATGAGATAGGATCCCGGCCTCATATAAGCCAGCGTTTTCTCATTAATCATATGTTTGGTCAGGGGACTACTGGGACAATGTACGGCGATAAAATCTGACTTGCTCATAAGCCAGGTAAGCTCAGTGCAGTATTCAGCCTGCAGACGCCTTGAATCTGTTTCTGCAAGGGGTTTGCGGTTGTGATAAAGAATCCGCATACCAAATCCGAAATGGGCTTTTTCCGCCATTGCCTGACCGATTCGACCCATTCCCACGATCCCCAGAGTCTTGCCAGTAATCATGGAGCCCATCAGGTGTGTTGGATACCAGCCCTTCCATTCTCCAGCTCGCACCTGCCGCTCTCCTTCACCCGCCCTGCGTGCCAGCATCAGCATCAGGGTCATGGCCAGATCAGCCGTGGCATCTGTAAGCACATCAGGTGTATTGGTCACTACCAGCCCTTTTGCCTTGGCGGCATCTAAAGCAATGTGGTTATAGCCAACGCCATAGTTACCAATAATGCGCGTTCTATATTCTTCGGCAGTAAACAGATTTTCCGGCATGCTGTCCGTGACAGTTGGGCAAATTGCATCATATTCCTGCAATGCTTGTTTTAATTGCTCTGCTGACAAGGCTTTGTCATCAGTATTCAAGGTGATATCAAAATTTGAGGACATTGCTTTTTCTATGGTCTCAGGCCATCTTCGTGTAATCAAAACCTTTGGCTTGTTCAATATATACTCCAGCAGCAAGGCAAATTGGGCATTTCCGCCACAGAAAAGAATGACAAGCATAGAAGAAATGATGGAGGAGGGAAACCCGATTAAACACTTCCACTAAATGCACTGTTTTCAATGACTTCAGAGATGTTATTTTTTTTCCGTTAATGGTAATCTCCACACAATTGGTACATAAAACAATAAACAAACATCTCAGGGGAAAATTATGGAATACAGAAAGTTGCTGGCTGTATGTTTCGTGTCAGTCATTGCTACCGGTTGTGATTCAGGCGCTGTTACTACAGAGTCGACATTTGCAACTGACAGTGCTGCCCAGGCAGCCGCAGCAGGTATTTCACATGGTGAGTATGTCGCCAGACTGGGCAACTGCGTTGCCTGTCATAGCATTCCGGAAGGAGAGCCTTTTGCCGGCGGACTGAAAATGGCCGTGCCCATGCTTGGTAATCTCTACACAACAAATATCACCCCTGATCCAGCCACCGGTATCGGGAATTACAGCTTTGACGACTTTGATAGCGCCATGCGTTTTGGTGTCACCAAAGATGGACATCGTATGTATCCGGCAATGCCCTATCCTTCCTATGCAAAAATGTCTGAACAGGATATGCGCGCCCTCTATGACTTCTTCATGAATGAAGTGGAGCCGGTAAATCTGGCAAATCAGGCTTCTGACATTCCAGGCTGGAAAGATAATGCCCGTCTGGTGATGGGCATCTGGAATTTTCTCAATATGGACAGTGATCCATTTGAAGCAGATCCCAATCAGAATGATGACTGGAATCGTGGTGCTTACCTGACACAGGGACCGGGTCATTGTGGTGCCTGCCATACCCCGCGCGGTTTAATGATGCAGGAAAAAGGACTTGATGAAGGCGATTCCTCCTTTTTAGCCGGTGCTCCCCTTGATCACTGGAATGCATCCAGTCTGAATGGAGACATTAACAGCGGTCTTGGCCGTTGGTCAGAAGATGACCTGGCAGAATTCCTTGGCACTGGTCACAACCGTTTTGGCACCGCTTTCGGCACCATGGTGGAAGTAGTCAATAACAGTACTCAATACATGAGTGAAACCGATCTGAATGCAATGGCTGTCTATTTAAAATCACTGCCGCCGGTTGCTGAAGTCAATGCTTCTGCATGGGGTTATGACAACACTGAAACTGAAGCATTACTCGGCCTTAACTTCAGTGAAGCTGGATCACAGGATTATTATGAATACTGCTCTAACTGTCATGGCACCGATGGCATGGGATATTACCCATACCAGCCACCATTGGCAGGTAACCCGGTTATTATGGATGCAGATCCAAGTTCCCTCATTAATCTGACCCTGAATGGTTCACTTCGTGTAATTGCTGCGCAGGGACCTGATGTCAACGACATGCCCTATTTCAGACAACTTCTTAGTGACGAAGAAATTGCCGATGTCATTACTTACATCCGTTCATCATGGGGGCATGACGCTTCCGCAGTGAGTACGACTCAGGTTAGCGAGATTCGTGAAGCCACGGACCCTACCAGAAATGATGATATTTACGTCTTGCGCATGAAATAAATCACCACAAAGTAGCAAAGATTAAAAAAGAGTCGGCATGCCGGCTCTTTTTTTTGAGTCGATATTTATTAACACCGTTAAGTTATTATTCATCAATGATCGATCAGGATAGTGTCGTTAATACCATGAAAATAATTCATGACTCTCGGCACAAATAACTTCACAACAAGGACCCGATATGAAAATCCTAAACACCGGAATTCAGGGGAAAAATTATTTTTTCGCCTTCCTGCTATTCATGCCATTGATCGCCTCAGCTCAAAATCAATTCAACCTGAATGAGCTTGGTGATGGTCAGCTAATCCTGAATTTAAGTGCAAGCGAGCAAACCAGTGTTCAACAGGACACACTGAATGTCCTGATGCAATATACTGCACAGGGACGTGACAGCACTGCGCTTCAGGATGAAGTGAATCAAGCCATGCGTGAAGCCTTGGCAATACTGGAAAAAACCAACAATATTGAATTTTCAACGCAACAGTATCATGTCTATACGGTGCAGGAAGGACGCCCTACTCGCAATGACATCAACAACCCGGTTTGGCGTGCCCAACAAAGCGTACAAATGAATAGCTTGAATAGTGAAGCACTATTGGTTGTAAGCGCCAGGCTACAGGCAGCTGGCCTGACCATTAGCAATCTCTACTACAGTTTATCCAGTGAGCGTTATGAAGAGATCTCCGACTCCCTGATGAATGCTGCATTATTGAAATTGCAGTCCAGAGCCGATGAGGCTGCAAGCTTTATGAAAAAAAACTCTGCTCAGTTGGTAGAGGTAAATATCAATGGCGGCCAGAATTTTTTCGGCGCGCGCATGGCAATGGCTGAAAATAGAAGCATGGACTCTGCCGCAATGGCAGTCCCGGTAGCTGCACCTGGAGAATCCCAGGTAAACATGACGATTAGCGCACGCGCCCTTTTATCCCCCTGACGCCAATATTTATGAATGATGAAAAATATTATCTTGCCTGTGCAGTGAGGGAGCTTGATCGTCTCGCTATAGAAGAGCACCAGATCCCCGGATTTACCCTGATGCAGAGAGCTGGTCAGGCTGCCTTTACTGCCTTGCTGAATAGATGGCCTGGAACCCGCCAACTCCTGTGTTTTTGCGGTAGTGCTAATAATGGCGGTGACGGCTATGTTATGGCGGCGTTGGCCCGTGCCAAAGGCATAACTGCGACAGTCATAGCAGTGGGTAATATTAGTAAATTGAAGGGAGATGCACGCCTGGCTTACGAAATGGCTATTAAGCAGGGGGTAGAAGTAATTGCTTTTCCAGTCTTTAGCATAGAAAAATTTCTGAAACACCAGGGAGAATGTGTTGTTGTGGATGCCATGCTGGGAACAGGTCTAAGCGGAAAGGTAACTGGCGACACTCTCAAAGCAATTGAATTAATCAACGCAACAACGTTTCCAGTACTTGCTGTAGATATCCCCTCGGGACTATCCAGCGATACAGGGGAAATTCTTGGCGATGCTGTAAAGGCCGAGATGACGGTGACTTTTATTGGCCGCAAGCTTGGCCAGATTATCAAGAAAGGACCGCAAACCTGCGGCGAAATTGGATTTGATGATCTGGAGGTACCCGGGGAGATTTTCAAACTCGTCACCCCGGTTACCCGCAGATAAATTTTTAACAGCTCATTTACAAACCAGAGGTTTTGTCAAAGAAAGGATTGCCTTCATCATCTTGCATGTCCAACAGGAATTTATTATTTTCCTGACAGACATAATCCTGTAATTCCTGATCATCATTCCAGTTGATATCCCACTGTACTGTCCAGGGTTCGGTATAGGCGCCCGGATCATCAATGACAGCCACATAGTGCAGCACTTCCTTGAAAGGTCTGGTTATATACTCAATGGTATGCATTTGCTCTGTATGCATGTGGCCATTGTAGTCAATCCAGGTTTTTTCATTGTAGCCGATTGTGTCCACCACCAGAGTGTCCCCTTCCCAGTGACCAACGGAATGGCCAAAATAAGTTGGATTCAGATCTTCCAGTTTCATTTGTTCGCGACCATCCATATGGATTTCGCGCCACACATGACCGCCACCTTCAAAAATAATAAGAATTCGATCACGGTCCTGAATAATCTCTGCCGGATAAGGCGTGCCCATTGAACGCGGGCCACCTGGCGGCAGGCAAAATCCCTCTGGGTCATATTTCACAAGGTTGGAGCGATTGTAAGCCCACATAGCTTGCGCCCAGGGTTGAAACGGGGGTCGTTTACCTTCTTCAAACCCTTCCATTCTGGCGGCAATATTGGTGACATAAGGTAAATTCCAAACGCCATTACCCCCCAGATCAACGGTACCATCTGCCAATCTTGGCGTTGGTGTTCTTGGACGGTCATCCTCACCACGTTGCGCCAAAAGCATGCTGGAACCCAACAACAGGCCCATCATGGTTAATGTTGTAAACAGTTTATTCATTACTTTCCCCTCTCTTAATACTCGCATTACTTTCATTTTTCTTATCTTGGAAATTATAAAAATCTTTTTAAGTCAGACTATTCCCAGCGTCCTATAGTTTGGCCATCGGCAAATCTCGCGCCAATAAACAGACCCCCGGGAGAGCCATCTTTCATGGGATATGTTTTTATCATGACGTCCGCGCCGGGTGGAAAGGTAGAAGGTCGAATGCCCTGTCGACCCAGATTGTTTGGACTGCCCCACTCCAGGCTCCATTCCACCGCTTTACCTGTGTCATCCTCTACCATTAATTGCACCCAGGTATGAGGATTGGTGAATTGGAACTCCTTAATAGTACCTGAAAGTTCAACAACCCGCTGTTGATCAAACATCGCATTGGAATGATGGGAATACGCGGAGTATCCCGCAAAGAAACTCCCTGCAATAACCAGCAAAAAGAACTGTTTAAATACTTTAGTAATTGTCATGCCTCTCAAACTTTTCATATTAGCCACCTTAATATTATTGCCCGATTATTGCCCGGGATTGATATCCATAATCTGGCCGTCTGGCCCTATGGTGTAAGTCCAGCCTGTATTTGGGTCAATAGGATTACGATTGTTTTCATTGCAGGCGTAATCATAAACACGGGAACCTTCTTCCAGACGCCGATAGCGTTTAGTTACCACCCAGGGTGATGACAACGCTTTTGCATCCTCAATGACCATTTGTGCTTCCATCAGACCTTCATCATTGATGGCCATCCGGGTGACAATATGCGCAGCATCACTGAGAATCAGACCTGTCCTGTCAATGATGGTGTTGCCACTTTCTGAGCTATGTAAGCTCAAGGTATCAAAAACCAGCGTATCTCCTTCCCAATGTCCTATCGAATCTCCGGTATGGGTAGGCCAGCGATCAATTGCAGATGGATGTTCCCTGCCGTCAGTATAGATACGCAAAACATTCGGGCCATTTTCCGTCAATATCCAGACCTGTTTATCCGTTACTGCAAACTCATATACATCAGGCAAATTCATCAAACGAGGATAACCAGTGGGAATACCGCAATAAGAATTTGGATCCGGAAAAACACCCGCATCCCGCAAATCCAGGTTTGCCTGATACTTTGCCTCAAATTCCTCATTATAAGGAGGGTGTTCACGCACACCTGGCGTGGTAGATCCGCCTTCACCGGTTTTCGTGTCCAGATCAAAAATAGTCCCGCCATTCATGGCCCAGACACCACTCCAGTCAGGTAATTCCTGAGCGGAAAGATAGGTAATACAAAAGCAGCTGCAGCCCAATAAAAGTGCCGTCAACCGATTCTTAGTCTTGCTGGTCATCAGACCTGCCCCCCAAAGTATATTTTTATTATAAACACTGTTTTTTATATCATTGCCATTCACATGGAGTAAAGCAGGAAAGAGCCGAATCCTTTATATCTGCAAATTCTGCTCTATGTAGTTATTCACCCTGCGCTCAAGAATATCCAGTGGCAGGGCACCACCGCCCAGCACAACATCATGGAAATCCCGTATATCAAAGTCATCCCCCAGTGCTTCCCGGGCACGCTCGCGCAGTTCCAGGATTTTCAGCATGCCAATTTTATAACTGGTGGCTTGACCGGGAATCACCAGATAACGGCGTATTTCTGCCACAATGGATTCGATGGGAGTAATCGTATGCGCCGCAAAATAGTTTATCGCTTCTTCCTCAGTCCAGCCCATGGCATGCATTCCAGTATCTACGACAAGACGCACTGCTCGCCACATCTCGTTTGAAAGCCGGCCAATATTCTTATAAGGGTCTTCATAGCCCCCCATTTCCCATGCCAGCTTTTCCGCATACAGGCCCCAACCTTCAACATAGGCGTTATAACTGGTTTGCCGACGAAATTCGGGTACAGACGTTAATTCAAGGCTGATGGCAATTTGCATGTGATGTCCAGGCAGGCCTTCGTGATAAGCCACAGACTCCAGCTGCGTAGTTGGATTAGCCCCCATATCTGACATGTGAACATAGTACACACCGGGAATGGAACCATCCGGACTACTGGCAAAATAATGAGCCGGCGCGCCATCCTGCTCTCTGAATGCCTCCACTCTTTTTACCACCAGGTCAGCTTTCGGCAGAATTCCGAAGTACTGTGGCAGCAGAGTCTTGATGAAATCGTAATACACATTGGTCGCATCCAGATAATCCTGACGTCCCTCTGCGGTATTTGAATAAAAAAACTGTCCATCCGAGCTAACAAACTTGAAAAATTCCAGCATATCGCCATCAAAGTCCACTTCGTCTTTGATGTCTTCCATTTCACCGCGGATACGCTCTACTTCATCAAGCCCTATCTGATGAATTTCTTCGGCGGTCAAATCAGTAGTGGTGTAGTAGGACAACAGTTGCTGGTAGTAATTGACTCCGTTTGGAAGTGCCCATACTCCTTGTGGCTGCGCATCGGTGTTTTCCAAATCCTGACTTAGCCAGGCAATCAAATCTGCATAGGCCGGTTGCACACTCACTAGTAAGGCCGATTCCACTTCACCCCTCAATAGTTCGGCTTCTCTCTCATCTATTTCACCAGCTTCAAACAGAGCATTGATTTTAGCCTGGCTGTCAGACCAGAGTGGTGAATCATTCTCGACAGCATTGAAGGGCACGCCAGCAATCAGTTTCCTGGATTCCTCAATGACCATTTGATAAGCAAAACGAGGGGCTCTCACACCCAGCTCTGCATTGGCTTTGGCATTGTCCAACTCCTGATTCAGCGCCCTGCCGATTTCCCCAAGCCTGGCGATATAGTCTTCCATGTCCTTTATCGTATCTACGCGATGGTAATTAGCCATGAACACAGGGAAAAAAGAATGCATGCCATCCATCTGTTCAAAGATATAGTTATGATCCGAAAAGGCATGAATATCCAGGGAGCGCTGGTAAAGATATTTCCAAACATCCCAGGAAGTTTTGCTTTCAAAATCCAGCGCTTCATAGGAAAAATTATTTTCCATTTCCTCAATAGTGCCAGCATGCCAGTTCAGCTGCTCTTCTACTGCCTCATCATTGAACTGGTCTAGCTGGTCATAAAATTCCTTCCTTCCCAGTGCGGCCAGTTCGATAGGACTGAATGCCAGACGCTCTTCGTTTTTTTCGGCAAACCACTGGTTTAACCTGTCAGATTCGCTGCTTTGATCAAGCTGGATAGCCTCGTCAATTTGAACTGAAACAGGTTCACTTTCGCCGGAGCAGGACAGCAATAAAAAAACGCTTAGGGAAATTATAAAATGCTTCATCATCACCTCATTGGGGGTGGGATTTGGGATTGAATAGTTTTAGCTATTGAGCATAAATGTATCGTAAAAGTATCAGTTTTCCAGGAAGCGCCTGGCGGAGACAAGATCACAGGCTTCACTGCTGATACTCACATCAGGCTGGTAATTCCACTGGTAGCTGATGCTAACGGCTTGGGCAAGATATTCAGGATCAGTCAGTGTGAATGTATAGCTGGCAGATAAGCCATCAGCATTCAGGGAAATTCGTTCCAGCAATGTTTTCTCTTTACCAGAGGCAACGCTGAAGACATTGCCTATGGCATTTTCATCAAAATTAGTCGTTTCTATCACCAGCGTAGTGCCCTCCCAGCGACCTGTTGAATGTCCCTGATAAAAGCCTGTGTCTTTCTCGGGGTGATCGCGACCATCCATATATACAGTTCTGGTAGCGCCCATCCAGTCAGCATTAATCTCAATATTGCCGTCAACCTCGACCAGTGAGTTTGCCGTTGGATACATCATTAACAATGGCGACGTGGCAGATATACATTCAGCTTGTGCAAAGGATTTGGAAACATCATAAGCATCAAAGGATGACTGTCCCGCCGGAGTAAGATTCCAGTCAGAACTGCTGGCCACATAAGCAAAAAGATTAGTACGTTCAGGGACCCAGGTACCCAATACAGACTCTGCAGGCATTACTGATTGACGTTGTTGCTGTCGCGCATAGGCAACCGAGACGAGAATCACAGAACCATCTTCACGGATCACCTCCCTACCGAGTACTTCGTTCTCCTTGCCAATATTGTTTGGGCTGACATAGGCAACAATTCTGTCACCAGGCTGCAAGGCCATCCTGTCGGTCCCCATAGGCCCGATGAGAGAGGGGCCATCAATTTCAATATGTATATCTGTATCGCCTTGCGTTCTCAAGACTATGGAACCATGTGGATTGGTGTAGTTGTATGCTATTACCTCACCCTGCAATGTAATAATGGTATCCCCGTCATAGGTAAAATTGCCATGGTGAGCAAACACAAGCTGGCAAGTAAAAAATGTGATGACAAACGCTAACCGATATTTAAATTTCATTAATTGGCTTCCCTATTTATCACTTTATTGCCACTTTCAATCAGACGTTGTTGCTGGGATTCAGTTAAAACCAGTTCGGCACATGCCATAATTTCCTTGAGCTGTGTCAGGGTCGTTGCACTGGCAATCGGCGCTACAACCCCTGGCTGGGCGATTATCCAGGCCAGGGCAACCTGAGAGGGTTTGGCATAAAGTTCAGCGGCTACTTCATCAAGAACATGTAAAATACTATGGCCCCTTTCATCTAACATACCCCCGACGAAACCCGCTCTTGAGCTCCCTTCCAGATCGGCTTCAGTTCGGTATTTGCCCGTTAGAAAACCACTGGCCAGGGAAAAATAGGTAAACACACCAATTTCATGAGCCACACAGAAATCCTGTAACTCCCCTTCATAGTCTTCTCGATGATAGAGATTGTAGTGAGGTTGGAGCGCTACATAAGCAGGCAGATCATTCTTCGTGCTGATCAGGAGCGATTCTTCCAGCCGATCTTTTTTAATGTTGGAAGCGCCGATATAACGTACCTTGCCGGCTTTTATCAGTTCATCATAGGCAGACAGTGTTTCCTCTAGTGGCGTATTCTCATCATCAATATGGGACAGATAAAGATCAATATAATCCGTTTGCAAGCGCCTCAACGAATCTTCCACTCCACTCAATATGCTTGCACGGCTCAGGGATTTTTTACTCATATCAAATGAGCCATTCAAATCAACACCTACTTTAGTCGCAAGCACAATATCATGACGTGCCACATGCCCCCTTTTTAGCCATTTTCCAATAA
>Ga0115567_10005818_pt1 | contig 11897 bp, 11 predicted proteins | sample COGITO_mtgs_1204_2_FD_88679 | JGI IMG/M metagenome (GOLD analysis project Ga0115567, IMG submission 88679) | Pelagic marine microbial communities from North Sea - COGITO_mtgs_120412 | ecosystem: Environmental > Aquatic > Marine > Epipelagic | place: Germany:Helgoland, sampling site Kabeltonne...
CAACCCCAACCAAAAGACCCGCACTTCCGCTATCACTACCGGACGGCGTTGGCCCCTTTGCCAAGGCGAAAGGGCGATTGACCTTACCCGTCTCCGGACCGCTTATAAAACAATATGGCGGGAAGGAAAAAGGGCTCACATTCTCCACCCCCCCACGCGGGCAGGTCTTGGCGCCCTATGCCGGACGGGTCGAGTTTGCCGGGCCGTTTAAGAATTATGACAAGGTCATTATTGTCGATGTCGGAGAAGGATATTACATTTTGATGACCGGGCTGGGTGATATTTTTGCCGAGATTGGGGAAACCCTCAAACAGGGAGATCCCGTTGGCAGCATGCCGGTTTCTTCTTCAAGTCCAAATGAACTCTATCTCGAAGTGAGAAAAGACGGTCAGACTGTCGATCCCGGCCCTTGGCTGGCCTTATAATCGTAAAGATCAAGAAAATACCTAAATATACAATTCTCCGTTATCTGGTGTAAATTACAGTATTTTGACTTTGCACTGACGGATTGGCGTCATAAGTATAAGGTTCAGATAGAACTTGCATGAAAATTGCAATCTGTTTGAGCAACACACGGAAGGCTGACAAAATGAAATATATCCTACCTGCAATTGGGTCCGTCGCAGCTATAGCGCTCTTTGCGTTTTCTTCGACGAACCAAACAGCGGTTGCAGTGGAACCGGCGTCCAATACCAATACCTTTGAGCAACTTGACCTCTTCGCAGATGTGCTTGCGCGGGTTCGGACGGATTATGTGGTAGATGTGAATGATGCCGAGCTTATTGAAAATGCCCTGAACGGTATGTTGCAGTCCCTCGACCCCCATTCCAGCTATGTCACGCCGGAACAGTTTAAAGAACTTCAAGTCACAACGAGCGGCGAATATGGCGGCCTGGGCATGGAAGTCACAATGGAAGAAGGCTTTGTCAAAGTCATTGCGCCGATTGATGAGACCCCGGCGAAACGTGCCGGCATTAAGGCTGGAGATTATCTGACCGAGATTAATGGCAAATCCATCTTAGGCCTGTCTTTGACCGAAGCCGTCAACCAAATGCGCGGCAAGCCCGGTGAAGAAATTACGGTCACTGTTGTCCGTGAAGATGAGGAACCCAAAGACATCACGATCATGCGCGAAGTTATCAAGCGCGTTGTTGTCAAAAGCGAAGTCAAGGACGGTTTCGGTTATATCCGACTGGCACAATTCAATGACAAAGCAGAAGAAGGGGTTATCGACGCCATTGCCTCCCTCAAAAAAGAATTAGGCGGTAAAATACCGGGCATTATCCTTGATCTACGCGGCAATCCCGGCGGCCTTCTCGATCAGTCCATAAAAGTTTCCAGTGTCTTTCTCGACGGCGGCGAAGTTGTCTCCACGCGCGGACGCGTCGCCACCGACACACAACGTTATAACGGCGAAGCCGGCGAACTGGCCAAAGGTGTGCCTCTCGTCGTCTTGATTGACGGCGCATCGGCGTCTGCCTCGGAAATTGTGGCAGGAGCCATTCAAGATCGCGGACGGGGCCTCCTTGTCGGCATGACGAGCTTTGGCAAAGGATCCGTCCAATCTGTTATACCGCTTCGTGGCGGTCGCGACGGCGCTTTGCGGATGACGACACAGCGTTATTATACGCCGTCCGGTCGTTCCATTCAGGGAACAGGCATTGATCCTGACATTGCCGTTTCAGCAACGCCGGAAGACGACAAAGCGGATCGCCGCCTACATGAAGCAGATTTGCCGCATGCCATCCTGAACGAAAATGCGGATGCCGAAGACGAAGACAAAAAAGAGGTGGTCATCGACTATCCGGTGGAAGGCTTCGATGTTGAACAGGATTATCAACTCCAAAAGGCAATTGAACTTTTAAAGGGCGGACAATACGCCTCTAAGCTCGCAGACCTACAGGGTTAGTCCATAAACAGAATGATCTCCATGCGCTCTCACGGCTTAATTCCCTCACTCTTGCTTTCCTGTGGTCTGCTCTTTGCAGCACCTCTTGTCTCTGCACAGGTTGCGCCGCCTTCGACCACGGAGCCCTCTGAAAAAGCGGATTCAAACAAAAAAGCTGAGCCCAGCAATGACGTCGTTTTAGAAAAAATGGAAGTTTTTGCCGAGGCCCTTGCCCGTGTTCGGGATTATTATGTGGAACCGAAAGACGAAAAAGATCTGATAGAAGCAGCCCTGAACGGCGCCCTCTCCTCGCTTGATCCACATTCCAATTATTCGCCGCCTGCCGCCTTCATCGAACAGAGAGAAGCCGCCAAGCGTGAATATGGCGGCCTCGGTATCGAAGTCAGCATGGAAAAGGACATGGTCAAAATCAATTACGCGATTGAAGAAGGCCCCGCCTATCAAGCCGGTATCCGTACCGGAGATTTCATTTCGGCTGTGGCCGGAGAATCCATTATCGGCAAAGATCTGAACGACGCCGTTGAAAACATGCGCGGCCCTGTCGGTGACCCTGTTGAAGTGACCGTGATTACAGGAGACCAAGAACCGCGCGATCTGGATATCGTCAGACAGGTCGTCCGCGGACGGGCCGTCCGACACCGGGTCGAACAAGGTCTCGGATATGTTTTCATTGAGACGTTCAATAATGATCAACTGACCAAAGATTTGAAACACGCGCTGAATATTTTGGAGACAGATCTTGGCGGTACCATTCCAGGACTTATCATAGATCTGCGCGGCAATCGCGGCGGCCTTTTGGACCAGTCTGTATCTGTCTCAAGCCTATTTCTAGACGGCGGCGAAGTTCTGTCCGCCAGAGGACGGGAAACCTCTGACACGCAACGTTACCATGCGGACCCCGGAGAGCTTTATCCCGGCATGCCTATTGTTGTCCTCGTCAATTCAGGCTCCGCGTCAGCCGCAGAGATTGTGGCGGGAGCCTTACAAGACCGGGGTCGGGCTGTGGTTGTCGGTCGCCGCTCTTTTGGCAAAGGCTCTGTGCAATCCGTCATTCCTCTGATTGAACATGGCGGCGCACTGCGCATGACCACACAACGTTATTACACACCTTCCGGAAATTCTATTCAGGGCCGCGGTATTATGCCCGATATGCTCGTCTCGTCACTGCCCGATGACGGCGAGATTAGAAAGCGTTTCCGCGAAAATAGTCTGCCGCACTCTTTGATAAATCCCGATCATTCCGATTACGAAGAAAATTACGAAGATATACTTTATCCACCAGAAGACATCCCGGACACGGAGGATTTCCAACTTCGCAAAGCCGTAGATATTCTGAAAACATCCGAATATCAGACCCTTCTTCAAGCCCAGAACAATCGGTCCATCGAAGCCACTAAAGAAATGGCTGTCGCCGCCACGGATGTTTCTCAATAGGCTTACGCCTAAAATGAGTGGGCGAGGATATAGACCTCGGCGTCAAATCACCCTAATCCCATTTTCATGAATAATTCCGGCGGACAGAGTCGCAGACGCAGAGAATTAAAGCTCCCCAAACGCCGTTGGCATTTGGTAGGCGCTTTTGTCTTACTGGCTCTTGCTGCCCTTGCGGCGGCCTATGTTCTCTCCACCCCGCCGCCTAAAACGGATAAATATACCAGTGGGCAGCTTGAACTCGATGCCCTCCCGCTACCTCTTCTGGCGACAAATTTAAATAGCGAGAATGAGGCCTTACCGGATTTGCTCGCCGGAGAAGTGCCTGAAGGCGAGAATCCGACCCGATTAGCGGTAAAAAAGAGTGAAACCGACGCTTTGGGTAATCCGGTGAGTGCTCCCAAAACACCCGAAAAGCTTAAAACATCAACCGACCCGAAAACCGTTTTGATTGACGGGCAGCCTTTAGATGGCGGAACGGCAAAAACCTATCCCGAACTGAGCAAAAACGGCCCCTTTGGCCCGCTTCCGAAAAAAGCTGCAAATGGAAAAACGGCGTTCAATGCCTATCGGAAAGATGTCTCTTTAAATTCGGGCCAGAAATCCGTTTCTCTGATCATTGGCGGCTTGGGCATAAACCGAAATTTGACCCAACAGGCGATAGACCGTCTCCCCGCTAATGTCACACTCTCTTTTGCGGCCCACGCCCCTAACCTTCAAGGCTGGGTGGATAAAGCCAGATTAAATGGACACGAAGTTCTTTTGGAAATCCCGATGGACTCCAAGGCTTCCAGTCCAGATGACCCCGGAGCAGACCATAGTTTAAGCGCCGGAGACGCGCAAAAGAACAAGGAAAACCTAGACTGGCTCTTGAGCCGGGCTCAGGGCTATTTTGGAATTATAAATTATAACGGAGACAGTTTTCTGACGCGCGCGGATGCGGTCGCCCCAACTCTCAGTCGGCTTTCAGACTCTGGACTGGCCTTTATTTCAGACGGCGCGTTTCCGACCCCTTCCCTTTCCGCTTTAGCTCAATCCGTCTCCCTCCCGTATAAATCGGGGTTTGGACTCATTGATCCTGCACCAAATAAGAAACTGATTGATATTGAGCTTTCCCGCCTTGCAGACGAAAGTCGTGTGGGGGAGACGCCCATTGGGGTGGGGTTTGCGTATCCTGAAACGATCGCCGCCGTGACGGCATGGATTGCTGACCTGCCCAATCAATCGTTAAATCTCGTCCCGGCCTCAGCCGCTTTGAAATAATTATGACCCGAAACCCAGACGACTACCGCCCCAATGTCGGCACAGCAGTTTTTAACGCCCAAGGCCAAATTTGGCTCGGTAAACGTTTCGGCGAAGACGGGCCTTATGCGTGGCAATGCGCGCAGGGCGGTATTGACGAAGGTGAGGATTTATATCCCGCGGCTCTACGCGAGCTTTGGGAAGAAACCGGAATAAAAGAAGAAAAGCTCACTTTGTTAGGGAGCATTGACGAATGGCTCTATTATGATTTCACCGAAGCGGCGCGGTTAAATCGCCGCAAACGAAATCATAAAGGCCAAAGACAAAAATGGTTTGCTTTCCGCTATCACGGCGACGGCTCTGACATTGACCTCTGCACCCATGAAGAGCAGGAGTTTTCAGAGTGGAAATGGGCGGATTTACAGACAATCCACGAAAGCGTCGTGCCTTTTAAACGCGAAGTCTATGAACGCCTCATTGCCGAATTTACGCCCTATGCAAGGCCTGCGGTATAGCTTAAATCCGCCTCATTATGGCGACCCAATCCTCTGGCAAAAATGCACTGGTTTTTGTGCTGATCACGGTGATGATCAATTCCATAGGGTTCGGGATCATGATTCCGGTTTTGCCGGACCTTTTAAAAGAGCTGACGGGCCTCCCCAATAATGAAGCTGCGATACACGGAGGTTGGCTCACCTTTGTTTTCGCCTTTTTCCAATTTCTTTGCATGCCCATTGTCGGCGGGCTTTCGGACCGCTTTGGTCGCCGCCCGATTATGCTGCTCTCGCTTTTTGGACTGGCGATGGATTATTTCATTATGGGCTTTGCTCCAACGATCGCCTTTCTTTACGTGGGCCGCATCATTGCAGGCTCTTTGGGAGCGACCTTCTCCACAGCAAACGCCTATATCGCCGATATAAGCCCGCCAGAGACGCGTGCGCAGAACTTTGGGTTAGTAGGCGCCGCCTTCGGAGTCGGCTTTATGCTGGGCCCTGTGGTGGGCGGGTTGATAGGGAACGAATTTGGCCCACGCGCGCCGTTTATTGCCGCAGGGATTATAGCTCTTATAAATGTGGGATACGGGTTTATCTTTTTGCCCGAGACACTCGCCAAAGAAAAACGCCGGGCTTTTAGCTGGAAACGCTCCAACCCTTGGGGGTCCCTCCTCGCTCTGGGACGCGTCAAAGGCGTCAAAGGCCTCCTCTTTGTTTTGGTTATTCTTGGCATCGGCCATACGGTCTATCCCTCGACTTATTCTTTCTCGACGATTGAGGGGCTAGGGTGGGACGCCGGTGATGTCGGGGTGTCGCTGGGTGTGTTCGGGGTTGCGAGTATAATCGTACAAGGCGGATTAATCCGGATTATCATTCCCAAAGTCGGTCTGTTTTGGGCCGGTGTCATCGGCATGATCTCTGCGGTCACAGCCTATACCATGATGGGTAGCGCTTGTGGGTTGGGTTATTTATGCCGCGGCGCCGTTTGCGGCTTTTGCCGGGCTCTATGCTCCCGCCCTCACGAATATGATGAGTTCACGCGTCAGCGAGAGTGAACAGGGCGAGTTACAAGGCGCCATAGGGGCCGCACAAGGTCTGACCATGATGGCCGGGCCCCTCGCTATGACGGGGGTATTTGAATATTTTGCGGCAACGTCCAATAAAGTCAATTCTGAGCTGGAAGGCTTCCCTTACGGAATTCTGCATATCCTCCAGCATTTGTTTTTACAAAAACCTGTGCCTTATGTCCCCGGCGCGCCCTTCCTCTTGGCGGGCGCTTTGGCGCTCCTTGGGCTTATCGTCTATCTCTGCATCACGACCCGCGCAGACAGACAAGCCCGGTATTCCCCGCAAGCCGTCGCCGAAGCTTCGGATACACTTCACGAGCCTATAATCGAAAATATCTAAGCTTTACTCTGCCGCTTTTAATGTAATCAGGACGATTTCAGGCGGAGCGCGAAAGCGGGCCGGAAGTATGGAGGTGCCAATTCAGGCGGTAATAAAAACGGGAACTCCGCCGACATCTTTCAGACCATAGGCCAGAGATTTACCGGCGCGCGTGGACGTCACCCGCCGTCCAATCAGCGGCAGGTTGATTTGCCCGCCATGGGTGTGGCCTGCCACGGCCAAAGCTGTGTCTGACCGGAGGAATCGAAAAGCGTCCGGCGAATGGGTCAGCACAATTTTAGAGCTGTTTTCCAAGCAATCTTTATACCCGTCTGCGGAAGGGTCTGCCGTATCAAAATCTGTCATGCCGACAAGACAGAGCCCGGACAAATTTACGCCCTCATTTCCTAGAACTGTGGCCGCGTTTTCCTCAAGCTTTTCTGTCACCCACGCCCCGTCATACCAATTATCGTGATTGCCAATGACGGCGAAAACGCCTTGTGGCGCTTCCAATGCCTTTAAATAAGATAAGCCATGCTCCATGGAGCGGTTAATGTCGTTAGATCGGTCAGCCCTCAACGTGCTGCCGTTTATGAAATCTCCGGCTAAAAGGACCAAATCAGGGCTTAATGAATTTGCAGTTCGGACCAGAGTAACGACACGCGACGGCGGCATGTGACGTCCGCCAATATGCAAGTCAGAGAGAAGCGCAATGCGGAGCGGCGGGCCTTGATAATGGTCAGATCGGACTGTGACCTCTCGAATGACGAGCCTTTCGGGTTCGACAAAAAAGCCGTAAAACAAACAGGCTACCGCGGCCACACAGAGTGACAAAAATATATAAAAAAACCGGACTTTCATAAGCCCGGCTTTAAAAAACATAATGTGCGAACTATGACGTTAAAGTGTCGCTGCAACGGCATTTAGTCCATCCAGATTTTGCTGAACCGCCAAAGCCGCCTCGCCTTCGAGACCGACAAGCGCGTCTTTCGCGCTGGCAATATCAGCCTGTACACGTTCAGCCGTCAATTCAGACATAGGCGCAGCACTCTCAGCGAGAACCGTGAGGCCCGCCGGGGTGACATCCGCAAATCCGCCTTGAACGAAAAACTGTTTCGAGGCACCGCCTTCATAAACCGTAATCGCCCCTGTGCGGATCGCGGCCATAAGCGGCGCGTGATCCGGCAAGACTCCGAAGTTGCCTTCGGTACCCGGGATATCAACTTGATCGACTTCGCCTGAATAGAGTTCGCGTTCAGGCGAAACGAGTGAGAAATGTAGTTTACCGGCCATTCTTTATCCTAACCGCTTCAGTATAGCCTAAGCCGCGTCTTTGGCAGCCATCTTCGCAGCTTTTTCGATCACGTCATCAATGCCGCCGACCATATAGAACGCTTGTTCCGGTAGGTGGTCATATTCGCCTTCGACCAAGCCTTTGAAAGAACGGACCGTGTCTGCAAGGTCTGTCAAAATGCCTGGTGAGCCCGTGAAGATTTCCGCAACGTGGAAAGGCTGAGACAAGAATTTCTCAACTTTACGCGCACGAGACACAACCAATTTATCTTCTTCGGACAATTCATCCATGCCGAGAATGGCGATGATGTCTTGCAGAGATTTATAGCGCTGTAGAATTTCCTGAACCTGACGGGCCACTTCGTAATGCTCTTGGCCAACAGTCCGAGGCTCAAGAATACGCGATGTGGAATCGAGCGGGTCAACAGCCGGGTAAATACCCTTTTCAGAAATCGCACGGTTCAGAACAGTCGTCGCGTCCAAATGGGCGAAGGATGTCGCGGGCGCCGGGTCGGTCAAGTCATCGGCTGGGACGTAAATCGCCTGAACAGAGGTAATAGACCCTTTGTTTGTAGAGGTAATACGTTCCTGCATTTGGCCCATTTCAGTAGCCAATGTCGGCTGATAGCCCACAGCAGACGGGATACGACCCAATAGCGCGGACACTTCGGAACCGGCTTGCGTAAAGCGGAAGATGTTATCAACGAAGAACAAAACGTCTTTGCCTTCTTCATCGCGGAAATATTCAGCTTGTGACAGACCTGTCAAAGCAACCCGCGCACGCGCTCCGGGAGGCTCATTCATCTGACCGTAAACGAGTGTGCAACGGCTATCACCGCCGCCGCCTTCGACGTTCACATTAGATTCGATCATTTCGTGGTAAAGGTCATTCCCTTCACGCGTCCGTTCACCCACACCCGCAAACACGGAGTAACCGCCGTAAGCTTTGGCGATATTGTTGATGAGTTCCATGATGAGAACGGTTTTACCCACGCCCGCTCCGCCGAAGAGGCCGATTTTACCGCCTTTGGCATAAGGACAAAGTAAGTCGATGACTTTAATACCGGTCGCGAGAACTTCAGATTCTGTAGATTGGTCAACAAATGGCGGCGCTTCTTTATGGATAGAGGCTTTCATTGTCGATTTGATCGGACCCGCGTCGTCAACGGGTTCGCCAATGACGTTCATGATACGACCCAGAGTGCCGGGTCCAACAGGTACAGTAATCGGTGAGCCCAAATCTGTAACAGCTTGACCCCGAACGAGACCTTCAGTCGCGTCCATCGCAATTGTCCGGACAATATTTTGCCCCAAATGCTGCGCGACTTCGAGAACCAGACGGTTCCCTTGGTTGTCGGTTTCCAGAGCGTTTAGAATGGAGGGCAAATTGCCTTCAAATTCCACGTCGACAACGGCGCCGATGACTTGGCTGATTTTGCCTGTGCCCATCGCTTTTGCGACAACCTTTTTAGTTGTGGCCCGCTTAGTCGTCGGCTTCTTAGCCGTCGTTTTTTTCGGCGCGGCTTTTTTCGCGTCTGTTTTTTTCGTTGCGGTTTTAGGGGCCGCTTTTTTTACTGCTGCTTTCGCCATGAGTGTGTTCCTCTAGCTTTCTTTAAAGCGCTTCCGCGCCTGAAATAATCTCGATCAGTTCAGATGTAATCTGGGCCTGACGTGTTCGGTTGAAGGTCAATGTCAGCTTGTCGATCATATCGCCGGCATTGCGCGTGGCGTTATCCATCGCGGTCATTTTAGAGCCCATCTCTCCGGCTTGGTTTTCCAAAAGCGCGGTAAAGATTTGCGTGTTGATATTCCGGGGCAGAAGCACCTGTAAAATACCGGCTTCATCTGGCTCGTATGTATAAATCGCGCCTTTCAGATCCGGGCCTGTCACTTCGGCGTCTTCATCAATAGAGGCGATCGCAGGAATAAGTGTATTCGCCACCGCGTCTTGAGTCATGACATTGACGAATTTCGAATAGACCAGTTTGCAGACGTCAAATTCGCCGTTTCTGAACATTTCCGTAATCGTTTCACCGATGCCTTGAGCGATACCAGCGTGAAGCTTACGCTCTTCTTTCAAAGAGATAAATTTGACGATGTTGTCGTGATACAGACGGTTTAATTGGTCATAGCCCTTTTTCCCAATCAGGAAGAGCTTGACGGTTTTCCCTGCGCCTTCAAGCGCGACGATTTCTTCCCGCGCTTTCCGGACGATATTGGTATTGAAACCGCCGCAAAGGCCGCGGTCCGCCGTCGCCACAACGAGAAGCACCGTGTCTTCTTTTCCGTTTCCGACCAGAAGTTCCGGCGCGTCGCCCACTCCCACCATGGAACTGGCGAGATTTGTGATGACACTGTTTATACGTTCGGCATAGGGCCGCGCGTTTTCCGCCGCGTCCTGCGCTTTACGCAGTTTCGCCGCCGCCACCATTTGCATGGCTTTGGTAATCTTCTGTGTGTTTTTCACAGAAGAAATACGGTTTTTAAGTTCCTTGAGGCTGGCCATGAGGCGTCCTTAGGCTGCGAAGTTATTCGTGAAAGATTCCAACACGGATTTCATTGTCTTTTCGATCTCGTCCGTCAATTTTTTGCCGGTCGCAATATCGGAAAGAAGTGAGCTGTGTTCACCCTTCAGATGAGAGAGCAATTCACGCTCATATTTCTGAACGGATTTGACAGGGACACGATCAAGATAACCGCGTGTCCCGGCGTAAAGCACGATGACCTGCTCTTCCACTTTCAGTGGAGAGAATTGCGGCTGTTTCAAAAGCTCTGTCAAACGCTCACCCCGGGCCAAAAGCGCCTGCGTAGAGGCATCCAAATCAGAACCAAACTGAGCAAAGGCCGCCATTTCGCGGTATTGCGCGAGTTCCCCTTTAATCGGGCCAGCCACCTGTTTCATCGCTTTAATCTGAGCAGAAGAGCCCACACGCGACACGGATAGACCGACGTTCAGCGCCGGACGGATGCCTTGGAAGAACAAATCTGTTTCCAAGAAAATCTGACCATCTGTAATCGAAATTACATTTGTCGGAATAAAGGCCGACACGTCGTTACCTTGGGTCTCAATAATCGGCAGGGCAGTCAAAGAACCGGAGCCATTGGCTTCGTTCAGTTTCGCCGCACGTTCGAGCAAACGGGAGTGAAGATAGAAAACATCACCCGGATAGGCTTCACGGCCCGGAGGACGACGAAGCAGGAGTGACATTTGACGATAAGCCACAGCTTGTTTGGACAGATCATCATAAATGATCAGGCCATGCATGCCGTTATCGCGGAAATATTCTCCCATGGCGCAACCCGCAAACGGGGCCAAGAACTGAAGGGGCGCCGGCTCAGACGCTGTCGCGGCCACAATAATGGAATATTCCATCGCGCCGTTTTCTTCGAGCGTCTTCACAAGCTGTGCCACAGTCGAGCGCTTCTGACCGATAACAACATAGATACAGTAAAGCTTGTCCGCGTCGCGATCTTCATCGAACGCAGCTTTTTGGTTCAAAATGGCGTCAACCGCGACAGCCGTTTTACCTGTTTGGCGATCACCAATGATAAGCTCACGTTGACCACGACCAATTGGAATAAGCGCATCAATCGCTTTAATGCCGGTTTGCACAGGCTCATGCACGCCTTTACGCGGCATAATGCCGGGCGCTTTGACATCCACACGACGGCGTTCAGTCGACTCGATTGGGCCTTTGCCGTCAATCGGCTCGCCCAACGGGTTTACAACACGACCCAAGAGGCCTTTGCCGACAGGGACGTCCACGATTTCGCCGAGGCGTTTAACTGTGTCGCCTTCTTTAATGCCGCGGTCATCCCCAAAGATAACGGTACCGACATTGTCAGATTCCAAGTTGAGGGCCATGCCCTTAATGCCGCCGGGAAATTCGACCATTTCGCCAGCCCGGACATTGTCCAGACCATAGATACGGGCGATACCATCACCGACTGAGAGAACCTGACCGACATCAGAGACTTTGGCTTCTGTGCCAAAATCTTTGATCTGCTTTTTCAGGATGCTGGAAATTTCCGCAGCACGAATATCCATTATGTAACCTCTATGCTTCTTTGAGGGTTAAGCGTAAGTCCTCAAGTTTTGTCTTGAGGGAGCTATCATATAAACGCGAACCAACGCGCACGAC
>Ga0115567_10005820_pt1 | contig 11894 bp, 9 predicted proteins | sample COGITO_mtgs_1204_2_FD_88679 | JGI IMG/M metagenome (GOLD analysis project Ga0115567, IMG submission 88679) | Pelagic marine microbial communities from North Sea - COGITO_mtgs_120412 | ecosystem: Environmental > Aquatic > Marine > Epipelagic | place: Germany:Helgoland, sampling site Kabeltonne...
TCCATTTTTGAATGGAAGGGAAAAACAATGGCCCTATTTAGCTATAAAGCTTACGCTTTACCGGATTCATTCCAACAAGCGACCACGTTGTTAATGGATTCCTTTAATCTACCGTCCGATTCCATTACGGCTGCGTGCAATTGTAACGAATACACTCTATTTATGGATCAAAGCAATTTGATCATTTATTCAAATGAGTCACACGACACTTCGATTTTTAAGGTTGGATTTAAGGTTACTTATGACCACCAATTCGAGGTATTTGAAAACGAAGTTTTCTTAGCTGCGGAGAAGAAAATCCTTCGTTTCGATTGTCGACTTGGCTCGGCAGGTTTTGTCGACTTAAAAGATTTTGATGGAGACATTCAATCCGTTTGGAAGCGATTAGATGGTTCAATTTGGGTTGGACATACAGAAGGGGTGGACGTGATTGATTCTGCGCATGAAAGGTTTAAACTACGCCATGACCCAAGAGATGAGCGAAGCTTGTCCTATCCATTGGTGCATTCCTTGTTTGAAGATCGGGCCGGAACCATGTGGATTGGTACTGCCAATGGAGGACTTAATTATTTACCAAAAGGAAGCGAACACTTTACCCATTACTCTGAACATTCAGGCCTGTTTAACCACCAAGTTTGGAGTGTGTATAAAGACGATTCGGGATTAATCTTAGTCGGAACAGAAACGGGTTTAAATTTTATCCAAAACGGGAAGGTGCAAGATCTATTTCCAGTGATTTCCAATCAATTTAGAGAAATGAGAATCACTGCCCTTACCAAGGATAAGTACGGTCAGTATTGGATCGGCACGTCTGTCGAAGGCCTATTTCGAACCCCCAACCTTAGTACGAAGGCAACTAAGATTTTTATAGAGGGCAACAATCAGTATCAACAGTCAATTTCCTGTTTTAAAGAAATCGGAGAATCAATGTGGGTTGGAACATTGGGATATCTACATCGCGTTGGCCTCAAAGGAAAACTAGAAAGGAGTTTTATCGAAGGCATGGATGGAAACCGCATGGCATATATTCTCTCCTTAAATGCAGATTCGAATAATTTGTATGTCGGAGCAGCGCAGGGTTTATTCATATGTAATCTCCAATCGGAAAAAATTGAACCTTTTATTTTCCAACCCGGTGGCGGAGTAAAGAGGCCAAGTTTTCAGTTTATCACCGGAATAGAGCCTGATGGTCAAGGAAAAGTGTGGCTTTCAACTTTTGGAGGAGGTTTGAATGCGTTTAATCTGAAGGAAAAAACCTTCGAGTTTTATGGCGTTCAGAATGGATTATCCAATGGAATAATTGCGGGTATGAAACGGTTTGATCATGAATTATGGTTAGCACATAATCAAGGGCTAAGTTGTTTCAATATCCAAACTAAAAAGTTCAGAAACTACGGGTTAAACGATGGCGTTCCTTTTCCTGAATTTTCGCTTGGTGGAGGGTTCAAAACAGTGGATGGGCAATTCATGTTTGCGGGAACAGATGGATTAGTAATTCTACGCACTACAGATCTTGCCTCTATTAATTTCGAAGCAATTCCGACCCTATCCGAAATCAAAATCAACTATGGTCAAAGCGGGACAATACTAAGTGAGAGTCCTGAGAATTTGACTTTTTTAGAGCTCCATCCTGGCGATCATGTGGTCAGCTTTCGATTCGTGGTTCCCGATTTCATTCATGGCGAATCGTTTGAATATGAATACAAAATGGAAGGGTTTGATTCGCGATGGATTGACGCTTCGGCCATAGAACGAAGGGCTACATATTCAAATTTACCTGCTGGTCAATATAAATTCCGAGTCAGGGTGACGGATCAAAATGGGAATATGTCGTCAAACGAGCTCTCGATTCCGATTAAGGTGATTCCTCCGTTTTGGCAAAGGACATGGTTCGTTGTTTTGTCCTCCATTGCGTTGCTAGGGCTAATCATTTTTATCGTGAGGTATTTTTCTCAGCTGAGAATGAAAAAGCAATTGCGCGAGCTCGAATTGAAGCACAGGATTCATAAAGAACGGGAGCGAATTTCGATGGATTTACATGATCATGTTGGGGCGCAAATAACCTATTTGATTTCTAATTTAGATCGGTTGGGAATTCGGGATAGTGAATCAGCTGGGAATATAAAGGGACTCGGGAAGTACGCTCGCGAAGCAATGCGTGAATTAAGGGATACCGTTTGGACCATTCGAAAAGACGCTATGCCCGTAAGCGAAATGATGCAGCGAATTGCAGCTTATGCGAATGGATTATTTCAAGATTCAAACACGCAGTTCAAATTGACGCGAAATATGCAAACGGATCTAGAATTGGAACCTTCTATCGCGCTTCATCTCATGAGAATTCTGCAAGAATCCATACAAAACATTCAAAAACATGCACAAGCAGATAAGGTGGAAATAAGTGTTTCCACGACCGAGTCAGAACTTGTTTTTGAAATTTCGGATAACGGTGTGGGATTTTCTGATCAAGCAATTGATGAGAATGAACATAACGGACTGAGAAATATAAAGGATAGAGCTTCTGAAATGCAGGCGTTTTTTAGTATTGTTTCTAAACTAGGTATTGGGACAACGATTCGAATTGGCCTACAACTTAAATCGCCTTTACCAAATTACGCCACTAAGAAGTAGCGACAAAATCGATGAAAATGAAGGTTAAAGTTGCCATTGCAGAAGATAATCAGGATTTAAGAGAAAGCCTTAAAGCTAGCTTGGGTTATTTTTCCGAGGTTGAAGTAATATTCAGCGCGTCAAACGGACTCGATCTTGTAAATAAATGTACGGCCCTCCAACCTCAAGTAATTCTTATGGATATAGAGATGCCTGTGATGAATGGGATTGAAGCTACGGCAAATCTAAAGGCCAATTATCCATCCATAAAAGTGCTGATGTTAACTGTATTTGACGATGATAATAAAATAATGGAGGCCATTCTTGCTGGTGCAAATGGTTACTTATTGAAAGAAGAACACCCAAGGCAAATTGTCGATGCCATTCAAGATATCATGGAAGGCGGTGCACCAATGAGTCCGTCAATTGCGTTAAAAACATTGAATATCCTTCGACATCAGAATAAATCGCAGGAAGTGGCAAAGTCAGATTTTGGAATCTCTGAACGCGAAATGCAAGTCTTGACTCGATTGGCAGAAGGAAAAAACTATAATGAAGTGAGTGAAAGCTTGTTTATATCGCCTAAAACGGTTCGCAATCACATTCAAAACATATACACTAAACTGCAAGTGAATAGCAAGTTAGCTGCAATAGATAAGGCCCGTTCGCTTGGTTGGATGTAACAAAAAAAAGACGCGACATGGTCGCGCCTTCTCTGTTGAGCCTTTCAAAATCACATCTACATGATAACAACTTGCTCAACGAATCTTTGTCCAGATTTAGATTTGACGCTTAGTGAGTAAATCCCCTTAGCTAGGTGGCTTACACTAATTTGGCAGTGGTCCGCGTTCAATTCTCTTCTTAAAACAGTGCGGCCATTCATATCTATTAGAATTAAATCACCGTTTAGCGGTTTATCAAAATAGACATTAAGCACATCGCTAAACGGGTTTGGAAATACGGAAATGGAATTTAGGTAAGTGGCCTTGATTTCTTTTGAACCAAGGGCGCCTGCCGTTCCAATTTGAGCGAGCCACATGTGAATTTTGTTTCCGCCAGGGTTTACATCCAACGTGCCAAAAGTGCCTCTACCTTTCAAATATCCATTGACATAAAAATCGTTGTTTGTTCCGGCCGCAATACTCGCTTCTTCTATTTCGGTGGCTGTCGAAGCGGCAACGCCAAATATTCCGTAAGCTTCAATTTCCGTGTCATTTTCATCAAATTCAAGTACGTAAACGTTGTGTGAAAAGCCCGAACCAACGACTGTAGAACCAGCAAATGAAACATCACCGGCATGATTGCCTAGAAGACAATAATGACCTTTAGCGCTCTCCGCCAGCATTACACCATTTGTGTAATCTGTTGCCGTCACCTGAAAGTATTTTTGACCTGCAAGATCGAAGTCATAATAGCCGATATAACTATCAACGCTATTAGCCGGTGTGACTGTGCTACCGGCAATAGTTGCTGTGGTGGTAAATATTCCAGTAGTCAAAACACGATCATCTAAAACGAGGAGTGATTTGGGGACTACTTCGTCTTCGCCTGTGATCGATACAAGATTTCCATTGAAATCGAATTTGGCCAAAAAGGCATCCGTGAGGCCCGAAACGGTTGAATCTCCAAAGTTGTTCAATCCAGCACCAGGTGAGCCATAAGCGAATAGATGCGTGCTGGAATGGTCGAGGCTTCTTAGGCCCTTGGAACATAATCGCACCCATTGATAAACACCATCGCTGTTGTAACAAGCGATAAAAGTTTGTCCACCGCCAGTGATTGAATCCGTGCCGACATAAGTTTTAAACGGTACGTGACCTCCAGCATAGTAAATATTGTCGTTGTCGTCTATAGTGATCGCGAATGTCGATTCACCACCCGCTGTTCTTCCGTCATGAGCCGACCATAAAACGGCACCGTCTTTATCGATTTTGATTAAGGCAATGTCATCATAACCACTTAACACAGTGGTTCCTATGGTTAAGTCACCGCGAAAGTTTAGGGTTAAAACGATGTCATTGTTTGATGCTATTTTTACTTGAGCATCGCTTAAATATTGAGTGTAATTGAAGGTGGTTTTCCATACTTCATTCCCATCACTGTCATGCTTGTAAACAACGGCTTGATTATCTGTGCCACTTGATTTCGAAGAGCGACCCACCGAGATTAAATTATTCTCAGAGTCCATGGCTAAATCAAAACAATAATTGTCATGCTGAGCTGTGTAGTTATCAAAAATTGCCCAAGTGAAATCACCCTGTGCTTGATGGACTGTTCCAATAGTTAGAGCGAAAAAGAGTAGATAAATGTTTTTCATGGCGATAATTTTTAGTGTTGACACAAAATTCCATGATCGGCTAGGTTCTGGGAATGAGGCATATGCCTTAATCATTTATGAATTTGAATGAAGTTGTAATAATCTGAGCCAAGCTTTGTTTATTCGCTTCACGTTATCACTTAAGTTTGTTTTGATCAATTCACATATGAAGCAACTCGTGTTTTTTTTCGTCATTGCATTTATGATTCTGTCATGCAAAAAGGATATTGTCATGCCAGAAGATTATTCAAATGAGGTTTCGGATAGCCGGATGCTCCTTGTGTTATCTGCACCTTCGGTAGATGACAAATACTACGAGTCAGCCTTTGCAGACATCGTTGAGTTTCAAATCAACTATGCGCTTTCTATCATTGGAAATGATAATGTCATCATCATCGTGGATAAGAAAACTCGAAAACATTATGAAGGGCGTGTTCCGGGTGATATTCTTTTAACTGCCAACATATATGACATTTGGATGCGCGACTTTACAACCGTGAACCCGATTGCCCCCGTTCAGTTTAAATATTCATATGCTAGTATGACCGAAACCGACAGCAAGGAAGTTCAGGCGAGTTTTGATCGATTTGCAGACCGTTATGAGGTAGAGAGGTCAATAACAGATTTTGTTATCGATGGTGGAAATATTGTAGATAATTATGCTGGAAGGGCAATTACAACGCAACGCTTTTTGTTGGATAATAACTTAGAAGTTTACACGGCAAAAGAGGAGCTTAAAAAACTTCTTGGCGCCAGTGAAGTGGCTATTATACCTTCAGATGAACCCATTTTAGCACACGCGGATGGCATGGTCATGTGGGTTGAAAATAATGTGCTATTGGTCAATGATTACAGCAGTGATCCCGGCTTTCGATCTAAAGTGGTAGATGAGCTAAACTGGTCGTTTCCTGGCGTAAACATCATCGAAGTGCCGGTGAAGTATGATACCAATGAAGTTACGGAATGGATTGGGTTTGAGTCAGCGTGCGGAGTTCATTTGAACTCGACCGTCACATTCAACAACGTTTACGTTCCCACATTTGGCATGTCACATGATTCAGCCGCTGTAGATATGATTCGCAATAGCACAGATAAATTGGTGATAGAAGTGGACGCATCTGGCGTATGCGCGATGGGAGGGAGTGTCCGCTGTTTGACTTGGCAAGTGGCTGGCGACAATGCCGAAAGACTGATTGAAGCGACCAGATTTAGACAAGGAAAATGACAAATCTTGAATTATATGAAAAGTTGGTAGCGGAATTTCCAGAAATTCAACGCAATGGAAAAGCCAATCCGTATACATCACTTAATGGGCACATGTTTTCGTTTCTCGATAAGGAAAATAGATTGAGTATTCGCTTCTCTAAGACAGATCAAGCAGAATTTATCGAGCAACATGAGACTACAGTTTCAATACAATACGGTAGCATTATGAATGGCTACGCTATCGTCCCACAGTCCTTGTTGGAACGAACTGATGAGCTAAAACCCTATTTTCAGATGAGTATAGACTATGTTTTATCGCTTAAGTCAAAGCCAAGTAAAAAGAAAGGTTAATTACTGCGTTGGTGCTTTAACAGATAGGATTAATTTGATTCTATATTTCAAGAATCATATGATTGTGATTAGAATCTTTGCTAATTTCGAGACCTAACCAAACATTATAAAATATGACCGATTTTACTCGAAAGCTATCCCAAGTACTATTGATCTGTGGGATTATTCTCTCATATTCTGCGCAAGTTCATGCTCAGAATGTCCTAATTATTTATGACGATTCTCCAACCAATACAAATACCGTTGCGCTCAAGGATGCGCTTACCAATGCTGGTTATACGGCTACGATAAGCACAGCCAATGAATCGGCATGGAATAACACAAATCCCGCACTGACAAACTTTGATGTGGTGATTCGATTGAATGGCACTTCATATAGCACCGAAATTACATCAGCAGGTCAGTTGGCATTAATGGATTTTGTCGAGAATGATGGAGGGGTTTATGTTCAATTCGAATGGGATGCGTATCAATATGATCAAAACAGCCAAATGCAAGCAATGGAGGATCTGATTCTCTTTCAACGCACGAGTGGTTCTACTTCGACATTGACGTTGACAGAAGTTTCGTCCCAATCTAATCACCCTGTTTTAGCGAACGTTCCTGCTTCGTTTAGCCTTACTACTTGTGGTTATAATGTTGGTTCATTGCGCTCTTTTTCAAATGATCCATCGGTTACGTTGATGACGGATGGAACGAACCCAGCTGTTGCCGTTCGAGAATTTGGTGCAGGCTGTGTTTTAGGCTTTCATAATGCTGGAAATTATAGTAGCTCTACTGTTCTTTCCGACACCAATCTACAGCGCATAATAATTGACTTTATCGGCTATTGCGGCTATTGCGGAGTTGATGTCATACCTTTTGATACAACAGTGAGCTGTTATGGATACGATGATGGAATTGCCGGAGTAAATGTTTCAGGCGGAACGCCACCATACAGCTATGAATGGAATACTTCGGACACGTCAACAATGATCACTGGATTAACGGCTGGAAATTATACCGTAACTGTCCTTGATTCTGGCGGATGCCAAACCATCAAGACCATCCATGTTGGACAACCGGCTCCAATTTCGACAAGTATTATTATCAATAACGGAGTGTTATGCAATGGTGGAACAGACGGTTCGGCCAAGTGCCACCTAGTTGGCGGAACACCTCCATTCACCTATGCATGGAACAACGGTGAAACGGTTGACAGCGCCATGGCGCTACCTGGCGGGCAAGCCATTGTTACCGTAACGGATTCAAATGGTTGTGAATTCTTGGATACAGCAAATATTACTGAGCCCGATGCTATTGTTGGGACTTATACTGTGGTTCCAGTTGAATGTGATGGTGACCTAGGCGGTAGTCTAACTGTAAGCACCTCGGGCGGAATTCCTCCATTTACATACCAATGGTCTACAGGCGGAACTTCTACCTATCAAGGAAATCTGACCAACGGGATTTATGTACTAACCATAACCGATGTGGTTGGATGTCAGGTTATGGACAGCGTGGTGCTTTATCCATTGTATTTATCGCCTGAAGTTGATTTAGGAGAAGATTTAGATATCTGTACAGATTGGCCAGTGAGCATTAATGCTGGAAACCCGGGTGCAACCTACTTATGGTCTTCGAACAGTACGGCTCAGTCCATTGTTGTGGCTTACGCTGGTGAATACTGGGTGAAGGTGACGAATGATTCGGGTTGTTCAACGTACGACACGGTTAATGTGAGTGTACATACGTGTGTTGGGATCAATGAAATAATGAGCACAATCGACTTGAATGTTTATCCGAATCCAGCGAAGGACAAGGTGTTCATCGTGCCAAGCATAACAATTGAAGAGGAAGTTCAAATTGAATTGTTTGATATTACTGGTGCTGTTGTTTACTCGGGTTCTACTCAACAGTTGCTTGAAAACAAGCCGTTCGAATTGGATCTAACGTCTATAGCGAAAGGAAGCTATATTGTTAAACTACAGAGTAAATCTCATCGCGCGATTCATTCGATTGTTATTCAGTAAATAGCATTTGAAATAAAAGTTGAAAGGCGGCAATCCTTAGGATTGCCGCCTTTTTTTATCGTCCGGGTCGAACGTCTACAAACTTTTCGAACTCCTTCCAAAAATTAGGATAAGACTTGGCTACCACCATGGGATCTCGGATCACTAATTCCGGATAATTCATGCTTAATGCGGCCAATGACATAACCAAGCGATGATCGCCATGAGCATCAAAGATGTCGCATTCTGAAGCAGCCTTGCCAGCCTTAACCGTTAGGCTATGTCCATCAACGATGGTTTCTATACCCATTTTAGCAAGTTCAATTTGAAGGTCTTCTATGCGATCGCTTTCCTTAAGTCGAAGATTATCAAGACCGTGAAATGTGAAGTCTATACCTAGCCCAGCGGCTGCAATGGCCGCAGGCTGCACCAAATCGGGGTGATCTCTGAAATTCCACTCGTTGGCTTTTTGCTTCAATGTTGTTTTTGAAACGTTTAATCCTTCCGAATTAAAGGTGCATTCAATTCCAAAAAGCTGGAATAAATCAATGGCACTTTGATCGCCTTGTATGCTTGATTCCGTTAATCCTAGTAAAGTGAAGTTCGTTTTTCGAGACAATACGGCCAAACTCATCCAAAACGCAGAGGCGCTCCAATCTTTTTCTATCCTGAACGTCTTAGACCTATACCGACCAGGTTTGACAAAAATACTCTGTCCTTCGAAGGTTACTTGCGCACCGCAGGATTCCATGAGGGACTTCGTCATAGAAATGTAGGGCCGAGACAAGGGATCCCCTTTTATGTCGATCTCTATGCCTTGCGGCAAAGTGGGCCCAATCAGCATTAGGGCAGTGATAAACTGGCTGCTTATACTGCCTTCAACGCTCACACAGCCGCTCTGTAACCTACGTCCTTCAATTTGTATTGGAGGATAACCTTCTTTATCTAAATAGGTTATGCTAGCCCCTAGTGCTCTCAAAGCGTTCACCAATGTGCCAATTGGGCGTTGTTTCATTCGATCGGACCCTGTCAATACTTTCTCTCCTGGTTGCGAGGCATAGTAAGCAGTTAAGAAACGCATGGCGGTTCCAGCGGGACCCACATCCGTTATCATATCGTTTCGCTCAAGAGCACTTTGCATAATCGCAGTATCATCTGCCTCGCTTAAACCCTCTATGTCGAAATATGTCTTGGCCAAGGCGCGTATAATCAATACACGGTTGCTAATACTCTTCGATCCGGGAAGCTCAATTTTTCCCTTTAAGGTTTTAGTTTTTGAACGCAGTGTGAACCTCATGCTTCCCACGATTCAAAAGTCTCGATCATGGTAGCCAGAATATCAGATGCTGTAACTTCAACCTCAATAACCGGAACACCTATTTCAGAAATGAGGGAACAAACAATTTGACCGTTTTTATTCTTTTTATCCTGTTTCATCCAGTAAAGGCAGTCATTTGCATTCAAATCGGGATGAATATACACGGGAATAGCTTCTTTAATGCATTGTTCGATTTCGCGAACAGCTGGTGCTGAAAGTCCGCAATATTTCATCGCAAGCTTGGCTTCTACGATCATCCCAATGGCTATCGCTTCGCCATGAAGTAGGGGATAACTCGTTTTAAGTGCGCTCGATTCAATGCCGTGTCCGACCGTGTGTCCAAAATTTAACGATTGCCGAATTCCTTTGTCTTTAAAGTCTTGCACTACAAGATTTTGTTTGACGGCCATAGACTTTTGGATCAAATCCAAATCGACAAAAGATTTGATTTCTTTTAATTCTTGCCAAAAACGTTGACCAGAAATTAAAGCATGCTTTAATGTTTCAGCATGACCAGCTCTTAACTCCCTTTCGGGTAATGTTTTCAAAAGGGATGGAGCAATTACTAAGGCCAAGGGTAATTGAAATGTGCCTATCTGATTCTTAATGCCAAAATAATTGACACCATTCTTACCACCAATAGCGGCATCTGTCATCGCCAAGTTTGTGGTGGGAACATGAATGAAGTTGATACCTCGCTTATACGTGCTGGCTGCGAATGCCCCAATATCACAAACGATTCCTCCGCCTAGGCAAATCACCAACGCATCCCGATCGACATTGCTATGCAACATTCGATTCCAAATAAATTCGACTTGCGACAGCCCTTAGTTCGCCTCGCCACTTTTAATTTGGATTTCAATAAAACTAGGTAGTCGGTATTGAATCAGGAAAGATTCGAGGCAATAAACGCTGGTGTTTTCATCAGTCAGAACCACATAAGTGGAAAAGGTCTTGTCTTCCAAAAAGGAATTCCATTCTTCTCCGCTTATTATGTTTTTGGTTTCAGTCATCGCATGTGCAAGGTGCGTCTTTTTGCGCGTATTTGAGGTATTTTAGCGTGCGAATTTCATCCTTGGTAAACTCTATTTCTGCTTGAAGCACTGTCGATTCTCTTTCCAATTCAATAAGATAGATATAAGGATTTCCACCCGGGTTTAAACTCTCTGTCGAAGCTTCAGTCCATAGAATCTCCAAGTCTTTTTCACTTAAATTTAAACAAGCTACAAAGCAAGCCAGTCGCTCACTACTTTGAAACGCCTCATCGTTTCGAATATCTTCCAAAATGCGTTGTTCAGGGGTCCAAATGTTGTACTTCCTTTCTTTATTCTTTGAGAAAATCACATAGACCATAATGAGGCCGATTCCAAATCCTGTGAAGTATATTCTGAATCGCCTAATCATTATCCGACTGCATTGGAGTTGTAATTGTGTTCCAAAGCACATCCTTAAGTTCCTGAATCCCTTCGTTAGTGACCGATGAAATAAATAAATTCGGAAGTCCTTTTGGAAAGGTTGCGCCTATCATTTTTTTCAATTCTGAATCGAGCATGTCTGATTTAGACACAACCACCACTTGATCCTTGTGCATTAATTCTGGGTTGTATTTTTTCAGTTCTTCCTTAAGAATCTGGTATTCACCGTAGTGATCTTGACTATCCGCTGGAATCATAAATAACAAAACAGAATTCCGCTCGATATGACGCAGAAAAACATGGCCTAAACCTTTTCCTTCACTAGCGCCTTCTATGATTCCTGGAATATCGGCCATGACAAACGACCGGTGGTCTCGATAAGGGACAATTCCAAGATTAGGGGTTAATGTAGTGAAGGCATAATCCGCAATTTCAGGCTTGGCCTCAGTAATGGAGCTGAGCAGTGTTGATTTTCCGGCATTTGGAAAACCGACTAAACCGACATCTGCTAACACTTTGAGCTCAAGGATGAACCAGGCTTCTATGCCAGGAATCCCCGGTTGTGCATACCGTGGCGTTTGCATAGTCGAATTCTTGAAATGCCAATTTCCCAATCCGCCTTGGCCGCCAGGCGCGATGGTTTTGCGATCTCCAGATTCAGTCATTTCAAACAAGATTTCGCCCGA
>Ga0115567_10005822_pt1 | contig 11891 bp, 10 predicted proteins | sample COGITO_mtgs_1204_2_FD_88679 | JGI IMG/M metagenome (GOLD analysis project Ga0115567, IMG submission 88679) | Pelagic marine microbial communities from North Sea - COGITO_mtgs_120412 | ecosystem: Environmental > Aquatic > Marine > Epipelagic | place: Germany:Helgoland, sampling site Kabeltonne...
GCTAAGAGAGTTTTTTGGCTCATCTTCATCCTCAGGGGGAAAGAGATGAGAACGAGTAGACAGTCATCCGGTGAACGGATCGTAAAAGACATTAAACGCAAAACCCGTAAGCAGTATTCTGCTGAGGAGAATATCCGTATTGTACTGGATGGCCTACGCGGTGAGGAAAGCGTTGCAGAACTCTGTCGCCGCGAAGGAATATCTCAGGGTATTTACTACAAGTGGTCGAAGGATTTTTTGGAAGCCGGCAAGAAACGGCCCGCGGGAGATATTATTCGCCAAGCCAATACGACTGAAGTCACAGGACTCCGCTCTGAAGCGCGGGAGCTGAAAGAGTGTGTGGCTGAACTGACTCTGGAAAACCGTCTGCTTAAAAAAAGCTTGATCGGGGATGGGGAGCCAGGCGAATGAGATATCCAGCCTCTGAAAAATTAGAAATTATCCGTTTGGTCGAGCACTCACCACGCCCTGTCAAATGGACACTTGATAAGCTGGATGTCCCGCGGCGCACATTTTACAGTTGGTATGATCGATACCTGAAATACGGGGAGGACGGGTTAGTTGACCGCGCACCGCACCCCGGCTCCGTCTGGAACAAAATACCGGACGACAGGCGGGCTGAAATTATCAACATGGCGCTTGAGTTGCCCGAATTGTCACCGCGTGAGCTGGCTGTACGCCTTACCGATACACAACGCTATCATGTGTCAGAAAGCTCAGTCTACCGCCTTCTAAAAGCTCATGACTTGATCACCAGTCCGGCTTTTATCGTAATGAAGGCGGTGAGTGAGTTCCGTGACAAGACAACCGCCATAAACCAGATGTGGCAGACCGACTCCACCTACTTTAAAATCATTGGTTGGGGTTGAATGTACCTATCGACGGTCTTGAATGACTACTCCCGCTACATCATTAGCTGGAAGCTGTGCACGACGATGAAAACGTCTGATGTGACGGAGACTATGAACAGGGCACTTAAAGCATCAGGTTGTGATCAGGCCAATGTTGTTCACAAACCACGCCTGCTCTCTGACAATGGCGCCAGCTATATATCCGGCGAACTGGAAGGCTACATCAAACACAACGGTATGACTCATGTACGCGGCGCGCCCTACCATCCACAAACTCAGGGTAAGATCGAGAGGTGGCACCAAACTCTAAAAAACAGAATCCTGTTAGAGTACTACTTCCTTCCGGGAGACTTAGAAAAGCAGATCGAAGCCTTTGTAGAGCATTACAATCATGAGCGTTATCATGAAGCCTTAGAGAATGTCACGCCCGCCGATGTCTATTTTGGGCGGGCCCAGTCCATATTAAACCGTAGAGAAAGGATCAAACAAAAGACTATCCAGCATCGACCCTTGCAATACAGACAAGCCGTCGCTTAATATCAACAAAATAGGTGAGCAAAAACTCTCTTAGCTCAGGCCGCAATCTGTGCCGTTTTATATGATGACGGACAGTGTGAGTTTTATTACTCTACTACCTGATTCGACCCGAGGCGGTATTTTCTTTTTAGTGCAGTGAATTTACATCATCCAATGAAGTTTCCGTCAGATCATCCGACCGTCATGCATCCGAAGGACACGATCGGCATAACTTGAGTCGGTTTTAGAATGGGTCACCATAACGATTGTTCTTCCCGTTCTATTGAGCTGCCGGAAGAGTTCAAGGATTGATTTTGAACTGTCTTCATCAAGGTTGCCAGTCGGCTCGTCAGCCAAGATGAGATCCGGTCCGGTGATGATGGCTCTGGCAATAGCGGCGCGTTGTTTCTGTCCGCCAGAAAGCTCTTCGGGCTTGTGGCTAACCCGGTCAGACAAACCCACCAGGTCAAGCGCTTGCGATGCCAATTCATCCCTGTCACGTCTAGACGTCTTCTTGTATTTCAGCGGCAAACCTACATTTTGCAAAATGGACAATCTTTGCACTAGCTTAAAATCCTGAAACACGAAACCTATTCGATCCCGCCTGATAAGGGCGGTCTCTCGTTCGGAGGCGTTATCAATACGCTTATTATGCATAAGAAACTGGCCGCTGGTAAGGCGGTCAAGCAAACCGATTGTGCGCAACAAAGTAGATTTCCCGCATCCAGAGGGTCCCATGATTGCGACGAATTCGCCAAGTTGTATCGTCAGATCGACGCCATTCAGCGCTCTGACAGACATATTCCCCTGCTCATAATGACGATGGGCATCGGTAAGTTGCAATAAAGGTGTCGAAGTCATTAATCGCTTTCGTGAAAAATTAAACTGTACCGCGGCAGAGCCAGTTGAGGATCGCTAGCGAGCCAAGCTTCGAAGCCTTCTTCGATCATTGAAATATCCCTTTCACCTGTCACGGATACCGTTTTTACGATTGCATCCGAAACTAACACGCCCTTTTTGATCTCGGAAGCGATCTCAGATAAAATTGCAGAATTGTTAGTCAGATCAACGAGATATTCTTGGAAAAGAAAAGACTGCGCATAGAATATCGCCGTCGCCATTCCGGTCTCGGGATCAATTTCGAATACCGCTGGACCCTCTATTGGACCACTATCCAGTAGCCCTTGCAATTGCGGGTGTTCCATCTCGAGAAAGGCGGGCAATGGGAACAGCAAACCTGCGGCTGCCAGTCGAACTGCATCGTATAGGCGTTGATCCGCAGTATCCTCACTCTCATATGCCATTGCAAAAGCTTCATCAATCCAATCCGGCGCATCCGATCCGTATTGGTCGTCACGTTTGGACCCTTGCATATTAAACAGCACCAAATGTCCGACTTCATGTGGGATAAGAGAACGGATCTGCTCCAAGTATGGGAGGTCCGCCTGCTTAAAACTCCAGATAAGTACATCATTGAATTCACACTCTGATTCCGGCAAAGTGATGTCCCGAATAGCGATGATGGGAGGGTCTGGAACCTTGAAGACAGAAGACGTCACCCAATGAGCCTGCCGAGATGCATAGAGCGCCAAACGGCCTTCTTCGACATCGACAAAATCGACGCAGGTAGCGAATTCTGAATTATAGTCATGTCTTTGCTCTAAGACTAAATCATGGTCGGGGATTAAACTTGATGAACACCCGCTAAGGCCAACGGCGCTAAATATCAAACCAGAAGATAGAAAGGCTTTTAATCGAAAAATTTTCATCAACTCACTGGCATAAACTATCGAATTCAAAACGTTTTTGAATCATTTTTTCGCGTTTACCTTGTATTTTGACGCGTTCTACCTTGTAGTTTGACGTTTTCTATTGCAAAGTCAATGTGCAAGACTTCTTCTTGCAAGCAAAACATCAGGAGTGAAACATGAAATCAGTAGCAGCTATGGCCGTCCTTGCGACGCTTGCGACCGCAAGCGTTCCCGCAACAGCATCGGCTCAATCAATCATCAACGAGGTAAAGCCTCAGAATGTAGCACAGTGTCAGTTCTACCAAGAAACTATTGGTAACGTTACGATTACTACAATCTATAACTGTCGCCGCATTAGCCTTACAGTAATCTAAGCGCCTCGGATGACGCTGACAACAGGCGTCATCTGTCTATTCTTACTTCGAGACGCGTTCGAAACTAGCTTTCATGTTAGGACGATCCTTACGCGTAATCTCTCCCTGCAACAGACCTTCCGTCAGCGTCATGTCAAACTTAAGCAAGGACGGATCGGCCTGAATGAAGAATACAACCCCGTCTGATGTCTCCTTAACATCAAGAAGGTGGCCCCAATCTTTGCCCTTTGTTACCCCTTGGTTCGTGGGGTCGGCTCCCCACGTCCCAGTTAGAACATCACCCTCTGTCGATGCAAATCTGATTGTGAACGGAACTGAGGTATTTCCGCCGGGAAGAATGCCGCCATCCCATACCCCGCCAAGACGTGTGATCGAGTTCTCATCTTGTGCGGCAACACCCGTATTACTCAGGATATCCGCTTGATTTGCGAAGACCAAGCCCGGAGATAGAGTTAGCATTATAGATAACCATATTTTCAACGGATATTTAGGCATAGATATTCTCCTCGTGTGCACCATAGAATGCATACTTGTAAGCTGGGCGTCAATCAGCTATTAGCATATGAATGTTGGACAAATAAAGTTCGGAATTCTGCAAAAAATAATGACATCCGCCTTAACTGCAACACGTCATGTTTAGCCTAGAAAGACTTTTCGTTTCTACAGAGGCATTGATCGGGCTTGCGATCGGGCTTCTTGTCTTTGCCGTCACTTTCCCCATAGGTTGGTCTTATCTACAGGCGGATCGTTTCGTTCCCCGATATGAAAATGTTTACAGACTTGATCTTGGTGGAACCGATTCTTCAGCGGCTCTAGTCCCGGGCTCAATAACGTCTCTTGCTTCTAGCGGATACCTAGAAAGGTCAGAAGCTATCGATGAGGTTACGCAACTATCTCAACCACAGCTCATCACTCTTTCTGCTGAAAATTCAAAGGGAGTTTCTCAGCGCATTCACATCGTCGAAACGACATCTAATGTTTTCGATTTTTTTGGTCTGTCAATTGTTGCGGGGTCGAGCGACGAACTACGCTCACCAGATAGCATTGCACTTTCACTTTCGATGAAACACGCACTATTCGGTTCGAGGGATGCAATTGGCCAACAGGTGGAAGCTGTTAACGGCCGAGTCTGGCAGGTCGTGGTTGTATTCGAGGATGTTCCTGAAAGTTCGCATCTATTTTTCGAAGCACTTCAGCCTTTTCAGACACCGAGGCCGACGGGAATTGATGCTTGGTTGCCGTCAGTCTTCACTTACTTTCGAAGTTCCGGCGATGAATACGAAACAAATGAAGCGTTGAAAGAACTTAATGCGGCCAATCCCATTACCCAATTCATCTATAAATCAACCCCGTTATCGGATCTCGCCTATGACGATGATGCAATAGCGCGGTTCAAGCCCGCTCGTAGCCGTTTCGCTTTGATTTCCTTTACCGCCATTGCGACCATTGTTCTTTTCTTTGCCATCCTCACTTCCGCCAATTTTGCGTCTGTTAGAGTTGCTGAAAACGCCCAGACAATCGGTCTCCTCAAGGTATGGGGTGCGCCTGTCTATCGGGTGGTGATCACCTCTAGTGTTTCTTTGATTGTTTTGGTCGGATTGTTGTGCCTCTCAATCATTCCGCTGGCCTCAATGGTAAGCGAATTTGTGATCAACACCGCAATCCCAGGAGCGCGAATCGCTGGCGCGAAGTTCCAGACTTGGCACACTTGGGCTTCGCTGTTGGCTGCGTTCATGGTTATATCTTCGGTTCTGATAGTCGTTGTAATTGCATACAGCCGAACGCCGATCGCATTACTTCTGAATATGAAGGATCGAGCTTTCGGATCTATAAGCCTCTTGCGCGCGTCTGCCGTTGTCCAGACGTTTGCTATAGTTGCCATTTCTTTCTTCGCAATAATATCCACCGACGTCACAAGCCGTACGCTTCGCAATGCAGATTACGTCGCCACCGAGTATAGACACACACTATCGTTAACACCATCAAAGGAAATTTCAAAAACGTCGCTGTTTGCTGAATTTAGTGAACGAATTCCCTCAATTTTGCAGAACCTGAGAGATCGGTCCTTAGTATCCCAATTTACGACGTCTGATACCCTCCTACCAGGAAGTTTTGTAAATACGCGACAGGTTGCGCCTGACGGAGCTGAGGGTTTCGATGTTCCTTTTATTGAGGTCGGCGACGGATTCTTCAATTTCTTTGAGTATGAATTGATCGCAGGGCGCTATTTCATGGATCGCAGTCATGCGGACAGGGTGGATCTCGGTGCAGACAGCTCTGTCGCAGTAGCGACACAATCCTTAGCCTCTCTTTTGGGCTATAAGGATGCGATCGACTCTATTGGAAGCACGCTCCGTGTTCGTCAACAAAATAGTATAACGGGCGAACTCGGCAGCGTCGTATTAAGGATTGTTGGAGTTGTCGAAGATAAGCAAATCTTGAGTCTGCGCGAAAACCCACTTCCGATATTATTCGTCAAAAGCAATGTCGAATTCCCGTTTGTCTATTTCGAGGTTGCTCCTACAGCGGGCACATCCGAAATAAATGAGATCAATGAGAGGATTCTGCAACCTTTTGGTAATCCGACCCACTTTCTATTGAGCCTTAAGGAAGAACTCAGCGATCTGAATAGAAATAGTGAGTCACTATCTCAGCTACTACTGCTAATTTCTACCGCTACAATCGCCCTTGTGGGCCTGTCATATTTGGTGCTGGTGCGTATGTTGGCGGCGAAACGACAGACTGAATTGGCCTTAAATCGGCTTTACGGAGCAAATCGATCCCATATCGTTTTAATTATCCTCAAAGAAATATTGCCTTCAATTCTTATTGGCACGGCACTCGCTGTCGGACTAGGATTCTATCTCATATCGGCTTTCGCCCAAACCATGCCCTTGGCATCAAGTATAGTTACCTGGAAAACGGCGATACCACCCCTCACAATTATATTCGTGCTGACTGTTGTCGTGTCCATGATCGTAAGTAAAATAGTGCGCCGGCCACTTTACTACAGTTTAAGCACATAATCGATTAGGAGCGAATACGGTGCAACGAAGAAAAAAAAATGAACCCCTATCCGCGCCTTGGAATGTACCTATCGGATCCGAGGCAGCTTCGGATAAGCCTACGCGCAATTTTAATATATATCAGAGAGTATTCAAAAATCCGTTAGGTATATTCTTCACGTTATCTGTCTTGACAGCAATAATAGTTATAGCAATTTGGCGGGTTGGATCAGCCAAGATTTCTGAAACCACATTCCAGACAGTAACCGTTCGAAAAATCGAAGCGGTGCAGGACATACGCGTTCGCGCACTCGCCGTACCTTTCAACACCGTATTCGTGGACGCAAGGCTCAGTGGTGTTGTTGAAGGCGTATTTGCTAGAAATGGCGAGGAAGTCGAAGCGAATGAAGTTCTTTTAGTTCTTTCCAACCGTGACTTAGCCAATCGTGCGAGATCTGAAGCAATTCGCATTTTGGAACGGAAAGCGGCTTTAGAAGCCGATGTTACAGAGGCAAATGCGCAAGTGGACGATCAAAAAAGACAAAAAATCGCAGCCGAAGCAGAATATGACAAACTCGCAGAACGCCTAGACACTTTGCGTGGATCGCTGGCGATCGGTGCGATTAGCAGAGCTGAAGTAACCCGACAGGAGGCGGATGTTATAGCCCAAGAGATAGAAGTGGGTCGTTTGCGGGCTTCTGTAAACAGAGCGCGCTCAAATGCCTTGAGAACGGCGTCGGTCAACGAGAATTTATCGAGGTTACTTGACGAGGAAGCTAATGACCGAGAAGCCGCCTTACGAGGATTAACCGTTGTGTCTCCGGTCTCCGGGCTATTGACAAGTCTGGACATTAGGCTTGGTGAAGCGGTGGATGCCGGGCAGAGGCTAGGGCAAATCGATAGCCTTGATGATTTTAAGCTAAAAGCGAAACTCGATGAATTTTATCAAAGTTCTATATTTATCGGCCAATCCGCAGTCATGACGGATGTTAATGGGCGTAAATGGCCTTTAAGCATTAGTTCAGTTGAGCCTGAAATTGAAGCTGGCCAGTTCGGCGTTGAATTGACATTCGATACAGCTCCGGGAGAACTACGTCGTGGCCAGAGTTTTGATATTTCTATCAAGAGCGGATTACCTGTGGACAAGGTCGCAATACCCGAACGCCATGACGAATGGCTAAAAGATCAACTGTATCATTTCGTTTATGACGAAGATGACCGAATGCTTCAAAGGCGCACGATCAAAATTGGTAGGCGGTATGGCGACTGGATGGAGATTGACGACGGGGTTTCTGCTGGAGAAAAGCTAGTCGTCTTTTCCGAAAAGACAATTCCCAGCCGAGAACGCATCAGCGTTCGTTGACCTCTCGACATTCCCAAGCTCATTCCAATACGTGCATCGATCCACTCTAATCGCCATTTCTGGCTAATAGGCAAAGGTACGGTTTTTTTGTGCACGCCTACATCTCTCTCGTACTATTGATACGGTAAGTTCTGATGCAACGTCAAAAATCAAAAGACGCTACGGATTATAGGTCTATGATCAATCCCAATACGACCCTTAATCGCGCCATTACAATTCCACTATTTCCATGAGATCAATATAGATCGATATGTAATCCCTCTGGGCTTCGAGAAGCGTTTCTTCGGCCTGTAGAGCCTCTAGTGCGGATTGGTCGAGATCAGTTTTCGAGGCTTCGCCCAGTTCTACCTGTTTTTCCGCTATCGAAGAAAGGCGCTTCACGGTCAGAAGTGTTTCCTTAAGCAACTCAATCTTTCTTCTGTGGATGAGGAGCGAGGAGTGTAATCGCTCCACCGTATCTCTCATTCCTCGTTCGCGCCGGAGAACCTTAAGCCTAGCTAATTGCTCTTCGGCCTGTGCTTTCCCTACCTCGGCACTGAGATGCCCTCCGTCATATAATGGAACCGACAAGACGAGTTTGGCTTCGACTGAACTCAAGTTGATCCTGTCGTTGAATGGCCCGAAATTTACCGGACCTTCGTTTAGAAATGCGTTCACTTCTGCCGACAAGGCAGGGAGTCGAGATCGCTTATGGAATTTCGTTTTGTATTCGCTTGCACGAAGGGCAGCTTTTAGGCTTCGGAGTTCGGGTGAGTTGAATTTTATTCCCTTCAGAAGCTGATCAAGACTCGGCAGTAGCTGGACTTGGACACTCAGAGCAGAGAGGGGGAGGTTGCTACAATCGTGGGGCCTATTGGGGGACAAATGACTTAGTTCGCGAAACGTTGTCTCAATATTTAATTGCGCAAGACCTTCCCGAAGTGTGTCTTCTCGCACCTCTACCTGCTTCTGCATCAATGCGGCTTCAGATAGCAGACCCCGCTGGAACTGGATTTCGGCCCGCTCGACTCCAGCTTTTGTCAGTTGAAGTTGTGCCAGCCTGATGTCATATATATTTTCTGCATATACGTAGGCAAGTTTTGACCTTGCAAGGTTTGCTTGTCGCTCCATGAGAGCGATAAGATTATTCTCGCTGGCTTCCTCCAAACCGCTTACAGCCGAACGAATGTTGGATCTCAATGCGCCAAATTGGTACAAAGGTGCACGAGCGTTCAGCGAGAGGCTTGCGACTTCTCCAGACAAATTGGAGGGATCTATAATTCCAAAGCGTGAATTCTGCTCAAGATAACCTATACTCGCTTGGCTCTGCAGAGTCGGCCTCGCACGCGACCGTACAAGATTCAGATCTTGAGCGTCGATTTCGACAGCTAGTTGGTCTCTTTCATTGGGTTGGACTGGCTCGACGATCCGACACTGTGCGAATGCGGTCCCGTTCAAAAACGAAAATGCGAATACAATATAAAGAAGCAGTACATCAGCTCTCATGAAACCATAAACCAAGTCAGCACCATGATAGAACCACCGTAATGTCTAAATTATCCGAATATCCCTCTCGTAAATTGACGGGAAGTGCCGTCGGAGATAAGACGGCTAGTCTGTTTTCCTGCGCAAGGTGCTTTTTAAAGATAGGCTATTTGGTGTCAAGGCGGTTATAGACGGTCATTAAAATAAACCAATCAAATGGGCATTACAAATATGGTATAAAGAACAAACCAACCTAAACCCGGCTAACTATTGGTGTCTGATGTCAGCACCTATAAGTCTGATTTAAATCTGGACTAAACGAGGATTTTTGCTCATCTTATATCTCTTGGAGATAAAGATGAGACAGAGCAAATCAACATATGGTGAGCTTGTCGGCAAATATATCAAACGTAAAAACCCGGAAGTAATATAGTGCTGAGGAGATGATCGATATCGTGCCGGATGTCGTTTGCGGAGAAAAGGGCATCGCAGCGCTTCGTCTCAAGAAGGTATTGCCTAGGAGTTTTATTATAATTGGTCGAAAGATTTTATGGAGGCACGCTATAAACGTCTGATTAAAATATTGAGAATATAGTTCTTCATTGTGCTACAAATACTTGATCATAATGTTTTACAATTTTATATTTAACTTTCTCAAGTGACTGATATAAATATTTTATCGCTGAGCATCATTGAGCATCCAGATTTCCTGTATTTAACCATTTGAAGCTCAAATTTTTTACATAATTTCTTGGAAGCTATGATTTTATAGGTCCTTTATCTATGTTCCTTAAACATGGAGTTCGCATCTCTCCGTGAACACTATGCGTCGCTGCGTTTATGAACAATCTTTAGGAGTTCATCTCTGCGATACTCTAACGAACCGCCATCGCCATAGATAGGGCGGCTGTCCTTATGGCCCATTAGTGTGCACCTCAAACCGTAGTCGAGCCCAGCCTCAAGCATGCGTTTCTCAAAAGCGTGTCTGAAAGAATAAACAGTGTGTTTGTTAGACTCTAATAAACCTCGAACGCGAAACGCTTTCATAAGGCTGCTGGATAGTAGGGAGCTTTTATCGCGGTAATGTAAAAACCCTTTAGGAGCCTTTTTCATAGCTTCCAGAGAAACACCCACTAACGGAATATCGCGTTTCGAGCTACGTGACTTCAACTGCCGTTTCGCTTTGGGCCTAATCGAGATATAGGGCACCTCAACATCAAGATGAATATCCTCTGCAGTCAGGTTTGCAATCTCACTAGGACGACAGCCTGTTTCTATAAGCGCATACACAATAAGTTGGGCTTCTTTATTTAAACCATCAAAAACTGCAGGCCGTAATATCTTTTCGCGTACCCATTCGTTAGAAAAAGCAGGTCGCGTTTCAACGGCATCATCGCTGAAGCGCAAGTTTCGAAATGGGTTTTCGCGGCTTTCCTGACCTTCATAAGTCCAATATTCTCGGAAGAGTTTCCGCATGTTGCCGAGGTCACGATTAGCAGTATTTGGCCTCATGGCTTTTGAACCATCAGACGGATTTAAACGTTCGCCCCACCAGTCATAAAAAGCGCGCCCATGGCTTCGATCAATCTCATTCATACGCAGGTTGCCGCAAAGCGAGATAAAGTTCTCGATTGCGCGTTGTTTGGGCAGTCGCCATTTGGCAGTTTGGGCCTCTGATTTTTGACGTAAATCATCCACAGAGAGTTTTGAGAAATAGAGATTAAGAGCATCTCTGACGCTCAACTCCGGCTCTTCTACAGCACCCAGAACAGCATCGGCTATGACCTCTGACTGGCTCTTTTCGGTCGCTATTTGAACGCGATTGACAATGTCCTCAAGGGTGGCATTCGCAGCCAATTCCTCGGCAGGTTTAAATAGAACCCCAATCGCTTGAGCACGCCGCTGAGCTGAACGATATCGACATATTTTTGCAACTTCCGGCATTGGATTGTTACCCAATTCTGCAAGGGCCGCGTCCCATGCATTTTCATCCGCATCAGCCATAGCATCACGGCGTTCTCGGGCAACGGTGAGTGAGTCTGTGTTCAGGGCCGCCTTACTATATGTGCGCATATCTACATCTGCATAGCGAATGGGGACTCTACGGAAATAATACCACCGCTCTCCGCGTCTTACGAGGTAGCGATTTCGGGTTGTTGTCATGACCAAATGTTACCCAGTTTGTTACCCAAAATGTTACCCAATTAATGGGGTAACTTGCGGGATGCCAAAAGAGAGCACAGGAAAACACAAGGTTTTCAGTGCTTTAGCATAAATTTACTTGGTAAAATGGCGCACCGGGGAGGATTCGAACCCCCGACCCCTTGATTCGTAGTCAAGTACTCTATCCAGCTGAGCTACCGGTGCTTAGAGTGCGCTGTTAGGCGCGGTGGTCGCAATCGCTTGCGAAGGCGCGTTAAAGCGGAAACGAGTTCGTTTTGCAAGCGCTATTTCAGTGATTTTTTGCCAATCACTGTATCCTTTTTCAGCTCTCTTTTGCGAAATGAACTCCGCGCATCAGCGCGCGGGCGACGCACCGGGCGGCGGCTCCGCCGAGTTCGGCCAGC
>Ga0115567_10005825_pt1 | contig 11887 bp, 7 predicted proteins | sample COGITO_mtgs_1204_2_FD_88679 | JGI IMG/M metagenome (GOLD analysis project Ga0115567, IMG submission 88679) | Pelagic marine microbial communities from North Sea - COGITO_mtgs_120412 | ecosystem: Environmental > Aquatic > Marine > Epipelagic | place: Germany:Helgoland, sampling site Kabeltonne...
AAGCCGTGCGGGTTGGACTTATCGAACATTTAAATACTGCTATTGCTGACGACTCGGTATAGGTGATAATGATTTCGTCGAAGCAAAACTTGTTTTCTGGCGGAGCAGATATCAGCGAGTTTTCTGGCGGTGACTTAGAGCCAAATCTGCCTGCAGTGTTAGATGTGATTGAAAATTCACCCAAGCCTGTGGTGGCTGTGTTAAACGGTCCTGCATTTGGTGGTGGGTTAGAAGTGGCTTTGGCTTGTCACTCCATAGTGACGTTTGCATCTAATAAGGTTGGTTTGCCTGAAGTCAATTTAGGTATTTTACCTGGAGCTGGCGGCACCCAGCGTTTACCAAGATTAGCAGGTGTACAGCAAGCGCTAGATATGATTGTTTCTGGTCGCCCGGTTGTTGCTAGCACCTTACCTGGAGTGTTTGATGTGTTGGTCGACAGTCCAGAGACATTGCTTAGTAGCGCAATAGCATTATGTGAAAAGGTCATTGCTGATGGGTGCAAAGCACCTAAAACCTGTGATGTGCAAATTGATGCTGCTACTGCCCCAAAAGAATTATTTGCCCAGTATCGCCAAGGTTTAGCCACCAAAGCCCGTGGCTTTTTTGCCCCAGAGCGTTGTATTCAAGCGGTTGAAGCAGCAGTTGAGTTACCATTTGCTCAAGGTTTGGTGCGCGAAGGTGAGTTGTTTATGGAGTGTATGGGCTCTAAAGAAGCGCGCGCCCAGCAGCATTTTTTCTTTGCTGAACGTGCTGCATCTCATGTTAAAGATTTTACTAAAGAAACCCCAGTAAGAGATATCAAAACAGTCGGTATTATAGGTGCAGGCACCATGGGCGGTGGCATTGCCATGAATTTTGCCAACGCGGGTATTCCTGTCACTATGCTTGAGCTTAAGCAAGACGCGCTAGATAAAGGTTTGGCGCTTATTCGTAAAAACTACGAAAACTCAGCTAAAAAAGGCAAGCTCACTTCCCAGCAAGTCGAAGACAGAATGGCCTTATTAACTGGCTCTACAGAATACGCCGCCTTAAGCGATGTGGACTTGGTGATTGAAGCGGTATTTGAAAAAATGTCAGTCAAACAAGAGGTTTTCAAAGCCTTGGATGCAGTGTGTAAGCCTGGCGCAATTTTAGCGTCTAATACCTCTACCCTCGATATTGATGAAATCGGTGAAGCGACCAAACGACCAGAAGATGTGATTGGTTTGCATTTCTTTAGTCCTGCCAACGTTATGAAATTGCTGGAAGTCGTTAAAACCAGCAAAACATCACCTGAAGTGATTAAAACCACCATGAAAATGGCTAAAAGCATCAATAAGGTCGCTGTTTTGGTCGGTGTTTGTTTTGGTTTTGTGGGCAACCGTATGATTGAAACCTATGGCCGTGAAGCGAATCGTATGATGCTTGAAGGTGGCACACCAGAACATATCGATAAAGTTATTTACGACTTTGGTTTACCTATGGGACCTTTCACTATGGGTGATATGGCCGGTCAGGATATAGGTGCGTTTGTACGTGAATCGCGCCGCGAATTTATTAAGCACGATCCTACTTATTGTATCTTAGCTGACAAGTTAGTCGAGCAGGGCAGAGTAGGGTTAAAAGCCGGTAAAGGTGTGTATTTGTATGAAGCAGGTAGCCGTACACCTATTGCTGATCCAAGCGTACTGGAGCTAGCCAAGCAAGTCGCTGCAGATTTAGGCGTGGCGCAACGTGATATTAGCGATCAAGAGATTATCGAGCGGATCATTTTCCCAATGATCAACGAAGGTGCGTTGATCTTAGAAGAAGGCATAGCTGCCAAGTCTAGCGATATAGACGTGATTTATGTGTATGGCTATGGTTTCCCGGTTTATCGCGGCGGCCCTATGCAGTACGCCGATGAAATAGGTTTAAAAACAGTATATGACGCTATGTGTAAATATCGCGATGAACTAGGCGAGCACGGTAAAAACTGGTTTGAACCGGCCTCATTACTGAAAAAATTAGCAGAGCAAGGCAAACGATTCGCTGACCTGTAGTCACCGATATTGACCTTATTACTCACGCATTAAAGAACCTTGAGAGAAAAAATTATGAAAGAAGCAGTCATTGTATCAACCGCTAGAACGCCCATCGGCCGTGCCTATAAAGGTGCATTTAATAACTTAGAAGCACCAAGTTTAGGTGGTCACGCTATCCGCGAAGCGGTAAAAAGAGCCGGTATTGATCCCGCTAGTGTTGATGACGTCATCATGGGCAGCGCATTAACGCAAGGCAGTGGTGGTATGAACATTGGCCGTTTAGCAGCGTTAGCTGGTGGTTTACCCACCTCAGTTTCAGGCATGACCCTTGATCGCCAATGTAGCTCAGGCATGTATGCTATTGCTACAGCAGCAAAACATATCATTACCGACAACGTACCAGTGATGGTGGCTGGTGGACTTGATTCCATCAGTTTAGTGCAAAACAAAGCGATGAATACGCACCGTATGGTTGACCCCGCTTTGGCTAAAATGCACAAAAATATTTATATGCCTATGTTACAAACGGCTGAAGTTGTGGCGGCTCGTTACGGTATTAATCGTGATGTGCAAGATGAATATGCCTATCAAAGTCAAATGCGCACGGCGGCTGCCCAAGTTGCCGGCAAGTTCGACGATGAAATTGTGCCGGTAACGGCGACCAAAGTGATCATTGACCGCGAAACTAAAGCAGAAAGCTTTCAAGAAGTAACGTTGAGTAAAGATGAAGGCAATCGTGCTGAAACCACATTAGAAGGTCTGCAAAATTTAAAGCCTGTTATCGAAGGTGGCGTTATCACAGCAGGTAACGCTAGCCAGTTATCTGACGGTGCGTCTGCCAGTGTCTTAATGAGCAGCAAACTTGCAGAGCAACAAAACTTAACCCCATTAGGCGCTTATCGCGGTATTGCTGTGGCCGGTTGTGAACCTGATGAAATGGGGATTGGCCCAGTTTTCGCTATTCCAAAATTACTTAAGCAACACGGCTTAACCATGAACGATATTGGTTTGTGGGAGCTAAACGAAGCGTTTGCCGTACAAGTATTATATTGCCGCGATAAGTTAGGTATTGATGACAATATTCTCAACGTAAACGGTGGTGCTATTTCTGTAGGTCACCCTTATGGCATGAGTGGCGCCCGTATGGTTGGCCACGCCTTGATTGAAGGTAAACGTCGTGGTGCTAAATATGTGGTTTGTACTATGTGTATTGGTGGTGGCATGGGCGCTGCGGGGTTGTTTGAGGTTTACTAAAAGCAGCGACGAGTTACGAGCCTAGAGCTATGAGCAATAAAGAAGCACAAGATTAAGAAAAAGATTTAAGAGGTAGGTTATGGAATATTTTAAGGCCCCACAAAAAGAAGCCTTGTTCGTAATGAACGAATTATTAGGTTATGAAAAACATTATGCCGATTTGGGTTTTACCGATGCGACACCCGATATGGTTGAAGCTATCTTTTCAGAAGCGGCTAAATTTGCTGAAAATGTGTTAGCGCCCATTAATGCTAATGGTGATGCAGAAGGTTGTCAGTGGGAAGATGGAGTTGTTACAACGCCCAAAGGCTTTAAAGAAGCATACCAACAGTATGTGGATGGCGGTTGGACAGGCATGACTCACCCAGAAGAACTAGGTGGGCAAAACCTACCTTATTCTTTAGGCAGTGTGATGGCTGAATGGTTTTCGTCAGCCAATCACTCTTGGGCTATGTACCCTGGACTTAGTCAAGGTTGTATTGAAACCTTAAAAGCCCATGGCACGCCCGAACAACAAAAAATGTTTTTGAATAACCTTGTTGGTGGGCAGTGGACGGGCACTATGTGTTTGACCGAACCTCACTGTGGCTCTGATTTAGGTATGCTCAAATGTAAGGCTGAACCAAATGATGATGGAAGCTACAACCTAACCGGCACCAAAATTTTTATCTCGGCAGGTGAGCACGATATGTCCGACAATATCGTCCATATCGTAATTGCCCGTTTACCCGATGCGCCCAGTGGAACCAGAGGTATTTCTTTATTTGCGGTACCTAAATTTCATGCCGGTTCTGAAGGCGAAAAATTAGATCGTAACGGTGTGACTTGTGGTTCAATTGAACACAAAATGGGCATTAAAGGCTCGGCAACCTGTGTTATCAACTTCGATGGCGCAAAAGGGTATTTGGTAGGCGAAGAAAACCGTGGCCTTAATTGCATGTTCACCTTTATGAACACTGCCCGAATAGGTACCGGCTTAGAAGGTTTGTCTGCCTCAGAAGCCGCGTTTCAAGGCGCGTTAGCCTATGCTAAAGACCGCTTGCAGTTCAGAGCCATGACAGGTGTTAAAAATCCTGATGGTCCAGCGGATGCTATTATTAACCATCCTGATGTACGCCGTATGTTGTTGACTCAAAAAGCTTTCGCAGAAGGTAATAGAGCACTAGCTGTGTACGCAATGAAATTAGTGGATGTCACACACGCCAGTCAAGATGAGGATGCTAAACAACTAGCAGAATCTAAGCTAGCATTGTTGACGCCTATCATTAAGGCATTTCTAACAGAAACCGCCCAAGAAACCACCAGTTATGGTATGCAAGTCTTTGGTGGACATGGTTTTATAACAGAATGGGGCATGGAACAACTTGCTCGTGATACTCGCATTTGTACTATGTACGAAGGTACAACAGGTATTCAGGCGATTGATTTATTGGCCAGAAAAGTGGTGGGGTCAAACGGTAAATTACTCACAGTCTTCACTAACGAAGTCAAAGAATACTGCAAAAGCATTCGTGACAAGAGTCAGTTTAATGCTTGGTCGAACAGTATCGATAAACATGTCGATGAATGGCATCAAATTACCGAAGACATTATGCAAAGAGCGGGTAAAAACCCTGCAGAGCTAGGTGCTGCATCTGTTGATTATTTGATGTACTCAGGGTACGTAGTGGTTGGCTATTTTTGGTTGCAAATGGCTGTGGTTGCTCAGCAAAAACTTGATGATGGCACTCATGATCCAGAATTTTATAAAGCGAAATTACATACTGCTAAATTCTATTTTGATCGTTTATTAACGCGCACACGTTCTTTAGTCTCTGCCATGGAATCTGGTGCGGATAACTTAATGGATATGGAAGAAGAACAGTTTAATATTGTTTAAGCTTCCCGGGGCAATGACCTCAATAAGATAATAAGAAGCTAGGCAGGGAAATATAAAAAGCGGACAAATTACCTTGTCCGCTTTTTTTTGAGTTAAACCGATTGAATCGGATAGGTGGGCATAGCCATGAAACATCACACAATCGACATTGAAAACGTCAATATCCATTATGTTGAAGCAGGGGCGGATGACGGTAGTGGTTTGCCACGCCAGACTATTATTTTTTTACATGGCTTTCCCGAATACTGGGGTACTTGGCATGCACAACTCGATTATTTTGCCAATCACTATCGCGTTATAGCGCCTGATTTACCAGGTTATAATTTAAGTGATAAACCTCAGCAACAGTCGTTTTTCGCAGTGCCTAATCTTATTCAGTTTATGGCTAAGTTTATTCAAGATGTGGCACCACAAGAAAAGATAATATTAGTGGCTCACGACTGGGGTGGTGCCATCGCATGGCCGCTAACCGCGTTTTTCCCACACCTTATTGAGCAACTGGTAATACTTAACGCAGCTCACCCCAGTACCTTTACACGTGAAATGATCCATAACCCCGAACAACGTCAAAAAAGCGAGTATATCCATGAACTGGTTGCCCATGACGGAGTAGAAAGGTTATCTGCAAATCATCATCAATATCTCAAAGACAAAATATTCGGCGGGATGCGCCAAGGTACATTAAGTGACATTCAGCGCCAGACTTATCTGCAAGTATGGGCTCAGCCTGGCGCAGTGGACGGCATGCTGCAATATTATAGGGCTATGCCGCAGCTAGCGCCCTGTGAAAAAGCGACGAGTGAAAAGGGCGCGCAAGTTATTGCAACCACACAAATGAAAATCCCCAATATTCATATTAGTTGCCCAACGTTGATCCTATGGGGAGAACAAGACCAAGCCTTTGTTAAAGAGAATATTGATGGGATCGAAAAATATGTACCCAAGGTTCAGGTACAACGTTTTCCTCAAGCTAGTCATTGGTTACAACACGAGTTACCTGATGATGTGAATCGGGAAATACATGCATTTATTAAAACCACTAAAAGCGTTTGAACCACAAAGATGTGAATTCTTTTTATCTTCACGCAAAAAAAAACGGCCTCAAAAGAGGCCATTTTTAATGGTAAGTAGGATAAGCTACTTACCTTCCATGTTGAACTTTCAGTTCGTTCGAGAACAATTCTTGCGTAGCTCGTAGCTTAAATTCTGTCGTTAAGTTCAGCAACGATAGGTGAAGCATCTAAACCATTTTCAGAGGCCCAAGCTAATACTGTTTTACCATCTTTTTCTGGTGAGCTTAAGTCACCTTTTGGCATTTTTTTCACCATCAAGGTACCTGTCTCAACCGCACCGCTGAGCATGGCTGTGCGAATAAGACTGTTACCACCACAAGTCACACCTGTGTAATAATCTTTAAGTTTTAATCTGTAATCTGACTGAACACGTTTCATTTTTTTACGTAGTTCGCCTTTGTCATCCGCTTTAACAATGGTACAGATATTTTGTAATGCTTCGCCTACATCAGCTTGAGCGTTACCCGCGGTGAGTAAAGAGATGGTAGCGATAGCGATAGAAGTTTTAACTATTTTCAACATGGTTAAGTTCCTCGGTGTTTAGGTTTATGTTTGCAGTTGTTGCTGCGTTTTGATGGAGCTATTAAAGGCTATTTGTATTGATAAAAAAATCTGCTAGGTGATACTTAGGTATGAAAATCGATATCTTTTTGATGGGTATTTAACATGCATGTTTATTTTAATGCGCGTATATAGGCTTTAATGACCAATGTAGACAAGCTCTGTATCTGTGCAAGACTTTAGAAATGTTCAGACTTACACAGGAAGGATGAATGACGGGCGTCAGATCAGTTATACGGTCGATGTCATTGCTTTTACCGGATAAGCAAAGGATGACGTGGTTAGATAGCGCTTTTAATAGTCTATAAAAGAGTCGTCTTTAGTTTCGACTAAACGTGCACAAAAAGGTCATGTTTTATGGAGTAAGCATGACAAACCAGTTGTGTACATTTACTCTATTTATTCATGGACTACAGAGGAGTGTGAAAGTCGTTTTTGATAGATAAACGCAGCAGCAAGCATAAACAAACCTATACCTATCATCAGGGCGACTTTTTGCCATAAAAGGGCGTTTTCCGCATCCACAAAACCGAGTTTAAGTAGTCCCACAAAAATAAATCCTAAGGCCAGCTTGGCGACAAATTTACTGTGCTTGTGGGTAAAAAACAGATAACTACCTTGCAATATTAGCCATGGACTAATAAGTAAAGCTAATTCCCAATGACTCAGTAAAAATGCAGCGCTGGTAGCTAAAAGTAACTGTTGCAGGGTGTAGCCAGTTTGACTGTCGGTGAACAGCTTTAACTCTAACCTATTAAGCGCATTTGCCTTAATTAAAAACGTCAGCGATATGCCTAAGCTAAGCGCCACCCAAAGACTGGCGCTTATCAGGTGACTACTGCCTGTTGCTGATATACCAAGCCAAGAACCGACTAAACTGAGGTAGCAAAGGTAACCTAGTGTCTTGCGGTTTCTCACTAAAATAGGATGATAGTGTGAGCACAATGTTAAGGCAAAAATGTAGCCACTGGTAAAGGCTGCGGCTAGGTAAATGTTAGTCCATTTTTGTATGTAGATAACCATACATCCTGCTATAAAATACAAACCTAATGACGCAATCTTTTTCTCTAATAACGCAATATGCCGCTGACGTGCGATACGTAAAAAGTAACTAAACAAGCCAAGTGCGAATAGGGTGGAGAAGCAAGCCAGTAAAAGTTGACTGTGGTATTGATCAGCATAGAAACCTAAGTTATATAAGGCGGCGCCAATAAAAAGGAGCAAAGATTCGGTGCGTATAAAAGGGTGCTTAAGCTTACGTCCAAGAACATAAGCGATAACCGCAGAGCAGCAAACCGCTAAAGCGGAGAAGTCTAGGTAATGTTTGAATACCGAGGGTAAAAATACTAAGGGTAAAATTAGATAAAAGCCTAGCCTTAAGGCTTCTGCTAATTTGGCCGTCGATCCGGCGCGGGCAGTGCGGCGATAAAACTCAGCAAACAACCAACATTCAGCAAAGGTCAATAAGAGAGCTACTTTGGCATAGTTAGGTAACTCTCTAAATGAAAAAGATTGCACTTCATTGATACCCATTAAACCGATAACTAAGATTGCTGCACCCGCTAAATAGGCCATTATCTCAGTGGTATTGCACAAACTACGATAACTTTTGGCTAATAACATGACCTGCAGTGGCAATATGGCTAACGCTGCCCACACACCCAGTTGAACCCAAAGTAATGAAAGCACGAAGATGTTTAGCCAAATAGACTCTGCGGGTCTAAGCAAGAGGTTGAGCTTCACTTCCCAATCAATATCCCTTGGAAAAAAGCTAAACAGTTTTCGTGAGCAGAATACAAACAGACCTATACTGGCAACCACCAAAATGCCTTTTAAAGACAACAGCGCTGGGTCGGGGAAATAGGGTAATACTGCAAAAACTCCATGTAGTAGGGCAAAAGCTAACAAGCCATAAGCTTCAACACGTAGTGAAAGGTAATTTTCTTTGAGGGCAAAATACAAAATAAATAAGCCCTCTAGTCCTATGGCAAATCCCCAGTAATCGGGAGCAAGACTACTGACAATCGCCACTAACACCCAAGTACTAGCAAGCATGGTATATAAGCTTAGGGTAAAAGAGTTTTGGACCCGTGCTTTAAGTAGTAATAAGGTCGCTAGTACAGCATTGGTAATGGCAAAAGTGGGTAACAGCCAAGCACTAGTGAAATTAGCTTGGTAGAGTATGCCGATGTTAGCGAAAACCGTTATCACGGTAAGGATTATAAGTTCTTTTGAATAAGCACTGTGCCTATTTAATAAAGCACAGATATACAGCAAAAATACACAATAAAACCCTTGGCTAAAAACGCCCAAAAATAGTGGGGTGCTGGTGGTGAGTATTAAAAACTCTATACAGCTATAAGCCACAAACACACTGACAAAACCCAACCATTGCCAGTTTTTACTGGTGGCTTGATATAGGCTGGCTAACACCACAAACCCTAGGCCAACTAAATAATAAGTCGTACCCAGTTGATCCAATTGTGAAATCAGTGGAATAGCCCCTCCGCCTATTACCGCAAGCGCACTGACTATCTTTGCATCAAACTTATTCGCTAAAATAAAACCTGTACAAGCAATGGCAAAATAACTGAGCAACACCATCCAATCGGGCAGAAGCTGATAAAAACTGCCCGCCACATAAACGGTCACAAAGTTAAGCAATAATCCTAAACTGACAATAGCGGAACTGAGTTCTGAGTATTTATCACGTTTAGCTAAATACGCACCCCCTAAGGTAGTACCAATAGCCACTACAAACAGCAATAACGACTTACTACCTGCACCCAATTCGCCTACTAACAACTGGGCCAAGTAGCCAAAACCACCCACTAAAAGTGCAATGCCAATAAGCATAAATACAAATATTGGCCCTTGACCTTTGCCTTGATAATGTTGGTATAAATTGAGTAGTGGAGCGGCAAACTTAGTGATGGGTGATAAAAAGCTTAATCCTAGCGCACTGGTTTCTCTTATCACAGAAGCAATATTAGAAGGTTTAACGATTCTATTTTCAGACTTATCGAAAGCGGCTAGTTGGTTTTGTGGATCTTGTGTTGCAAAAGCATGAGAGGGAAAAGAGGTCTGCGCTGCTTTGGGTAAGGGTTGTTCGAACTCGCCGTCAATTTTAGTTTGATTGTCATCGGTTAATGCCGATATTTTTTGTTCTAAAGTTTGCAGTCGGGTTGAAAACTCTACACGGGTTAAAGCTAATTCTCGCTGTAAGTCTTCAATTTGATTATCCCTCGATGACACTACTATCGTCCTTTTCTAACATGCTTTAACTCGTCAGTTTTAGAAAATAACACAGAGCTTTTTGATACTCTATACATGTCGAGCCAAAGTAGAGGGGAAGTTGTGGCAATGGTTACGGGAAATAATAAAATACGCCCACATGTGGACGTATTTTAATGACTGTTTTAATCGACTAATGCTTGATAAACGAGGTTTCGAAAATCGTCGTGATAACGATGAAAACCAATGGGTATGAATTGGGCCATAGAAATCAATATAAGTTTTTCTTCTGGATCCACTCTAAAGTAAGTTGACGCCGCACCACCCCAACCAAAGTTTCCTTTCGAACTCATAAATCCCGACATATCTGGATCGACTGTGACCGACATGGCTAGAGCGTATCCCTCACCCTGAGCATCATCTGCATAAGGAACCAAATTATTGGGCAAGTGGTTGCTGCTCATATACTCCACGGTTTTTCTACCTAGGATCCTGACGCCATTGCTCTCCCCACCATTAAGCAGCATTTGCGCAAAGGTGAAATAATCTTGCATGGTAGAAACCAAACCGCCACCCGCATTATGGATTTCTGGATCAGTCATATAGCCGCCCAATGGTTCATTTTGCATAACGATTGTTTGCCCGGTTTTTCTATCCGCTGTGTAAATTTGCGCTAGCCTATCAACCTTATCAGCTGGTACATAAAAGCCCGTGTCTTGCATACCCAGTGGGGTAAATATGGTTTCTTGCATATATTCACCGAGTTTTTTACCACTGAGTTTTTCAACTAAGAAACCGATGATGTCGGTAGATACACCATAATTCCAAGCTGTACCGGGTTGATGAACCAAGGGAATTGCAGCTATTTTAGATAATATATTGCCGCGATTTACTTCATCTGGTTTAGCCTGTATTTGTTGATACATTTTGTCTACTTCGGAGCCGGTAAAACCATAACTTAAACCTGAAGTATGCATAAATAGGTCAATGATACGGATAGGGCTTTTAGCCTCTTCTACCACCATATCTTCACCTGAACCACTGACATAGACTTTCATGTTGGCGAACTCAGGTAGATATTTAGCAATGGGATCAAACATATGAAACTTGCCTTGTTCCCAGAGAGTCATGGCCGCCACAGCTGTAACGGGTTTGCTCATCGAGTAAATTCTAAAAATAGTGTCCTCGGTCATGGGCTTGGCGGCTTCTTTGTCTTGCATGCCTTGAGCATTTAAATACGCTATTTTTCCATTGCGAGCGACTAAAGTTAACGTGCCTGCTAATTTACCTTGATCAATGTATTGCTGCATGACAGGCGCTATTCTATCTAAACGTTCGGATGAAAACCCTACTGATTCTGCAGCGCTAGCTGTGTTTTTGGCATCGACTACTGTTGACTGGCAAGCCATCAACGTACAGCAAACCAACAATCCGAAAATAAATCTCATAACATCCCCTTAACATTTTATTAGAAAAGTCAGTTTAAACAGAGTTGAGTAGGGAGCAAGTTGATTTGAATGATTAAAATACATATGCAGTGCTTATCTTTAGGCATTGCTTTGTTCATATGCAAAATTAATTAAGTAATGGTAATCGCTTAAAGTGTAAACTGATGCAAGAGTGTGCGCTGATGTTAACAAGGATTAGATCCGACAAATCCCCAAGAGGGAAGCTATGCGACACTGCTAGCAGAAAGTTGACCTAGACATAGGACTATTTACTAATCCTACAATTTGGGCGAGAAATCGGTGGTTTGCATAAAGACCGCATCAATACTGTCTACCAAGGGGCCGTCTTTTATCGATGTTTGGTAAGCCTCTACCCATGTTGGGTCAGTAATGAATGTCTGCCATTTTTGTTTTGCATCTGCGATGCTTTCATGT
>Ga0115567_10005832_pt1 | contig 11878 bp, 9 predicted proteins | sample COGITO_mtgs_1204_2_FD_88679 | JGI IMG/M metagenome (GOLD analysis project Ga0115567, IMG submission 88679) | Pelagic marine microbial communities from North Sea - COGITO_mtgs_120412 | ecosystem: Environmental > Aquatic > Marine > Epipelagic | place: Germany:Helgoland, sampling site Kabeltonne...
AGCGGCTATGCGCCAGGCGGGAAACCCGTCTTCGGTTGACAGATTACGGATGCGAGAAATGCTCGTTTTCAAAAGAACAATTCCGGGTAAAAGCCCCGCCCGGCGCATAGCCGCGGAACGTTGTGGTGCATTAAAAAAAAATCCGAACAAACCAGAAAATTATAGATGAAATTAGAAATTGCTGAATCATTAATTTATAGTTATTTAAAACACGCAGAAGGTTGTCGAATAGTCCAAACCAATTGGCGAACAAGCGGAAAATGGGTCATAACCGAATATGAAACTGAAAGAGCAAGATTACTTTTTAATAAAATATCGGAATCGGAAATTTTCATTGGAATTTTTAAGAACAGTTCATTCGACCAACTTATTAAACAAGCCGAAATTGATGTCTTAGGAATAAATACAGCGGAAGACACGATTTACGGAATTGACATTGCCTTTCACTCTTCGGGAATAAATTATGGAAGTAATAATGAAACAGCGTTCCGAATAATTAAAAAAATATTTCGGACTATCTTTATAATGCAAACTTTCTTTGACGAGAACGAAAAATTTAAATCTTACTTTGTTACACCAAAAGTTAATCCTGCAACCAAATTTTTAATAGACGATTTAATTTTAAAAGCAAGAGAAATAATTGAAGACGAGAATATTTCTATTGAGTTTATTTCCAACGAACAATTCTACACTGAAATTGTAGATTCGTGTCTAGAAAATATTGACGAAGAACACGACACATCGGAATTATTTTCAAGAGCAGTAAAATTATTGAAGCTCGATAATCGAAAAAGAAGAGTTGACAATGAAGTAACTGTAAAACCAATTATTTCAAGAGTTCACAGCGACAAAAAGACCGTTAACGGAATGAAAATTGGACAATTTGTTCAATACAGTTTTAGAAAAGCCTATGAACAGAATTTAATCTCGGACGCTGAAATAAATAATCTGCAAAATCCCGATTATTCAAAAAGAACTTTCAATTCAAATTTTGAAGTTCTAAAAAACCAAAATCGTCCATTCGAAGATGAATATGGACGAACAAGATATTATTCAAGAGAAATTTTTTGTGGAAATTATCATTTAACTTCGCAATGGGTTGAACCACAATGGGAATTATTATTAAATTGGCTAAAGAAAATAAATTATAGTTACGTAAATAACGCACCACAACAACGTATATAGCTCATAGCAGGACAGTTGCTTAATTCAAAGTTAAGGCATATTTGCGAAGTCCGCCAAATTTTTTAATTTGGCTTATTGAGAAAAAAAGGTAATAAGAAAATTAAAAAATTCGGCTTGTGCTTAATCCGAAAATAATAGCTAATTTACACGCTACGAGCCATATACAAAACCGTTGGCAACAATATTAAATGAAAAAATCTGCTCAACAAATTATCTATTTCAACCTGCTAATTATTTTATTGATAATATTAGGTTGTAATAATGTTGTAAGAGTAAATGAAAAAGAGCAAATTAAACTGACTAAATCTGATTTAGCTGAACCCGAAAATTATAAAGAAATAGAAACATGTAAAGAAGGAAAAGAATTAGCCAAAAAGGATATAGAAAAAGGTCAACTAAAATACATTTTTGGATCATTTGGTAGTAAACAAGAACTTCCTAAAAAATTGAATAAACTTTATAATATCGAAATAATTAAAACCAATGGTTTATTAGGAATTCCAAATGATTGTTATAACGACATAATGTATCAAGAAATTCAAAAAAGATTTGGAAAAGATGCTTTTAATAAAGCACTAGAAGAATAAAATTATGCAGAACCCAATAGATAGTTTCGGAGAAATAATCATAAAAAATTTATTTGATAAAGGAATAAATCGCTTTGAGGACTTAAAAGACGGAAAATTAAATTCAGAGTCAGCTATTGATATTTCGAATAAATTAGGTCAATTCTCAAAAGAACAAATGGAAATCATTGAGAAATTAGTGATAAATATAATGCTATCTAGTACACATGATTTCCTCTTTTCAGTTCAAAACGATGATGATTTAAAGGTTTTTCTAAATGAATTCAACGTTGCAGAAATTAGCGATGGTTTGCATGGAGAATTATTTGGAAATGAAGGATGGATAAGAAAATTCAGCTCTCATACAGAAAAAGTTAATTTGATATAAGTTGATATTCTAGAATAAATACTGTTGCCAACAACGGCTCATCGCAAATAACGGGTGGTTTGGTGAAAATGGTTATTTTAGAGACCAATTATTAAATAATTAATCCGACAAATCCGCGTCCTTACTCCCGCAACTTGCGATAGCCGGGACCGTTGTGCATCATGCAAAAAACGTGCTAAATTGAACATTTGAACTAAAAAAGCCAGCCGCACAAACAGCACATTCATTTTTTTGCCAATGCTAAATGCCAACGCTGAAAAAAATAAAAGAGCTGTTTCTTGCCAACGCTCGACATTCCGTTAGCCGAAAAAAATGTAAATTGTGAACCGAAAAGCGAATTAAAAATTAAACTTTTGAATGACGAAAAATATTAACCAAAATCCTGAACAAATAGCTCGTGATAAAATAGACGAAAAGCTACGAGAAGCTGGATGGTTAGTTCAGTCAAAAAAGAAAGTTGATTTATCTGCAAGCAAAGGGATTGCAGTACGTGAATATCAAACTGATGTTGGACCTGCCGATTATGTGTTGTTCGTAGACCGAAAACCTGTCGGAATTATAGAAGCAAAACGTGAAGACGAAGGACACAGACTTACAGTTGTTGAGGAACAATCTTCAAACTACGCCAACGCAAAACTAAAATACTTAAACAACGACCCTTTGCCTTTCGTTTATGAAAGCACAGGAACAATTACAAGATTTACAGATTATCGAGACCCAAAACCGAGAGGAAGAAATGTTTTTAGTTTTCATAAACCAGAAACTATTGCAGAATGGTTAAAAAAAGGAAAAAGTCTTCGAGAAAGACTTTTATCAATTCCTGCTTTAGATGAAACAGGACTTCGTCCTGCTCAAATTGTAGCAGTTAATAATCTGGAACATTCTTTCAAAAAGAACAGACCAAAAGCCTTAATTCAAATGGCAACTGGTGCTGGAAAAACATTTACAGCAGCAACTTTTGTGTATCGTTTGTTGAAACACGCAGATGCAAAACGTATTTTATTTTTGGTTGACACCAAAAACCTTGGCGAACAAGCAGAACAGGAATTTATGACCTTTCAGCCAAATGACGATAACCGAAAATTCACAGAACTTTACAATGTTCAGCGTTTATCTTCAAGCTACATTGCTTCCGATAGTCAAGTTTGTATTTCAACCATACAACGCCTCTACTCTACTTTAAAAGGAGAAGAATTAGACGAAAGTGCTGAACTCGACAATCCAAATGAAAATTCTTGGCTTCAAAATAAAATGTCAAAAAATAAAGCTGTTCCAGTTGAGTACACGCCAAAAGTGCCCATTGAACAATTTGATTTTATAGTAATTGACGAAGCTCACCGTTCCATCTATAATTTATGGAAACAAGTTTTAGACTATTTTGATTCTTTTTTAATTGGTTTAACTGCAACGCCTGACAAAAGAACCTTCGGTTTTTTCAATGAAAATGTAGTTAGCCAATATACTTACGAAGAATCAGTAACAGATGGTGTAAATGTTCCTTATGATGTTTATACGATTGAAACGGAGATTTCGCAAAATGGAGAGACCATAAAAGCAGGTTGGTTTGTGGACAGACGAGATAAGCTAACACGTAAAAAACGTTGGCAACAAGAAGATGAAGATACCGACTATAAACGCAATGATTTAGATAAAAAGGTTGTCAATCCAAGCCAAATTAGAAACATTATTCGTGAATACAAAAGGGCTTTAAAAACAACTATCTTTCCAAAACGTGTTGACGAAAATGGCGATTATGAAGTGCCAAAAACATTAGTATTTGCAAAAACAGATAGTCACGCAGACGATATTATAAAAGTCATTAGAGAAGAGTTTGACGAAGGCAACGACTTTTGCAAAAAAGTAACTTACAAAATTGAGGAAGACCCAAAATCAGTTTTGAATCGTTTTAGAAATTCTTATTATCCACGAATTGCAGTTACAGTTGATATGATTGCCACAGGAACTGACGTAAAACCTTTAGAAGTTTTATTGTTTATGCGAGATGTAAAAAGTGTCAACTACTTTGAACAAATGAAAGGTCGTGGAACACGAACTATCAATAGTGATTCTTTACAACTCGTAACAAAAACAGCGAAGACAAAAACACATTTTGTTATAGTAGATGCTGTTGGTGCAACCAAATCTAAAAAAACGGACAGCAGACCTTTAGAACGCAAACCTTCCGTTCCAATGAAAGATTTATTGGGAGCGGTAACAATGGGAGTTGCAGACGAAGATTTGTTTTTGTCTTTAGCAAACCGATTAATTCGTTTAGAAAAACAAATTACAGAAAAAGAAAAAGACAAATTATTGGAGTTTTCTGGCGGTAAAAACTTGAAACAAATTACTAAAGAATTAATTACCGCATTCGACCAAGACGAAATTGAAACGAAAGCACAAATTGAAATTGACAAAATCCCAGTTCAAGACCAAACACCTGCTTTAATCGAGGATGCGAAAAAGAAAGTACAAGAGCAATTAGTTTTAGAAGCAAGTAAAACTTTTAATGGCGAGTTTAATGATTATGTAGAAAATGTACGCAAACAACACGAGCAAATTATTGATAGCGTAAACATAGACAACATTACAAAGAGTGAATGGGAAACAACATCTGTAGATAAAGCAACAGAAATTATTAAAGACTTTACCCAATATTTAGAAGCTAACAAGAATGAAATTAAAGCGTTGAGTATTTTTTATAATCAACCATACAACCGTAGAGACATCACTTTTAAAATGATAAAAGATGTGATGGAAAAACTACAATTAGAAAAACCAATGTTAGCACCAGATTATGTTTGGGATGCTTATTCTGCATTGGAAGAAGTAAAAAGCAAACAACCAAAGGACGAGTTAACCGCTTTGGTTTCTTTAATTAGAAGAGCTTGTGGAATAGACAGCGAGTTGAAAGCCTACGACACAACAATCGAAGCCAACTTTAATAAATGGATTTTTAAACAACATACAGGACAACACAACCGCTTTACGCAAGAGCAATTAGACTGGCTTCGATTGATAAAAGACCACGTAGTAAGCAGTTATCATATTGAAATAGACGATTTAGATTACACACCTTTTGATGCCAAAGGCGGAAAAGGAAAAATGCACAAATTATTTGGCAATGAAATGAATGAAATTATTAATGAACTTAATGAAGTACTAGCAGCATAATGAGAGAAGATTGGACAGAGTGTTGCTTCGAAGATTTATTAGACTACGAACAACCTACAAAATACATTGTAAAGAGCACTAAATACAGCGACAGTTATAAAATGCCAGTTTTAACAGCTGGCAAATCGTTTATAAAAGGTTATACCAACGAGACTGACGGTATTTTTGAAAATTTACCAACCATAATTTTTGATGATTTTACAACTGCTACGCAGTACGTGAATTTTAAATTTAAGGTAAAGTCATCTGCAATGAAAATACTTGTGCCAACAAGTAAATCGGTTAATATGCCACTTGCATTTTATGCAATGCAGGTTAATCAAGTAAGAAGCGATACACATAAAAGATATTGGATATCTGTTTTTTCAAAAAAGAAATTCCTTTTACCACCTTTGGTTGAACAAAATGCTATTGTTAAAAAAATAGAAGAATTATTTACCAGTTTAGATAGTGGAATTGCAGACCTAAAAAAAGCACAAGACCAATTGGTTATATATAGGCAAGCAGTTTTAAAAAAGGCTTTTGAAGGAAAATTGACAAAAGAATGGAGAGAGAAACAAACTAATTTAACTTCTGCTGATGAATTGCATAATCAAATTGAAATCGGAAGACAAAATTTTTTCAATAAACAAATTGAAGAATGGGAATTAGAATTTAAGAATTGGGAAGAAAATGGCGAAAATGGGAAAAAACCAAAAAAACCTAGACCACTGACAGTTCCAGACAAACCAAATAATGGGCATAATGAAAGAAAATGGGAAATACCCAATAATTGGATTTGGACTCAAATAGGCACACTCTGCTTTGTCACAAAGTTAGCTGGTTTTGAATATACTGATTATGTTAACTATAATGAAAATGGAGATTTGCCTGTATTAAAAGCGGAAAATGCTGGTCCAAATGGTTTTAAGAAAACTGATTTTTCAAAAGTGAAATCTGAAAGCGTTAAAATGCTTACACGTTCTCGAATTTTTGGGGGAGAATTATTAGTAGTCTTTGTTGGAGCGGGAACAGGAAATGTGGCAATGGTTCCTTTCAATCAACGGTATTTTCTTGGCCCAAATATTGGAATGGCAAGACCTTATTTTGATTTGAATTCAAAATTTTTAGAATTATTTCTTCAATCTGCATTTGGTAAAAGTTTAATGATGTCAGCTGTTAAAGCAGTAGCCCAACCATCTTTATCTATGGGAACAATTAGACAAGCACCAATTGCATTTCCATCATTAAAAGAACAACATCAAATCGTCCTAGAAATAGAAAGTCGCTTATCAGTTTGTGATAAAGTAGAAGAAAGCATTACAGTAAGTTTAGAAAAAGCCCAAGCCTTACGCCAAAGTATTCTTAAAAAAGCATTTGAAGGCACATTGTTAAGTGCAGCAGAAATCGAACAATGCAAACAACACAAAGATTACGAGCCTGCTTCTGTTTTGTTAGAAAAAATTAAAGCAGAGAAATTAGCCATCGAAAGAACTACAAAAAAGTCAAAGCCAAGGAAGAAGAAAACAATCAAACAGAAACCACCCGCACCACAAAAAATATCAACAGACATTCAGGCAGGCGTAATAGCCAAGGTAATTCAGCTGCACGAAAACAACCCTAAACATCTTGCTCATTTAACACACGTAAAATGTGAAAAAATCTCACATCTGGTGGAGTATCATTTGCAAATTCCATTAGGTCGTGTTCCTGTTAAAGACGCAGCAGGCCCAGATGATTATAATCATCTTAAAAAAGTAGAACACCGAGCAGGTATGGCTGGCTACTTTAAAGTAGTAAAAAAAGAAATTGGCCATACGTATGCTGCAAGTAGAAATATAGCAAAAGCAATAGATAATCTAGAAAGTAGAGTAACCGCAGAGCAAAAGAGGCAATTAGATGATTTGATTAATTTGTTCTTAAAATTTGATTTAGAAAGAGCAGAAATAATTGCCACTTTGTATGCAGGATGGAACAATTTATTAATTGATGGTAAAACACCAACAGATGACGAAATTGTATATGAATCAAGAGAAAACTGGTCTAAAAGAAAGTTAACAATAAAAAGAGAACGTTTTTATAAGGCTTTGCAATGGATGCGGAAAGATGAAATTGGTTTAGTCCCAATTGGATTTGGAACAAAAGTTTTAAAACCCATTAAACAAAAATAAAGCAACTTGTAAGGTTTTCATACAAGGTAAATCATTAAAAATGAGTGAAATAAAGATATTTCAAGCTAAAGACAATCAAGTTGAAGTTTCTGTTCAGTTTCATAACGAAACTGTTTGGTTAAATAGAAATCAACTTGCTACGCTATTTGATAGAGATATTAAGACTATTGGTAAACATATTACAAATGTTTTTAAAGAAGGAGAATTAAGTAAAGAAGCAACTGTCGCAAAATATGCGACAGTTCAAAAAGAAGGAGATAGAGAAGTTACTAGAGATGTAGAACATTATAATCTAGATGTAATAATATCTGTAGGTTATAGAGTTAAATCGCAAAGAGGAACACAATTTAGAATATGGGCAAATAGTGTTTTAAAAGAATATTTAGTAAAAGGATATACTATTAATGAAAAACGTTTAGCTCAAAAAGAACAAGAAGTAAACATATTAAAAAATGGTATTCAAATTTTAAGCAGAGCCATTGAAGAAAAGACAGCAGACAACGAATGGCTTGCTGTATTCGCTAAAGGTTTAAGCTTATTAGATGATTATGACCACGAACAATTAGATGCTAAAGGTTTAACTAAAAGAGAAGCAGATTACCCAAGTTTAGCCGATTATCAAAAACTCATCAATCAAATGCTAGCCGAATTTGATTCAGATGTGTTTGGTAAAGAAAAAGATAAAAGCTTTGAAAGTTCAGTAGCCCAAATTGCAAAAGGCTTTGGAGAAGATGATTTTTATCCAACACTAGAAGAAAAAGCTACAATGCTTTTATATTTTATAGTAAAAAATCATTCGTTTGTAGATGGTAATAAACGAATAGCAGCAGCTTGTTTTCTGAAATTTTTACAACAAAACAAAATGCTTTTTAACAGCCAAGAACAACCCATAATAAGCAACGACACTTTAGCTAGTTTAACCCTTTTTATTGCTTCAAGCAAACCAGAAGAAATGGAAACAGTAAAAAGATTAGTGATTAGCGTATTAAATAGAAATAAATAAAATGACCGACAGCTCAATAATATCAAAAATATGGAACCTTGCCAACGTACTGCGTGATGATGGCGTAGGTTATGGAGATTATTTAGAACAAATAACCTATTTGCTTTTCTTAAAAATGGCAGATGAACTTAACAAACCACCTTACAATAAAGGATTAGTTTTTCCAAAGCTAAAAGATGTAGAAGGAAACGAAATTCCAGATAGTGAAACTTGCAATTGGGAAACGCTTTCAAGTAAAAGAGGTGCAGAATTAGAATCTTTTTATAGTCAATTGTTGCGTTCACTTTCCACAGAAAAAGGAATGTTAGGTCAAATTTTCACTAAAAGTCAGAACAAAATACAAGACCCAGCCAAACTTCTTAAAGTCATTGATATGATTGACAGAGAGGAATGGAATATGATGGGAGCTGATATAAAAGGTAAAATTTACGAAGGACTTTTACAGAAAAATGCAGAAGACACAAAAAGTGGAGCTGGTCAATACTTTACACCACGAGCATTGATACAAACAATTGTGGCTTGTGTTCAACCAAAGCCAATGAAAACCATTTCTGACCCAGCTTGTGGAACAGGAGGTTTCTTTTTAGCAGCTTACGATTGGATTGTAGAAAACAACAAATTAGACCGAGAAGAAAAGGAGTTTATCAAAAACGCTACGTTTCACGGAAACGAGATTGTCGCCAATACACGTAGAATGTGCTTGATGAATATGTATTTGCATAACATTGGAGAAATAGATGGAGAATCGTTTATCAATCCAAATGATGCTTTAATTTCAGATGATGGAAGCAGATATGATTATGTATTAGCAAATCCACCATTTGGCAAGAAAAGTAGTATGCGTAGCACCAATGATGATGGAGAAATTGAAAAAGAAGATTTAAGCTACAATAGGCAAGACTTTTGGGAAACAACTTCAAATAAGCAATTAAACTTCTTGCAACATATAAAAACACAATTGAAAATAGATGGGGAAGCAGCAGTTGTTCTTCCTGACAATATTCTATTTGAAGGTGGAGCTGGCGAAGAAGTTAGAAAACAATTAATGAAAACAGCCGAATTACATACTATTTTAAGATTACCAACAGGAATATTTTATCGCCCTGGTGTAAAAGCAAATGTATTGTATTTCAAAAACAAACCTGCAAGTAAAGAAGCTTGGACAAAAGATATTTGGTTTTACGATTACAGGACAAACATACATCATACATTAAAGAAAAAACCAATGATGATGTCGGATTTAAAAGAGTTTGTAAAACTTTACAATCCGAGCAATATCAACAAACGCAAAGAAACTTGGAGCGAAGAAAATGAAGAAGGAAGATGGAGAAAATATACTTATGATGAAATAATTGCGAGAGACAAAACGAGTTTGGATATTTTTTGGTTAAAAGATAAAAGTTTGACAGATTTAGATAATCTGCCAGACCCAGACATTTTAGCGAATGAAATTATTGAAAACATAGAATCGGGACTGAATAGTTTTAGAGAAATAATGGAAACGATAAACGGAGAAACTGAATAAGCCAACGCTAAAAGCCATACACATTTGCAATTCGCACCAGCCAACGCTACGCCAAAAATTGCAAAAGAGTATGTCTCGCCAACGCTCAATTAGAACTAAATAACAAACATCGGAAAACCAAGCAGAACGTGAAAGCACTATGCACAACAACGTATATAGCTCATAGCTAATCAGTTGCTTAATCGAAGTTAAGGTATATTTGGAAAGTCGCCAAATTTTTAAATTTGACGATTTCCCAAAAAAAAGATAAATAGTAAAATTTAAAAATCTGGCTTGTACTCAATCCGAAAATAATTTTCTAATTTACACGCTACGAGCTATATACAAGACCGTTGCCAGTAATTTAAAAAAAATGAGAAATAGTTTACATAAAATTATAGATTTTCTATTTAACAAATCGCTTTACATTTCTGGTATTGCTGTAATCTTTTTGTCAATCATAGATATTTCAAATATAAATGAATGGAATATAGAAGCATTCGGAGTAAATAATTTGGAAATAGGAAGAATTCTGTATTATATGACAGTATTAATCGCTTTAGTTTTTGGAATAATATCTATTACTCACGCCAAAGACATATCTGAATTAGAAAAGGATAAAGAAGAGAAAGGTTTAAAAATAACAGATTTAGAAAGCACATTAACAGAAATTGTTTACGAAACAAGTGACCTATTTAATTCGTATATTAAGCTCATTGTAAAGAACCTGGGATTTACTCATCAAGAAAGAATAAGTGTTTATAAAGTTTATAGTGATGGTTTCAAATTAATTGGACGTTCTTCAATCAACCCAAATCTTATGGAAAAAGGACGTTCTAAATACCCAATAACCGATGGTTTTATCGGAAAAGGATGGGCTGAAGGAGAATACTTTATTAATAATTTACCTGACCCAAATGCAAGAAATGGTAATACTTATTATCAAGCTGTTAATAGAATAAATCCTATTGAAAGAGATGTTGTAGATAATATGAATATGAAATCGAGAACTTATTTTGTTTACAGAATAAATGGTTTCGATAGTACACCAAAAGCTATTTTAGTTTTTGAAAGCGAAAGGGAAAATGCTTTTACAAAAGAACTAATAGTGGAAAGTTTGGCTGGAGTTAAACAACCTCTTGTAATGTTTATTGAGAAAAATAATGGAGTGAAAATTTTAGATAATGTAGATTTGGATAATGACAATTTAGAGCTATGAATAAACTAAACGAACTTATAAAATACATATTAGTAAAGTATCCTAAAATTGAGGAATTATCTAAACCTCGTTTGGTAAAATTAATCTACTTAATAGATTGGAAACATTCAATCGAGTTTGGCGAACAATACACCGATATTAGATGGATTTATAATCATTATGGACCTTATGTAAATGACGTAATCAATACTATCAAAAATAACCCTGATATTTATGAAGTTTATACTAGAGACAATCCATATGGTGGAATAACGGATAAATTCAAAATAAAAAAAACTAGAAATTTAGAAATTACAATAGACGCTAATGCTAAAAAAATAACAGACTTCATTATTGAAAAAACAGTTCATATTGGTTGGTCTAATTTTATTTCAATTGTTTATTCAACTTATCCAGTAAGAACAAATCTGAAATATTCAAGATTAGATTTGAAATCTTTAGCGAATGAATATAAAATAGAAAAAACTACTGGCAACACCGTATAAAATTAATTGCTAGTTTTAGCCTATTTACGAAAGTCCTCGCGGACTTTCTATCTGTGATTTATTTGCTAAATTTAGTGCTCAAAACACGCAACTAATCTTATACAAACACGTTGTACAATATGGTGGACGCTACTCAGAACGGTCCAATCGGAATTCAAAAATTCAAGTCCCTTATTTGCCAAAACTGAATCTCTTTCTCAGATTCCC
>Ga0115567_10005836_pt1 | contig 11874 bp, 6 predicted proteins | sample COGITO_mtgs_1204_2_FD_88679 | JGI IMG/M metagenome (GOLD analysis project Ga0115567, IMG submission 88679) | Pelagic marine microbial communities from North Sea - COGITO_mtgs_120412 | ecosystem: Environmental > Aquatic > Marine > Epipelagic | place: Germany:Helgoland, sampling site Kabeltonne...
AGTTTAAAAAAAAACCAAATTTTAAGTTTAAAAAGTTGTGTAATTAACTTTTTATTGTGACTTTTGGCATTGGCTAATTCAAATAATTTATAAAATGAAAACAAAGTTTAGTGGAATTTTAACGCTAATATTAGCGTTGGTTGTGCAAATATCGTTTGCACAAACAAAAACAATTACAGGTGTCGTGACAGACGACACGGGCTTACCTTTACCGGGTGCCACTGTTTTAATCAAAGGTACAACTAATGGTACTCAAACAGGTTTTGATGGAGATTACTCTATTTCTGCCGCTGAAGGTCAAACACTTACCTTTAGCTATGTTGGTTTTGAGACCAAGGAACTCCTTGTGACGAGCGGTGCAAGCACGTACAATGTTCAAATGGCTGCGGGAGCAACACTTGAAACCGTTGTAATTACTGGTTATGGTAACAGTAATAGAGACGTATTAACTTCAGCTGTTTCGTTGGTGACCGCAGAAGAACTTGAAGAGTTAGTATCTACAACATCTGTAGATAACCTATTACAAGGTAAAGCTTCTGGTGTAGCTGTAACGGCTGCCAATGGTAAGCCGGGTGCTACGGCATTCGTTAGAATTCGTGGTACAGGTTCGCTTGTAGCGGGAGCATCTTCTCCTTTATACATTGTAGATGGAGCACCTCTTGATGAGGCAGATCTTAATGCAATACCAAGTAGCGAGATAGAAACTATAGCCATCCTTAAGGATGCTGCTACAACTTCACAGTACGGTTCTCGTGGAGCCAATGGTGTTGTTGTTATTACTACCAAAAAAGGTAAGAAAAACAAGGATGCGACTGTTAGGTTCAGTTCAAGATACGGTGTATCTAAACGAGCTAATGATGACATCCAAATAATGAATGCACAAGAAAAATTGCGTTATGAGTTAGAGCTATCTCAATTAACACTTCCTGACGGTTGTGTGGGTTGTTTTTTACCTTCAGCGTCTGGACTTCCAGGTGCAACTTCTACTCCTGAAGAAAGAGCATTTTTAATTGCAAACCAAGTTTCTTGGGAAGATGAAATACTTCGTGATGCTATCATCCAGTCTAATAGTTTTTCTGTTAGTGGTGGTGAGGAGAAAGTTGATTACTTCTTTTCTTTAAACCATGATAGAAACACAGGGATTATTGCGCAAGTAAATGGATTTGAACGTCTTAATGGACGTTTGAATGTAAACTTTGACGCTAAACCTTGGTTAGATATGGGAGCAAGTGTTGCATATTCTCGCTCTGTAAGTGATGAGCCTCGTGATAGAAACAACGTACAAAATCCATTTAGAGCAATTTATCAGAATAACTCTTATACTCCAGTATTTCAACTAGATGAAAACGGAGACGTTACTTTTGATGAAAATGGCGATCCTGTATACCAGACTGATGGATTACAATTTGGTTTCAACACAGTTAACGCGCTTATAACGATACCAGAGATTACAGTTCAAAACCTTACTTTCTTTAACTCGTATGCAAACGTGAAGTTTTCAGACAGATGGAACTATCGTTTACAGTACTCTTTAAATCACGAGAATTTTAGAAGAGAGGTATACAATCAACCAGGAAGTACACTTGAAGATATTATTGGTGATCCTGATTTTCCAGGAACTAAAACAGATAATGGTTTCCAAACAATTGATTATACTTTAAGTAACACCATTAACTACACCCTTGCTGGTGAAAATGGACACAACTTTAATTCATACGGTTTATTTGAATATAACTTTAGAGAGACAAATTCTTATACTGTGTCAAGTAGAGGTTTTCCTTCTACCCTTTTATCAACACAGGTAAATGCTGCGGAGCAGACAAATGGATCTACTGGACGTAGTAGATTAACATTAGTATCGTACGGAGCATTTGCAAATTATGATTATAAGCAAAAATACATCCTTGCTGCTTCGGGTCGTTATGACGGTTCTTCTAACTTTGGTGCTGATAACCAATTTGGTTTCTTTTACTCTGGTTCTGCAGCATGGAATGTTGCAAAAGAAGATTTCTTTGCAGTAGATTGGATCGAGGACTTAAAAATTAGAGGGTCTTATGGTACTGTTGGTAATAGAGGAGCTTTAGGTAACTACGCATCTCAAGGTACAGTTGTATTTGGACAGTATCCAGGTGGTTCTTCTACCATACCAGCAAACATTGCAAACCCAGAATTACAGTGGGAAGAGGCAGAAATACTTGATATAGGTATTGAATTAGGTCTTTTTAACAATAGAGTGACTGCTGTGGTAGATTACTTTAAGAAAACTACAAACAAGCTCTTGTTTGACGTTCCTACTCCAGATGAATCTGGTATTCCAGGTTTTTCTATTAACAGTAACTTAGGTACCATCGAAAACAGTGGTGTAGAGGTTGAATTAAACGCAGATATCATTAGAAATGCAGACTTCAAATGGAGCGTAGGAGGTAACTTCGCAATCTTAGATAATGAAATCATTGAATTACCTGATAATGATAATGACGGAGTAGGTGATGATATTGAGCCATTTTCTTTTGCTACTATTTTTAGAGAAGGTGAAGAGATTAATGCATTCTTTTTATTACGTTATGACGGAGTTGATCCTGCGACGGGTCGTCCTCTATACTTAGATGCGGAAGGTAATTCTGTATTCTTTACGGATCTTCCAGAAGGTGAAAACAGAGTATTATTAGACAAATCACCTAATGCAAATATTCAAGGTGGTTTCTTCTCTAACATCAACTATAAAGGATTTGGACTTAGAACAGACTTTGTTTACAAATTTGGAAATTACATTTACAACTTAGTAAGAAGTGATGTGATTAACGATGGGCTTACACCTTCAAGTAACCAAGATGTAAGAGCTTTCAATTACTGGAAACAACCAGGAGATACTAATGTATTGCCTAGTCCACTATACGCAAACGAAGCACAACAAGGATCAGACCGTTTCTTAGAAAAAGGTGATTATGTAAGATTACGTAACGTTACGCTTTCATATACATTTGATAAAGACTTCCTAGCTAGAACACCATTTAACTCTATAAGAGTATATGCACAAGGACAGAATTTATTAACTTTTAGTGATTTCTTTGGAGATCCTGAGGTAGGTATTTCTTCTGGAGAGACAATTTCTCAAGCAGGTGCAGTTGCTCCTGGAGAAGCTACTCTATATAGTTATCCAACTTTAAGATCATTTAGTTTTGGTATTGACGTAAGCCTATAATTTTAAAAAAATAAACACAATGAAAAATATAATTTATAAATCAATTCTTTTTCTTTTCGTAGCAGGTATGTTTACCTCTTGTCAGGATGAATTAGATCAAGTACCATTTGACTCATTTGGTACACAATTTGCCTTTACGACGGCTGCGGATTTTGAAAATGCCATTCGTGGCGTCTATTCTGGCCTTAACAGAGGATCATATTACGGTGGAACGTATTTAGCGAATCCTGACGTACTTTCAGACAACGTTACCTTTTCACAATCTGGACGTGGTACTAAAAGAGCAACTCATAACTGGACTTATGTAGCTGCAGATAACTTTGGACATTACGCTGACGGTTATACGGTTATTTATCGTGCAAATCAAGTGCTTTCTTTTATAGATGATTTTGAAGGAAGCAATAAAGCCAATATTACAGGAGAGGCTTTAGCTTTAAGAGCTTTAGCTCACTTCGATATTGTTCGTTTTTATGGAAAGATCCCTACGCAAGCAGGTGATGCAAACGGTAGTTTAGGTATTGTTTACAGAACAGAACCAGATCCTACTGCTCAAGATCCAAGATTAACAGTTGCTGAAGTTTATCAAAATATTGTTGCCGATTTAGAAGCAGCAAGAACTATGATTAGCACTTCTAATGATCCTGGTCGTATGAACAGAGATGCTGTTAACTTGATACTTTCCCGAGCGTATTTATACATGGGCGAGTGGCAAAATGCTGCAGATGCAGCTGCTAGAGTAACAGAACCAGTTGCGGCAAGATCGAGCGTTGTAGGTGTATGGGAAGATGCAAATCAAGACGGATTAATTTTTTACATTCCTAATACTACGCAAGTTCTTAACAATAACATAGGTGTACAATGGAGCCAGGGTCCAGTAACCCAGTTAATTGCAGAATATGTAGCTTCTTATGAGCTAGATCAGTTATATGTTGCAGATAATGACATTAGAAAAGAAGCCTATATTGTAGATGCGACATCTACATTGGGTAACCCTATTAATGCAATTAAAAAATTGTTAGGTAGAGGTAACTTTAATGGTCTTGTAGATATTAAGATACTACGTGCAGCAGAAGCAAGGTTAAACAGAGCTGAAGCTTTAAACAATCTTGGTCAAGATGGCCCTGCATTAGTAGCCCTTAACGAAGTAAGATCTAACAGATATATGACCCAACCTAGTGATGGCGAAGCAGGTGGAGCTTTAACAGCAGCTATTAGACTTGAACGTCGTCTTGAATTTGCCTTTGAATATCAACGATGGTTTGATATTAAAAGATATGGAGACCCCGTAACAAGAGCTAATTTTGGAGATCAAGAAGGTGGAGCAGGAACCCCATCTGATGCTTTGACTTTAGAAGCTGGAAACTTTAGGTTTCAGTTACCTATTGCTCAATCATCTATTATTGTAAATCCTAATTTACAGCAGAACCCTGGGTACTAATTTAAAGTATTCTTTCAAAATGATAAAAATCCCGCCAATTGGCGGGATTTTTTTTGATTCTATAAAGAAAGTTAAAAAATCGTTAACGATTCTTGGTTTATTAACAATTTATTAGCACTTTTACGTTTAAATAGTAAATATCCTTTTTATGAAAACAAAACTACTCTTGCTCTTTTTCAGTTTAATATGCGCCATAAGCTTTGCACAGACAAAATCAGTCTCTGGAACAGTTTCAGACAACAATGGACTACCATTACCTGGCGTTAACATCATCATTAAAAACACCTCTAATGGAACTCAATCTGACATTGATGGTCGCTATTCAATTTCGACTTCGGTTGGGGAAACCTTGGTTTTTACCTACCTAGGCTTTATTACTCAAGAAGTTGCAGTGATTAACACAACAAACACGCTAGATGTTACTATGGTAGAGGACGCTGCACAACTTGAAGAAGTTGTAGTGACAGGTTATGGAACTACCATTAAAAGAAAATTAACTGAAGCTATATCCTCGGTTACTGCTGAGGACATTAAAGAAGTGCCAAATGCTACTTTTCAAAACTCATTAATTGGTAAACTTTCTGGTGTACAAATCCAGCAGAACAATGGTAAAGTAGATGGAAGCGTCTCTTTTACTATTAGAGGTTTGGCTAGTTTAAGTGGGAATCAAGAACCACTATATGTAGTCGACGGTATTCCCATACTTAATATCCAAGACTCCTCTACTGGCGCTCCTACGAATCCTTTGGTAAACATTAACCCTAACGATATTGAATCTATTCAGATATTAAAAGATGCATCTTCGGCAGCGATCTACGGTTCTCGTGGAACCAACGGTGTTGTTTTAATTACAACTAAGAAAGGAAAAGCTGGAAAATTAAATGTAAATTTTAATTCAGCTTACGGATATAGTGAACCAACAAACACACGAGATTTTCTGAATGCCGATCAATATGTTGAACTATACACTGAGTCACGATTAAACTCTGGATCGACTCTAGCGCAAATTGAAAGTCAGCTAGATGCACTTGCTACAGACTCTAACGGTTTTACAAACGACTGGAGAAATGGAGAAGTAGATACTAATTGGACAGATATAGCTTTAGTAGACGGAAATGTTCAGGAAAACAACCTATCTGTTTCAGGAGGTACAGAAACAAGCCAATTTTACATGTCTTTAGGAAGTAATAATACCGAAGGGATTGTAAGAGGAAATGAATTAGAAAGATACAACTTCAGGTTAAATGCACAGACACAAGTTGCAGACAAATTTGAAGCTGGAGGAAATATGTTTATAGGTAAAAGTGAAATTGATCGTATTGCAGCAGATAGACAGTTCACCACTCCGTTGCAGGCCATTGCTCAAGTACCAATTTCATCAGCTTATAACCAAGATGGGACTATAAATACGAATACATTGTATCCTAACTTTTTATTAGAGGATGAATTCGCCTTCTATGTCACTAACGTCTGGAATCTAGGTGGAAATGCATTTGCTCAATACACCATTATTCCTGGTCTAGATTTTAAAAGTGAATTAGGATACGAGCATTTTGAACAATTAGAAGAAAACTTTAGAGGTCCAGAAACAGATTTCCAAGGTACAGATAATGGACAGATATTTGTTAATGAAGTAAAAAGAGATTTCTATAATTCTAATAATTATTTTTCCTATAATAAATTAATCGCCGATGACCATACTGTAAATGCAACTTTGGGTATGAGCTACGAGTATACGAGAGCAAGATCATTATTTGTTCAAGCAACTAATTTTGCAAATCCTCTAATCACAACTGTAGCTGGCGCTAGCAACATTGATGATGGAGGAGGAACAAGATCTGAAAATAACCTTGTATCGTATTTTGGACGTGTCGCATACGACTATCAAGGTAAATACTTAATAAAAGGTGGACTTCGAATAGATGGGTCGTCACGTTTTGGCCCCAATAACAGGTATGGATACTTCCCTGCCGTTTCTGGTGCGTGGGTATTATCACGAGAATCCTTTTTAGAAAACTCTACAATCTTCTCTAATCTTAAAGTGAGAGGTAGTTATGGTATTACAGGAAATCAACCCAATGGTAATTTCTCTTATGTAAATGGTGTTAATATTGGAGCCTATAGCGGGACTCCTAACTTGACTTTAGGAGGTGCAGGTGACCCAAACCTAAAATGGGAAGAAACCACACAATATGACATAGGAATTAATTTTGGTTTATTGAATAATAGAATTTCAGGTGAAATAGATTATTACGTAAAAGACACCGAGGACTTACTTTTAGACTCTCCTTTAGCTCCTAGTGTTGGTGTTCCTGGAAACTCAGTATTTACAAATGTTGGTCGAATAGAAAACAAGGGGCTCGAATTTTCACTAAGTACAAAAAATATTGTTTCTGAACATTTTAATTGGTCAACCAGTTTTAATATTTCATATAACAAGAATGAAGTTATTTCTTTAAGTGGTGATCAAGATGAATTTATAGTTCAAAACCAGATTGTTCGAGTTGGCGAGTCGGTAGCAGACTGGTATCTTGTGGAATATGCGGGGGTTGATCCAGCCAATGGAGATGCGCTTTATTTTTTAAATACGGAACTTCCTGATGGATCTTTAGACCGTACCACAACAAACGAATTTAACGATGCCGAAAGGGTACAACTAGGAAGTCCATTTCCAGACATAATTACAGGGTTGACAAATACCCTAAATTATAAAAACTTAGACTTAACATTTACTTTTCAAGGACAATTTGGAGCAAGCATCTATAACAGCGGTGGACGCTTTCAAGAAGCTTCATTTGCATTTCAGGACAATCCGTCGACACGAGAATTAGACCGCTGGCAAAACCCTGGAGACATCACAGATGTACCCCAATTAAGAGCAGACGGAAGTAATTCTGGAGGTAACTCATCAAGGTATTTACAAGATTCTGACTTTATAAGACTTCGTAATTTAACTTTAGGCTATAACTTTATTGATATGGGTCCATTTGAAAGGCTTAGGGTTTATGTTACTGGGTTAAATGTGTTGACTTTTACAGACTATGATGGTTATGATCCTGAAGCAACACAAGATGACCAATTATCACTAATTGCACGTGGGCAAGAATTTTATACTGCACCACCAGCCAGAACCATCACCTTTGGAATTAATGCTCAATTTTAAAAAACAAATCATGAAAAACTATATATATAAAATAGCATTCGCTTCGGTTTTTGCATTCCTTTCATCTTGCGCCGTTGACGATTTTGTACCTGAAAACAGTCTAACACTTGAGTTGATTGTTACCTCAGAAAATGACTTATTAAACCTTATGGTTGGTACGTACTCATTTGCTGGGAGCGGAGCTTCTTATGGAGGCCAGGCATATATTGCCTCAGAATTACTCGGAAACTCTAATGACGTTGTTTGGAATGGAACTTTTATCGACCCAGATGAGTATGCGAGAAAACAAATGGTAACTACCAATGGGTTTGTGCTAAACTTGTTTTCAGACAACTATGACGCCATAAACCAATGTAATATCATACTGGCAAATTTAGGCGTTATCGATTCGAGTGACGAGACACGAAACAGAGTTGAGGGAGAAGCGAAATTTATTAGAGCATTAGAGCATTTTGACCTTGTTCGATTTTTTGCAACTCAATATCAAGCAGGTGGGAACAATAGCCAATTAGGGATAGCGTTAAACCTTTCTCCATCTACTGAAAGTCTAGCTACGGGACCCAGAAATACAGTAGAGGAAGTATATGTACAAGTGATAGCAGATCTTACAGACGCTATTAACTTGCTACCTCCATCAAATGGTTTTTTTGCGGACAGAGCTGCTGCACAAGGTTTATTAGCTAGGGTTTATCTTCAGCAAGGCAATCTTACCGGTGCTAGAGATATGGCAAATACAGTTATAGAATCAAGTGGTCACTCATTAAATACTAATTATGATGACGCTTTTAATAATGACAGCGATTCAAGTGAAGATATTTTTTCCTTTCAGGTAGATGTTACAGATGGTGTAAATTCTATGAATACATTTTGGGCAACTGCTCAGTTTGGGGGGCGACCTGGTAATCCAGATATTGCTGTTACCGATGCATTTTATGCAAGCCTGCCGGATGGAGACTTCAGAAAAACATATTTCTATACAGGAAATGGCGGAAATGCAACTACAAAATGGCAGGGAGAAAATACTAATGTCTCTTTTATGCGTCTAGCCGAAATGTATCTGGTTAGAGCAGAGGCGAATGTACGCCTTAATACAGCTACAGGAGACAGTCCCGTAAACGATCTAAACAGGCTTCGCAATAGAGCTATGGCTCCTGGGCTAAGCGGTGCAGTTACACTAGAAGATGTGATACGTGATAGACGCTTTGAACTAGCATTTGAAGGTCATTTACTTCACGACGTTAAGCGTCTTGGTTTAATGTCAGGTTCATTACCTTCAACAAGCCCGAGAATTGTTATGCCAATTCCTCAAGCCGAAATCGATGCTAATCCAGATGCCGTACAAAACCCTGGATATTAAAATTAGCCAATTTAAAACAAGGTCGCGCAAGTCGCGGCCTTATTTATTTACGTAGCTTTGCATTTCAATTTATAGATGCAATGAATAAGAAAGAAAGCACCATATTTGGAATTTATCCTATAAAGGAAGCAATCAAAGCAGATGTTGTTTTTGATAAGGTTTATTTTCAAAAAGATTTAGTAAGTGATAAGCTCGAAGAATTACAACGCCTTTTACAAGAAGATAATGTAACCATAAGCCACGTACCTGTTGAAAAACTGAATAGGCTTACCAAAGGAAATCATCAAGGGATTGTAGGCATCTCATCCCCTATTACATTCCATACCATAGAAGAGGTTGTTGAGAAAGCCTTAGCTAATGAGAAAGCTTCCCTTTTTATCATATTAGATCAAATAAGTGACGTGCGTAATTTTGGCGCTATTCTTAGAACTGCCGAATGTACAAACGTAGATGCTGTGATCATTCAAAAAAAAGGCGGCGCCCCTGTTAGTGGAGACACCATTAAAACTTCCGCAGGTGCTATTTTTAACGTGCCTATTTGCAAAGTAGATCATATAAAAGATGCTATCTTTTATTTACAAGCATCAAATATTAAAACCATAGCCGCTACCGAAAAAACTGATACCTCGATTTACCAAACAGACTTGACAAAATCATTTGCACTCATTATGGGGTCTGAAGGAAAAGGAGTTTCAAAGTCTGTGCTTAGTCTTATAGATGAAAGAGCCTCTTTACCGGTATTAGGAGAAATTAATTCGCTAAATGTTTCGGTTGCTTGTGGCGCTATTTTATATGAGACTCTGCGACAACGAAGTTTATAGAGTTTCCTCTTCTTCTGGCGGGATTTTCTTTTTAAAAGTATACAGCACCTTAATTTGCTGTGGCGCATTTATACCACGCTCCCCTATTTCTGAGGTTTCTTCGGCTGGTAGCTCAGGTGGCTTTTCAATAAAGTTTCCGTCGGCATCAAAATGCTGCATAAAAGGATCTTCTTCTGGATTGTAATCATCCTGTTCCCAAAGATATTTTTTAGTTTCAACAATATTCCGTTTAAACAGCATGGAAAATACCGCGCCGACAATAAAACCTGAAAGATGGCCTTCCCAAGAAATAGCTTCATCCACTGGAAAAAGAAACCATAAAAGCCCACCGTAAAGAAACACCACCACCAGAGACAATGCAATTAACTGAAAATGCTTAGAGAGGATCCCTTTAAAGAACAAAAAAGATGTCAACATATACACTACTCCACTCGCTCCTATGTGATAGGCAGGCCTCCCTATAATCCATGTGAGTGCACCCGTGAGAAGCAATCCAAAAATTAATACCTGCCAACGTACATTACGATAAAAGTAGAATAACGCAGTCGTTAAAACTAAAAGCGGGATCGAGTTATTAAAAAGGTGTTTTAAGCTACTATGAATAAAAGGTGAAAACAAGATACCCTTTAACCCTTCAACTTTTTGAGGATACACTCCATACCTACTAAGGTTCACACCAAAGCGTACCTCAAACCAAAAAACCAACCACAAACTAAATACTAACAGTAGTGGGTATGTTAGGTTGGAAAGTGAAAAATGGAGTCCTTGTTTCTTCGCCATAGAAGGTTTAAGTCAAAAAATACGCCCAAATTTAAATCCATGATAAATTGGCAGTCCTAAAAATAATGAATTATCGTAATTTTACGTCATGAATACACCGCTTGCAGAACGTATACGACCAAAAGCTCTCACCGATTATCTTAGTCAGCAACATCTGGTGGGCCCTCAGGGTTCATTAACCTATCAATTACAATCGGGGGTGTTGTCTTCACTCATCTTGTGGGGACCTCCAGGAACTGGCAAAACAACATTAGCGAATATTATTGCCAATGATTCAGGGAGACCATTCTATATGCTGAGCGCTGTAGACAGTGGCGTAGCTGCTGTACGAGAGGTGATTGAGAAAGCCAAGAAGAGTGACACTTTGTTTTCTACTAAAAATCCTATCCTTTTTATTGATGAAATACATCGCTTTAGCAAATCGCAGCAGGATTCACTGCTCGGGGCTGTAGAAAAAGGCTGGGTAACATTAATAGGTGCTACCACAGAGAACCCAAGTTTTGAGGTAATTCCCGCGCTTTTATCGCGATGTCAAGTATACGTGCTAAAACCTTTTACAAGAAAAGATCTCGAAGATCTATTGCAGCGAGCAATCGATAAAGATGAAATCTTATCTAAAAAGAACATTGTTTTAAAAGAGACTGAAGCCATCATAAGACTTTCGGGTGGTGACGCACGTAAACTACTCAACATACTGGAACTCGTTATTCTTTCAGAAAAAAACACGGAGAGCGGAGAAAAAATTATTGTCACCAATGAGATGGTGCAAAAAAAAGTGCAAAAAAACACAGTGCTTTATGATAAGACTGGAGAACAGCATTATGACATTGTTTCTGCATTTATCAAGTCCATACGCGGCAGTGACCCTAATGCTGCTGTCTATTGGCTAGCAAGAATGATTGAAGGTGGTGAAGACATTAAGTTTATAGCTAGACGTCTAGTTATATTAGCTTCCGAAGATATTGGACTGGCAAACCCTACTGCCTTGGTCCTAGCGAATACAACGTTTCAAGCGGTAACGTCAATTGGGTATCCTGAAGCCAGGATTATTTTAAGTCAATGCACCATTTATCTGGCAACTTCAGCAAAAAGTAATGCTTCTTACAAAGCTAT
>Ga0115567_10005837_pt1 | contig 11873 bp, 9 predicted proteins | sample COGITO_mtgs_1204_2_FD_88679 | JGI IMG/M metagenome (GOLD analysis project Ga0115567, IMG submission 88679) | Pelagic marine microbial communities from North Sea - COGITO_mtgs_120412 | ecosystem: Environmental > Aquatic > Marine > Epipelagic | place: Germany:Helgoland, sampling site Kabeltonne...
CGTGCCGTCTCCATTCTCGGTCTTCTTCCGGCGCCGCCGGCGGCGGCGCTTCTTCTTCGGCTTGTCCTCCGAAGTTTCGTCCCGGGGCGCCTCTGCAACCCCCTCACTCGCTGCGGGAGCGGGCGCCTCTGTCTCGTCGACCTCGGGCTCATCCTGCTCTTCGACGATATCGTTCTCGTCTTCCTCCATCATCGCCATGGAGGACGTGATCGCCGCCGTCTGCCGGACCGTGCGGATGGTCTGGTGCTTCAGCTTCTCCATCCGGTAGTCGGGGCTGATAAGCGCGGGATCGGCCTCCAGCCGGACCGCCAGGCCGAAACGCGATTCGATCATCGCAACGTGATCGCGCTTCTGGTTCATCAGATAGTTGCAGATCGCCACCGGCAAGGTCACGCAGACCTCCTTGGACTTCTTGCGCGTGCCCTCTTCTTCCAGTTGGCGCAGCACCGCCAGCGCCACGTTGTCGTCCGAGCGCAGCAGCCCGGTCCCGTGACAGTGCTTGCAGGGCTGGGTCGTCGCCTCGATCATGCCGGGGCGCAGGCGCTGGCGCGACATCTCCAGAAGGCCGAAGCCGCTGATCTTGCCCACCTGGATGCGCGCGCGGTCCGTCTTGAGCTTGTCCTTGAAGTGCTTTTCGACGTTGGCGTTGTGCTTTCGGTCCTCCATGTCGATGAAGTCGATCACGATCAGACCGGCCAGGTCGCGCAGGCGCAACTGGCGGGCCACCTCCTCGGCGGCCTCCATGTTGGTCTTGTAGGCGGTCTCCTCGATCGAGCCTTCCTTGGTCGCCTTGCCGGAGTTCACGTCGATGGCGACGAGCGCCTCGGTCACGCCGATGACGATGTAGCCGCCCGACGGCAACCGCACCGTGGGGTCGTACATCGCGCCCAGATACGTCTCGACCTGGTGGCGGGCGAACAGCGGCAGCTGGTCGTGGTAGTGCTTCACGTTCTTGGCGTGGGACGGCATGATCATCTTCATGAAGTCCTTGGCGGTGCGGTAGCCGCCTTCGCCTTCCACCCAGACCTCGTCGATCTCGCGGTTGTAGAGATCGCGGATCGACCGCTTGATGAGGTTGCCCTCCTCGTAGATCGCGGCCGGGGCGACGGATTTCAGCGTCAGTTCGCGGATCTGTTCCCACATGCGCTGCAGGTATTCGTAGTCGCGCTTGATCTCGGTCTTGGTCCGCTTGGCCCCCGCGGTCCGGATGATGAGCCCGGCGCCCTTCGGCACGTCGATGGAGCCGGCGATCTCCTTGAGTTTCTTGCGGTCCGCGGCGTTGGTGATCTTGCGAGAGATCCCGCCGCCGCGCGCGGTGTTGGGCATCAGCACGCAGTAGCGCCCCGGCAGGCTGAGATAGGTGGTAAGCGCCGCGCCCTTGTTGCCGCGCTCTTCCTTGACGACCTGGACCAACAGGATCTGGCGGACCTTGATGACCTCCTGGATCTTGTACTTCTTCGCGCGGGGCTTGCGCGGGCGGCGAACCTCGTCCGTCACGTCGTCATCGGCCACCGACTCGATCGAGCTGTCGCGCTCCGCCGCATCGTCGGCGGCGACGTAGCCGCGCGGCTCATCGTCATCCTTTTCCGGATCGCGGGGATCGTCGCCGGGGGCGGTGGCGCCTTCGTCATCGGCCACATCGACCACGTTCATGCCGGGCGCGTCCGCGGCGATGGCTGCGGCCTGCGCCTCTGCGGCGTCGTCGCCCGACAGATCGGCGGTGGCGACGGCATCCTCATCCGTTTCCGTGCGTGCCGCGCGCGTGCGCGAGCGGGACCGCGATCGGCCGGACGATCCGCGCTTGTCGCCGTCGCGCCGTTCGGGGTCGTTGCGGGCGGCCTCGGCCTCTGCCTCGGCCTCTTCCTCATCGAGGAGCGCCTGACGGTCGGCCACGGGGATCTGGTAGTAGTCGGGATGAACCTCCGAAAAAGCCAGGAACCCGTGCCGGTTGCCGCCGTAGTCGACGAAAGCCGCCTGCAGGGACGGTTCTACACGCGTGACCTTTGCCAGGTAGATATTGCCGGCAAGCTGGCGCTTGTTCTCGGATTCGAAGTCGAATTCCTCGACCTTGTGTCCGTCCACCACCACGACGCGGGTTTCCTCCGCGTGGGTGGCGTCGATGAGCATTTTCTTTGCCATGTGATCAAATTCCGCGCGCCCCCCTTGGACCGTCCGGCATGGGACGGTCCGGATGCGGGCCGGGCGCGATAGGGTGATGCGATGGCGCCGGACGCGGGCACTGCCTGTCCAGCCACGAAGGGCGGAGCAAACCAAGGAAGTGTCGGAACGTCGCGGCGCATCGCTATTTCTACTCCGGCGCGAAGAGGCTCCGCGCCCATGAACGGGGTCCTGACCATGACGAACATGGGCCGGGATGCGATCTGTCTGTCTGGCCCCGGAAGTGCGAGTCGCCAACAGCGAAATCATCTTCAGGTTGCGAAATCCTAGCGCGTTTCGGAACCCGTGTTGTCAATCATAGGCGCGAATCCGTCCCGAGCACAACGCGTTTCTGCACCCGCACGGCGGGTCAGGCGGCGGACCGCCATCCATGCGCCGGATTAGAGTCCCCGCACAAGGCCGCGTGTTGCCTTGGTTTTCCCTATTTCGTCTCTACCGGTCTCACCCCGACAGATAGTCGGACCGGCTCAGGTTGTACTTGGCCATCTTCTCGTTCAGGGTCCGGCGCGGCAGGCAGAGCTCATCCATCACCGCGACGATGGATCCGCGATGACGGCGCATGGTGTTGTCGATCAGCATGCGCTCGAACGCTTCCACGTATTCCTTGAGCGGCTTGCCTTCGGTCGTCATGCCGGGTTCTGCATCCTCCTCGTTGGCCATCAACAGCGAAGAGATCGTCCCGGTGCCCCGCCTGTTCTGCATTGCTGCGCGCTCCGCCACGTTGATCAGCTGGCGTATGTTGCCGGGCCAGGGCGCCTGCAAAAGCTGCGCGGCCTCCTGGGCGGAGAGTTCCGGCGCCTCGCCGCCGTAGTCATCGGCCGCCTGGTCGGCAAAGCGGGTGAACAGCGTCAGGATGTCCTCACCGCGGGCGCGGAGCGGCGGCAGGGTGATCTTCATCGCCGCCAGCCGGTAGTAGAGATCCGGACGCAAGACGTCCTCACAGGTCTTGCCCTGTTCCGACAGGTTCGAGATCGCGATCACCCGCGTCTCGGCCGGTGCGCCCTGCTCGTTCATCCAGGTCAGGAGGCGCGCCTGCAAGCTGGCGGGCAGCGCGTCGATGTCCTCAAGCACCAGGGTGCCGCCGCGGGCCTGTTCGATCAGCGGGATCTCGGCCTCTGACGGGCCGAAGAGCCGCGCGCCCAGGGTCGCCTCATCTTGCCCGGCGCAGGAAAAAAGCACGAACTTCTGCTTTGCCTTGGCGCCAACGGCGTGCAGCGCGTGGGCGGTCAGGGTCTTGCCGGTCCCCGTCTCGCCATCGATCAGAACGTGGCCGTCGGCCTGGCCCAGATCCAGAATGTCCTCTCGCAGACGCTCCATGACCGGCGAGGCGCCGATCAGCTTTTTCATGATGCCGGTCCCGTCGCCCAGTTCGCGCCTCAACGCGCGATTGTCGAGCGTCAGGCGCCGCTGGATCGCCGCCCGCTTGGCCAGGGTGGTCATCTTGTCCGGGTCGAACGGCTTTTCGAGAAAATCGAACGCGCCCATCTGCATCGCCTCCACCGCCATGGGCACGTCGCCGTGGCCGGTGATCATGATGACCGGAAGGGCGGAATCGACGCTCATCAACCGCTTGAGGAACGCCATCCCGTCCATGCCCGGCATCTTGATGTCGGAGATCACAATGCCCGGAAAATCGGTCGCGATGGTCTTCAGCGCGTCCTCTGCGGTGGCATAGGCCTCCGTCTCGTAGCCCGACAGCGCCAGCCACTGGCTGATCGACTGGCGCATGTCCTTTTCGTCGTCGACGATCGCGATCTTCATGGCATGGGCCATTGTTTGGGTCACTCCGCTGCTTCAAGGGATTCCCGCAAGGGAAGCTGCATTTCGAAGACGGCGCCGCCGCTGCGGCCGTTGCGTGCGGTCAGCCGACCGCCAAGGTCGGCGACGATCCCGGAAGAGATCGCCAGGCCCAGGCCGGTTCCGTCGCCGGGGGCTTTCGTGGTGTAGAAGGGCTCGAACAGCTGGTCCAGATCGGTGATGCCGGTGCCGTTGTCACGAACGGTCAAGAGTGCGGTATCGCCGGAGGTCAGGTAGAGTTCGATGCAAGGGTCCTCCCGGTCGCGCACGGCGTCGATGGCGTTGCGCAACAGGTTCACGATCACCTGCTCGACGCGGATGCGATCCACCTGCACGACGACCGGCTCACGCGGGACCGCGGTCTCGATCCGGATGTCCTGGCGCTTGAGCTGCGGTTCCATCATCGCCAGCGCGCCGGACAGGCAGTCGCGCAGGTCGAGCGGTTCCATCGCGGTGCCGCCCTTGCGCGCATAGCTCTTGAGCTGGCGGGTGATGGATCCCATCCGCTCGATCAGGTCGTCTATGCGATGGAACGACGCCAGCGCCTCTTCGGGACGGCGGCGCTGCACCAGAAGGCGCGCGCCGGCCAGATAGGTCTTCATCGCCGCCAGGGGCTGGTTCAACTCATGGCTGACAGAGGCCGACATCTCTCCCAGCACCGCCAGCTTGGAGGTCTGCGCGACCGTCTGCTCGGCCACTTCCAGATTCGCCTCGGCGCGCTTTCTCTCGGCCACCTCGCGCTGGAGCGCGGTGTTGAGACGCCTGAGCTCGACCGACTCGCGCTGGAAGAAGGTCAGCCGGGTCAGCGCCTTGCGCCCGACCAGAAACGAGGTCAGCGCCAGGACCAGCGCAAATCCCATGATTTCGAGCGCCAGGACGCCGTTCACCCGCTCGCGAACGCTGGCGTAGCTTGTGAAGGATGTCATCCGCCAGCCCTGGAACGCGATCCGCGTCGACTGGCGCATCACGGCCTCGCCGCCCAGGTAGGCGTCCACGGGCACCACCGTCCAGTCCGCCGTGGCGCGGATCGCGCGCTGGATCGCCCCGGTGGCGGAGCGGCGTGCCAGCGCCTCGTCCTCCGACAGGCCCCGCCAGCGGCTCTCGGTCGCCAGGATGATCCGGCCCTCGCTGTCAGTGACCATGACCGCATCCGAAAAGCCGGCCCAGTTCCGCTCGAACTGGCGCAGATCGACACCGACGACGATCACGCCGACCAGCTTGCCCTCGACTTCCAGCCGGCGGGAATAGTTGAACGCGAACGCGCCGCTATCGGTGCGGGTCGTCGTGAACACCGTTTCGGGAGAACGCTGCGCGGCGACGAAGAACTGTTCCGACCGGCGATTGGCGCCGAGGTTCTCGCGTTCGCTGGCGGCCACGGTGCGTCCGTCCGCGTCGAGCAGCGTCAGCGACGCCGCCCCGATCTCATCGAGGTAGGACAACAGCCGCTGGGTCGTCTGGGTGTAGTCGCTGGAGGTGAGCGCGCCGATCAGCGCCGGATCGCGGCTGAGCAGAAGCGGCACCACGCTGGCGCGCTGCAACGCAGAAATGAGGTTGCCGGAATAGAGGGCCAGACGCACCTCCGCCCGGTTCCGCGTGGACTCGGTAAAGCGCTGGGTCAGCAGACTGTTGGTGATCCAGACCGTGACGACGGCCAAGAGCACCACCGCGGCCAGGCCGGTCCGCAACGCCCAGCGCCGCCGCGAGTCGCGCTGTACGATGATGTCCGGGGCCCCGCTCATGGCCGGATTCTATCCAAGCCGGCGCTCCGCAACAAGTTCAAGCGGCGGCGAACTCCCCCGCCAACCCGGCGAAGAGCCGCCGACCGTCCGTCCCGCCGAGCGCGGGATCGGCCGCGCGCTCGGGGTGCGGCATCATCCCCAGCACGCGACGGTTGTCGCTGAGAACCCCGGCGATGTCATGGGCCGAGCCGTTGGGGTTCTCGCCATAGGCGAAAGCCACCCGCCCCTCATCGCGGATGCGGGCCAGCACGTCTGGTGCGGCGGTGTAGTTGCCGTCGTGGTGCGCGATCGGAATGCGGATCGTCTCGCCCGCCTCGTACTGCGCGGTGAAGGGACTGTCGGCCCGTCCCACCACCAGCGGCACGGTGCGGCAGATATACTTGATCCCGGTGTTGCGCATCAGCGCGCCGGGCAGCAGGCCGGTCTCTGTCAGAACCTGGAAACCATTGCATATTCCCAGAACGTAGCCGCCGCGCACCGCGTGATCCGCCACCGCCCGGCAGACCGGCGCCCGCGCCGCGATGGCGCCCGACCGCAGGTAGTCGCCGTAAGAGAACCCGCCCGGGACGCCGACCACGTCGATGCCGTCGGGCAGCGTGGTCTCCTTGTGCCAGACCATCGCCGTGTCGAAGCCGGCGGCGCGGAACGCGACGGCCAGATCGCGGTCGCAGTTGGATCCGGGAAAGACGACGACGGCGGCCTTCATGCGGCCAGGTCCCGTTCGATCCGGTCCAGGAGCGCCGGCACGTCCGCCCAGCTTTCGGCGCGGTGGTCCACGGCCTGGCCCATGTTGTGCAGGGCGGAGAAACAGACGCCGACGCCCGCGAACCCTTCGAAATGTCGTGGAGAGTCGTCGATCAGCACGTCCGCGTTCAGGATGCTCTTGTCGCCGCACAGAACGATGTTCATCGGGTCGATGAACGGAAAGTTGCGCTGCATCCACGCGATCTTGTGCCCGCAGGAGGCCGGGTATTCCATCGCCGCGGTGGCGATATAGACCTCGTGCCGGTCCTGAAGCGCGCGCAAGCCGTCCCGCGCGCCGTCGATCACCGCCAGACCGGCGAAGAACAGACCGCGGGACATCACGCATTCCACCGCGGCGCTCGTCTCACGCGGGGCGATGTCCTGAAGCTTGCGGCCCCTGAGGTCGTCGTCGTTCCAGTCGAACCCCTCTGTGCGGAACAGCGCCGCCTTGGCGGCGTGGGTGTCGCAAAGCACCTCGTCCATGTCGACGGCGATGCGCATCAGACCCGCTCTATCCGGTAGCTCTCGATCACGGTATTGGCCAGCAAACGCTCGCACATCTCCGTAATCTCGGGGTCGGTGGTCTCTTCGGCCAGATCCAGTTCGATCACCTTGCCCTGACGCACCCCCTCGACACGATCAAAGCCCATGGCGCCAAGCGCGTGGCGGATCGCCTCGCCCTGGGGATCCAGAACGCCCGACTTCAACATCACGATCACCCGTGCCTTCATTCCCGTTCCCCCGGATGCGGCCCCCGAAGGGCGCAGGTTTCACCGCGCCGCGGTCAGTTGATGAGCGTCGGCTTGGTCGCGTGCGTGACGTTCGAGGGCAGCACCCCCAACCGCCGCGCGACCTCCGTGTAGGCGTCCGAGAGAGACCCCAGATCGCGCCGGAACACGTCCTTGTCCAGCTTCTGGCCGGTCTCGATATCCCATAGCCGGCAGGAATCCGGGCTGATCTCATCAGCCACGATCAGGCGCTGGAAGTCGTTGTCCCAGACCCGTCCGATCTCGATCTTGAAGTCCACCAGCTTGATGCCGACGGCCATCATCACCCCCGACAAGAAGTCGTTCACCCGCAGCGCCAGCGCCACCATGTCGTCCAGGTCCTGCTGCTGCGCCCAGCCGAAGGCGGTGATGTGCTCTTCGGAGACCAGCGGATCGCCCAGCTTGTCGTCCTTGTAGCAGAACTCCACGATCGGGCGCGGCAGAGCGGTGCCTTCGGCCATGCCCAGCCGGGTGGAAAGCGAGCCTGCGGCAAAGTTGCGCACGATCACCTCCAGCGGGATGATCTCGACCTGGCGGATCAACTGCTCACGCATGTTCAGCCGCTTGATGAAGTGGTTCGGCACGCCGATCTGGGTGAGGCCGCGCATGAAGAACTCGCTCAACCTGTTGTTGAGCACGCCCTTGCCGTCGATGGTCGCGCGTTTCTCCGCGTTGAAGGCGGTGGCATCGTCCTTGAAGTACTGGACCAGCGTGCCCGGCTCCGGCCCTTCGTACAGGATCTTGGCCTTGCCCTCATAGATCTTCTTGCGGCGCGCCATGCATGGTCCCCGATGGAATGTTCGCGTCCGCCTATAGGCCATCGCCCCGGACCCGGCAAGCTGACCCTTGGAAGGGCGGCCGATCGGGCGCATGATGCGAATCATGAGCATCTTCGACGACCGCGAGCGCGCCTTCGAGGCGGAATGGGCCAACCGGGCCGAGCAGCGGCTGCGCCTGCGCGCCCGGCGCAACCGGCTTCTGGCGGAATGGGCCGCGGACCAGGAGGGTCTGACGGGCGACGCCCGCGCCGCCCGCATCCGCGAGCTGGTCAAGCGCGACTTCGAGCCGGAGGGAGAGGCCGCGCTGTTCGACGCCGTGGCACAGACGCTGGGCCGCGATCCGTCCGACATCGCGGCGCGCGCCGCCGAACTGGAGGCGGAGGCGGCGGCGCAGCTTTCGGCCCAAGGCATGTCGCGGCCGCCGCCTGACTGAGGCGATCCGCATCATCTCCATGAGATATCCGCATTTGCGCTGCGCCACGGCATCTGCCATGTCCGCGCGCGTGACCGAAAAGGACCGACCATGACCGACGCCCTCTCCCGGATGCTATCGACCCGCGACTGGATCCTGGCCGATGGCGCCACCGGGACCACGCTTTTCAACATGGGTTTGTCGTCGGGCGACAGCCCGGAGCTTTGGAACGTCGATGCGCCCGACAATATCCGCGCGCTCTATCGCGGCCCCGTAGAGGCGGGATCGGATCTGTTCCTGACCAATACCTTCGGCGGCAATGCCGCGCGCCTGAAGCTGCACGACGCGCAGGACCGGGTGGCGGAGCTGAACCGCGTCGGCGCCGAGATCGGCCGCGAGATCGCCGATGCGGCGGGCCGCACGGTCGTGGTCGCGGGTTCCATGGGTCCGACCGGCGAGGTCATGGCGCCGTTGGGCACCCTGACCTACGCCACCGCGGTGGAGATGTTCGAGGAGCAGGCGGCCGGGCTGAAGGCCGGCGGCGTCGACGTGCTGTGGATCGAGACCATCTCGGCGCCCGAGGAATACCGCGCCGCGGCAGAGGCCGCCGGCCGGGTGGGCCTGCCCTACTGCGGCACCATGAGCTTTGACACCGCGGGCCGGACGATGATGGGCACCACCTCCGTGGACATGGTGAAGATGGTCGGCAAGCTCGATCCCGCGCCGTTGGCGTTCGGGGCGAATTGCGGAACCGGCGCATCGGACCTGCTGCGCACGGTGCTCGGCTTTGCCGAAGCCGGCGCGACGCGACCGATCGTCGCCAAGGGCAACGCGGGGATTCCGAAATACGTCGAGGGCCACATCCACTACGACGGGACCCCGGAGGTGATGGCAGACTACGCCGCCCTGGCCCGCGACTGCGGCGCCACCATCATCGGCGGCTGCTGCGGCACGACACCGGAGCATCTGCGCGCCATGCGCGAGGCGCTGGAGACCCGCCCCCGCGGCGACGCCCCGTCCCTGGACCGGATCGTTGCGGCTTTGGGCGGGTTCTCGTCGGCCACGGACGGCACCACCGACGACGGTCCCAAGCGCGAGCGCCGCGGCCGGAGGCGCGGAGCGGGCGCCGGTTAGGACACGCTCCGGTTGCGGAGTTTCGCAGCCGGGCAGAGTGCAGGCGTCGCGAAGAGCGACCCGTTCGGCGGAAGGCCGTTTCGGACAGGCGAAAGCGCCTGAAGGCGCGTCCCGGCGACGGTCGCGCAGAATGGCGGCGGATCGCTTCGCGGCGACGGCTGACGAGGGGCGCTGCCCCTCGCGCTCCCCGGGATATTTCGGGAAAGATGAAGGAGCGCCCCGCCGGGGTGCCGAGGTGCCGGACGGCTGCGGTGAATGGCGAGGATAGGTGCCAGGGCGCAGGCTGGCAGGCCCGTCCCGTTGCGCGAACGATCCCGGGGGCGCGAAACGAATGGATGTGGAGGCAGAAGGATCATGGCGTGTCGCCCGCAGCCACCCCAACCTTCGGCGCGGGCCCGCGCGTGTCGGCGCGGGCGCGGAGCGGGGGGCTTGGCGCCCCTGCCTTGCACGTCCCGCGCGGGCGCGGGGGCGTCAGTGTCCCCGCCTCATCTACATGGCAGGGCGCACCATTTGCAGGTCCCGCGGGGGCGCGAGGGTTTCAGAACAGCGATGGCTGGCGATCCGTGGCGAGCGGCACCTCGAAGAGGTCGCGGCGGAGCGGCGGCAGCACATCGGCCAGCCCCAGCCGGCGACGGGCCAGATCGAAGCGCTTCGCGATGAGCTCTGCGTGCAGCCCCTCACCGCGCATCCGGTGGCCCCAGTCCGCGGCATAAAGCGCACCGCCGTGCATCTCGCGGACCCGCGCCAGCACCTTGCCCTTTCGGTCGGGCACCACGCGCTCCAGCCAGTCCTCGAACAGGCCAGCGACCTCATAGGGCAGCCGCAGCATGATCCAGCTGGCCGCGACCGCGCCCGCGTCCCGGGCCGCGCCGAGGATCCGCTCCACCTCATGGTCGGTCAGGCCGGGAATGACGGGGCTGACCATCACGCGGGTCTCTACCCCCGCCCGCGCCAGCCGCTCGATGGCGCGCAGGCGCTGGGCGGGACTGGGCACCCGGGGTTCCAGGCTGCGGGCCAGATCCCGGTCCAGCGTGGTCACGCTGATCCCCGCCCGTGCCAGACCCGTGCCGCTCATCTCCGCCAGAATGTCGATGTCACGCTCGATCATCGTGCCCTTGGTGGCGATGGTCAGCGGATGGCGGAACCGCTGGAGCACCTCCAGCACGCCGCGCATGATGCGCCGGTCACGCTCGATCGGCTGGTAGGGATCCGTGTTGGTGCCCAGCGCGATCACGTCGGGCCGGTAGGCGCGCGCGCGAAGCTGTCGTTCGAGCACGCGCGGGGCATCGGGACGGGCGATCAGCTTGGTCTCGAAGTCGAGGCCCGGGGACAACCCCAGGTACCCGTGGCTGGGGCGCGCGAAACAGTAGATGCACCCGTGTTCGCAGCCCCGGTACGGATTGATCGAGCGGTCGAAGGAAATGTCCGGGGACGTGTTGCGCGCGATGATGGTGCGCGGACGCTCGACCGAAACCTCGGTCCGGGCGAGCGGCGGCTCCTCCGGGATCCAGCCGTCGTCGACCGTTTCGCGCGCGTGGGCGTCGAAGCGGGTTTGCGGGTCTGCCGCCGTGCCGCGGGCGCGGATCCGGTGGCGTGGTGGCATTCGATCGGACATGGCCCGTCATAGAACAGAGGCGGAACATTTGGAACCCCCGCCGCCTCATGACCTTCATGCGCAATGCGCATTTGACCGCGTGTCGCCAACAGGCCAAGTCAGGTCGGAAACCGATCAGACCGCAGGCGCCCGGCGCGCGCAGGTGGCGGAAACCCGGATGGCGCGAGGCAGTCATGGCCGACGAAGAAGAAGAGATCATCCTGTCCGACCTGGACGATGCCGAGCTGGTCGAGCAGATGATGGACGACCTCTACGACGGGCTCAAGGACGAGATCACCGAGGGCGTCAACATCCTGCTGGAACGCGGCTGGGCCCCGTACCGCATCCTTACCGAAGCGCTGGTCGCCGGCATGACCATCGTCGGCAAGGATTTCCGCGACGGCATCCTTTTCGTCCCCGAGGTGCTGCTTGCCGCGAATGCCATGAAAGCCGGCATGTCGATCCTGAAGCCGCTGCTGGCGGAGACGGGTGCGCCAACCATCGGGCGGATGGTGATCGGCACCGTCAAGGGCGACATCCACGACATCGGCCAGAACCTGGTCACGATGATGATGGAGGGCGCCGGGTTCGAGGTGAAGAACATCGGCATCAACAACCCGTTGGAGAATTTCATCCAGGCGGCGGACGAGTTCGACGCCGACATCCTGGGCATGTCCGCCCTGCTGACCACGACCATGCCCTACATGAAGGTCGTGATCGACGCGATGA
>Ga0115567_10005838_pt1 | contig 11872 bp, 6 predicted proteins | sample COGITO_mtgs_1204_2_FD_88679 | JGI IMG/M metagenome (GOLD analysis project Ga0115567, IMG submission 88679) | Pelagic marine microbial communities from North Sea - COGITO_mtgs_120412 | ecosystem: Environmental > Aquatic > Marine > Epipelagic | place: Germany:Helgoland, sampling site Kabeltonne...
GGCGCGGGCGCGGGGGGCGGCAGCGCTCGGGGGCGCGCTGGACGATCTGGGACGAAGAGCGGCGCGGGGAAGGCCGGGGAGGGGCGAGGGAGGCGGAGGCGGAGGGGTATGTAGAGGGAGACGAGGCGGTGAGCGCGGAGGAGTGGTACGCCAAGTTCAACGCAGGCTCAACGAGCGCGGGAAACGCCGACGCGTGGCGCGAGGCCTACGCCGAGTACCTCACCCCGCCCGCGCCCGACGCGGACGCGCGGCGCGGCGACAGGGCGGCGGAGGCGCGGGGGGTGGACGGGGCGAGCGTGGTGGATGACGTGGCGCTGAAGGCGGAGGCGATGGCGCGGGGCGGCGTCGCGTGGGTTAACGCCCTCTTCCAGGACGCCCAGGCCGTCCGGCCTCGCGCGGCCGACCGGGGCACCTACGGTGTCCGCGACGGCGGCTACGGCGGCCGCGAGTACGGCGGCCGCGATTACGGCGGTGGCGGCCGCGAATATGGCGGCTACGGCGGCCGCGAGTACGGCGGCCGCGATTACGGCGGTGGCGGCCGCGAATATGGCGACGGCGGCCGCGATTACGGCGGCTACGGCGGCCGCGAGTACGGCGGCCGCGATTACCGCGGCTACGGCGGCCGTGAGTATGGCGGCGGCTATGGCGGGGGTCCAGGGCGGAGCGGATCCCGGGAGACGGGCGGAAGCGGGTGGGAACGGCCCAGGGCTGCGGCGGCGAGCGATGGGCGGGCAGGCTGGGGCGGGGCGCAGCGCGGGGCGCCGGCCGGGCCGGGCGAGGGGCAGTGGCGAGGGCGAGAGCGAGGGTGGGAGACGCAGACGCGCGAGTTTGAGTTTGAGGTGGTAGATGCATCTACGGGGGGGGGGCTCGGGACGGAGAGGGTCGAGCGGGAGGGGGGCGCAGGAGCGGGCACGGGAGCGAGCGGGTGGAGCTTCGACCAAGAGGAGCTGCCGCTGCTGGGGCGCGACGCAGCGCCCGCGTCGGGGGCCATGGAGGCCTGGCCCGGGGCGGGCGAGGTGTTCGCCTTCCGCTTCCGCGTGTTCGGCGCCATCGACACCGCGCCCTACGCCGCCGCGGTGGAGTACAAGGCGGCGACGCTCGGCCTCACCGGGGCCGTCGAGTTCCCAAGCCGAGGCGAGAAAGGCGACTGGCAGGTGGAGGGCGAGGCGGAGGGCGGCGAGGAGGCGTGTGAGGCGCTCATCGAGTGGCTGTGCGCGGTCGGCGCGCCCGGCAGCCGCACCGACGGCGCCATCATCCTCGACCGCGTCCGCCGCCCGAGCCGCGCCGCCGAGGCCTTCGTCGTCCGCCGCGCCGGCGAAAAGGCCGAGCTGTGAGCTGTGACCAGGCCTCACCCTGGACCCTGGGCGCGCGGGAGAGGCGGTTCCGCGCTGCCCTGCAGCTAGCATTGCACCAAACGGTTCGTCGGAAGTTGTAATAAAACAAGGCCGCTTGTTCAGGCGCCCCGCCCGCGGTCAGACGCCCGCAGTCAGGGGGAAGCTTCTGAGGTCAAGCATCCAGCCAAAAAGCATCCATTGCGGCCGCTGCATGCTATGGCGCCTGCACTTGCGGAGACTCTGTCTGCAAAGGCCGCACTGTGCTAGGGTTGCGCTAGTCGCCAGCCCCGAGTTCGCGCGCGAGGGAAGGGCGGTGAGAGCGACCGCAATAGGCACGGGCAAAGGGAGCCCGCGCGTGGGGAAGAGAGAAGTCTCGCCGCTCGTATCTCTCATTAGTCAGTCCAGTGGCTCCATCGGGGGGCCGTCGTGTCCGTCTTCCCGTGACGGCTTCCCCTGCGCGGCACAAGGCGGCAGCGGGGGGCGTTAGCCCATGACCCATCGACGGGTGCACCGCGCTACGGCTCCATAAAACCGATCCGGGACGCCCGGTCCGAATTGTCTGGCGCAATTCCCGTATGAAACTTCTCTCTCGACCACGCAGCCCCCTCGCTTGGGATATCCGGAGAGCAATGCAATCCGCAATCCAGTAAGGGCTGGGTCGAGCTGTGTGGTGCAACGCGGCCGTACCGGAGGTAGCTCTCGGCGGCGCTGATTCATGCGCTGCATGAGGCCAAAAAGAACAAAGAGCATCGGTAGAATCATGAACCCCGCCATCATGAACGTCTCTGTGTCCATGGCATCGTCGTTTTCCCCCGGCAGCCGACCCATGTTGTCTGCGCAGACGGCGGACCCCTCTTCCATCAGCGGCCGACTCACCCACCAAGACAATGTGGCCATGCTCCGCCACACGCACCAATAGTCCGATCTAGTGTCCGCTCTCCCAGCGGGCGATACGCACAATCTAGGGTGCTCAGCGCTTTGCCCCTCTTGCAGGTACCGCGCGAGTCGGACCCGCAGGTGGCCAAACCCGCACCAGCTGTACAGTGGGCGCCAAACCTTCGGTACAGTCGCCGTTTGTGCAATATCGGTATCGTTGGAGCTGCCGTGTGGTTTGACAGCGTCAGCCCCGGTCGCAAGGCGGGTGTCACGCGAGATTTCTATGGCCGCAACAAACTCCGGACTGCCCGGGATTTCTATCTCTTACCTGGCGAGCCAGCTTCTCCCAGAATGCCGCACGGTCGCACTGGCAGAGGCAGCAGGCCATATCTTCCCACGTCATCCTGGCTTGTGGGGCGTCACGCCGGTACCAGCGCGTCAAACGCAGTGACGATCGAGCACAGCCAGCCTCTGAAGAAGGTCGTCTACTCCTTTCAGCTCCGAGTACAGTTCAGCTCGCTACAAATAGTTGTACAGTGCGGGGCTGTCTAGATCAGTCACCTCAAGTCTGTGCCGAGGAAGGGTCCTGTCAGAGAAAGGCTCCATCTCCCGGCAGGAGCCGAGACCTTGAGGACTGAGGATTTCGGGCGTGGCGCAGCAGCAGCGACCGGGCGCCCCGCGCAGTGATCGGACCGCTGGCAGTTCAGGCTGATGCCGGGTTCCAGCAGTGCTGGCCGAGGTATGCCGCCGTGGGCCATGGCTGCATTTGTTCTGGTGAGCCTGGTGGATCCGCTTCGGGGTTTCGCCCCTGCCGTCCAGACGCCGTCCGCGCTGTACTACGGCGGGCGCTGGGGTGGGGCGGGCTTGACCTGTGAGAGGTCGCTAGCGTCACAACACAGAGTGGCGCGACCTGTTCGGCGAGTTTGCGGCTCGCTCTTCCTGAGGGCTTCGGAGGAGTCTGCTGACGAGGTGGAGACGACAGCGGCCGCGAATAGACTTTGGGTGCAGCAGCTGGATGACGAGACGGGGCGGCCCTACTACTGGAACCGTGAAACTCAAGAGGTGACGTGGTACAATCCGAATGATAAGGGAAAGTCTCCGGTCATGCAGGTGGTAGCTGCCCGCACTGCCGCCATCGACGCGCGGGCTCGCCTCAAGGCACAGGCCCTTGCGTTTGGTGAGGACCCGGAGCGAGACGCGAAGGTGCGTCCCATGAAGCCCAGTCCCACATTTGATGGACATTCTAGGGGCTGGAGACGGATCGGGGGCCGGGCGAAAGGGGCTGACTGCGGTGCTGGTGGCAGGCGGAGCGGCAGGAGCAGCTTCGCAAGGCGGCAAAGAAGCGGATGCGTGCGATGCAGCAGGACCTGGCGCGGAAAGAGCGGGAAGAGATGAGTGAAGAATCTCTCACGCTATCTCCGACCAAGCAGCTAAAGAGGGCTGTAGATCGCAGTCCCCCGAAGCTTCTCGATGACGGCACAGTACGCCTCCAGCACCTATTTCCCTGAAGCAAGCTGCCAGGCACGTGCCGGAGCACTGTTGCTGAGCGGTGTCTGAGCGCGGGTCTCCGGAGTGTGCAGTTGATCCCACCAGCGCCTGTGGGAGCCGAAGATCCGATCACGGCGCTGCTGCGGCTGATGAACCGTGACACCCAAGAGGCGCCGGAGGTGGACGACAAGGCCATCCGCGCTTACTTCGACCAGTGGCTGCTCGAATCCGTGGAGACGGACTCGGCGGCGGGCGCGGCGCAGCGGCTGCTCGGGATCAACCAGGAGTGGGTGGTGCCAGTGCGGGGGGACCCGCGCGACTTCCGGAACCGGGTGCGGCTGACGGAGAACCCCGCCGTGGTGGTGGAGCTGGCGATCGGCGACGCGATGGAGCGCGGCCAGGTCGCACTCGGCAAGGTCGTGCAAGACGGCATCGCGCAACTCCGCGCCGAGGCCCAGGCCGCCGCCGTACGCGAGGCCCGCAGCCGCGAGGCCAAGCGCGCGGCCGCGCCGGAGGAGGGGCGCGAGAAGGCGCCCGCGAAGCCGGACCCTAAACCGGGCGGGCTGCTCTCGTTCCTCTTTCGCGCGCCCGCGGCGGTGGAGGAGGTGCCGCCGTTCCCGGTCGAGAACGAGGGGGCGGTCGCGGCAGACATCTCCGGCAGGAAACAGGCGGCGGCAGCAGCAGCAGCCGAGGAGGAGGCTGCGGCAGCGGAGGCGGCGGAAGCGGCAGCGGAAGCGAAGCGGCAGCAGGACGCGCAGGCGGAAGCAGACGCTGCGGCAGAGGAAGCGCGGGCGGCAGCGGAGGAGGCGCGGCGGCTGCAGGAGGCGCGGGCAGCGGAGGAAGAGGAGGAGCGCGCGGCGAAGAAGGCGGAGCTGGAGGAGGAGCTCCTCGCGCAGTCGCAGCAGGAGGCGCAGGAGGCTGAGGCCGAGGCCGCGCGGCTGGCGGAGGCGCTCGCAGAGTGGGAGAAGGAGGCGGCCGCGGAGACCGCGCGATTAGAGGCGGAAGCAGAAGAGATGGAGTTGGCGCTCGCCGAGGCGGAGGCCGCCGCTGAGGCTGCTGCCGCCGAGGCCGCCGCCGCCGCCGAAGCGGAGGCGGCGGCAGCGCTCGCGGCAGAGGAGGCGGCGGCGACGGCGGAGTCGGCGGCTGCGGCGGAGGCGGCGGCAGCTGCAGCGGCGGAGGCAGAGACGGCGGCGGCGTTTGAGTACTCGCTCGCGGGTGAGAGCGGGGGGCAGGCGAAGGAAAACCAGGACACGACGCTGGTTGCGCGGCTCGGCGCGGGGCTCTCGGTGTTCGCGGTGCTCGACGGGCATGGGCAGGCCGGCGCGACCGTCTCGCAGTTCTGCGCCGAGTTCCTCCGTGACAAGCTCAGCGCGGAGCTCCCCGCGGCGGTGGCGGCCGCGGAGGGGCGCAAGGGGGCACTTGACGAGCTGCTGGTGCGGACGTTCCTCGAGACGGACACGGCGCTGCAGAGCGCACTGCAGGGCTACTCGGCGCTGCAGTTCGATGGCTCCACCTGCTGTGTTGTCGTCCGTGACGGCAGCCAGCTCACCATCGCCGCGCTCGGCGACTCGCGCGCGGTGCTCGGCAAGCGGGGCGGCGGCGCGGCGGTGCTCACGCAGGACCACACGCCGGTCCGCGAGTCGGAGAAGCGGCGCATTGAGGCGGCGGGCGGGCGGGTGGACGTCTTCCCGGACGAGCCGTCGATGGAGGAGAGTGGCAAGGGTCGGGTCTTCCTCGCCGATGAGATGTATCCCGGCCTCGCGGTCGCGCGCGCCTTCGGAGACCTCATCGCCAAGACCGTGGGCGTCACGGCCGAGCCGGAGATGTCAGCGCGCACGCTCGGGGCCGACGACGCGCTGCTGCTCATCGCCTCGGACGGGCTGTGGGACGTGCTGTCGCCCAAGGAGGCGGTGGCCATCGCGGGAGAGCACCTAGAGGCGCGCGACGCGGTGCTCGCGAGCGCGGACCTCGTGGACGCGGCGCGCGCGCGTTGGGAGGCGCAGAAGCTGGAGTTCATATCGCTCGGCGGCAACCCCGGCGACTGGAGCATCGACGACATCTCCGCCGTCGCCGTCTTCCTCTGAGGCACACTGGGCACTGCCTGCGCGCCGCGCCGCGAGGCCGACGCGCAGTGCGGAACAATGTATAATGAAGAACCCCGCACGACGCGGGTTACTCTCTCGGCAGCGCTGCAGGCGCGCTGCTCGGCCCGCGCCGGGCATCAGGGCCACTGGCCCGAAGGCATCAGGCCGCCGTGCAGCCCCCCTGAAACGCGGGACGGGCCATCTCGTGGCTGCATCCGCGTTTGGGCACTGCAATCTCACGGGGGAGGCAACGGGCGGCGCGACGGGCCCCGGGACACAGGCCGCGAGAAGACGCGCGCGGCGAGCATGACGAGGATCGCCCACGCCAGAGCAAGCCCCGCAGTCGCGCGTCGCCGCACTTTCTGCCCGCCCAGCGCTCCTAGCCTCTCAAAGCCCAGGCGGAGTGCCAGCGCGCCGGCAACACCCCTCCCCCACCACCCAAGCACGCCCGCGAGCCACACGCCCGCCAACAGCCTTTCTGCCCGTCCACCGGTAGGAAGCCCTGCACGCCAGCCAACGTCGGCGTACTGCGCCTCCGGGATGACGAGCACTGTCGTGCCCGCTGTTTTTCCTGGAGCAGCCTTGGCGATCGAGCGCGGGTGGCCTGCATGCGCGTCCAGCTGCAGCCCCTGCAGGACGCGTGCTGCTCTGTGGTGGCCGCTCGGTCCAGAGTCTGATCGCGCCGCCGTACTCTCAGGCCGGGGAGGACGCGGAAAGCGAGGAAGAGCTTTTGGAAATCCGGCTTTGAAGGGCGAGTCTCTCGCCCCTGAAAGAGCTGCGGCCCACCGGTCTCGCTTCGCATCTCGCACGGCGCTGGGGTACGCCTGCATGTGATCTGATACCCACTCCTCGTGACCAAGTCCAATTGAAGAGCGCTCCCGAGCCTTGAGCGCGCCATAGCTAAGCGACTCGGACGGCGGCGTCTCTCCACGATTGAACTCACTGGTACGCGATGCGAACGGTGACGGCGACGGTGATCGTGACGCCGAGGACCGACGGAGGTGATCTTGATCCCGTGGTGGCATCGACCATAGTGTTCGCCCTTCATGCTGGGAGGAGTGCACCATCGCGACGTCGCACGGACCTCGCTCCCCGTCAGACTTCCGAAAGTTTTTCAAACGAATTTCGCGGGATTTCAAACGGGTTTGACCGCGGAACTTGAACCAAGCAATATTGCTTGGTGTGGCGGGGAGCCCCAGGAGGAGCCTAGCAGCTCCCTTCGTGAACGCGTTGCACGCTGCAGTGCTCTCTGGCGCTCTAGCGCAAAAGACTAGTGCGTCGTCAGCAGGTCAGTCACCAAAGCGCAAGAGACCTGGATGTAGGCTGATTTGCCCTGGACCGCCGCTGCCTTCCAGGGAAACAAAACGGGGCCCGGGCGGCAGCACCTGGTAGTATCGCATTCTGCGATTTGCAGATATTGGTTCGGGTTGAGCCCGGCTACGTTTAGCACATGCTAGGCACACTGAGCGGTGCTGCACGGGAAGGCGTGTAGGGTGAGGCCGCCGCACCAAGAAGAGCGAGCGGCGAACTAACCTTTGATTTGGCGTGCAGGAGTGATGCCCGTCGCGAAGGGTGGGGCAGCCAGCAAGGCTAAAAGTAAGACTGTGCTTCGCGAATTCACTGCGGTCGTGAAACACACTCTGAAGGCGCTCGATGAGCACAACCTTCCAAATGAACTCACCAAGATGGTGGTTCACAAAGTCAAGGTCACTCAGGGCGAGGCGCCCGACGGTCTGGACGACAATTGGGAGCTGAACGTGGAGCCTGTCGGTGAGTGGAGGACAAAACTTGCCTTTATCCGGGATCAAGACGAGATCGTGCTCACGTCACTCCAGGTGCTGCCCAGCTGGCAGGTTGCAGCGAGCGGCGGACTGAACAAAAAGACCAGCTCGCCTGCATGCCCAGCAGCCAGCATTTCCCTGAAATCGTCCCTTGACAGGAGGTGGACCCAAGTGACGATGACCAAGACAGCCTGCTGCTTCCGAATCACAACGTGCCCACCAACCCTTCTCCCTCAGTTCAGGGCCGAGCCCTGTGCGGCAGGAGCGCTTGGCGCTTGCCTGACACTCGTCCGTTTTGCGTGCAGACGTTCCGCTTCATGCTGCGCACAGCATTGGGTAAGAATGCGCCGGCAGAGCAAAAGGTGGAGATTTCGCGTGATGGCTACGAAGAGAAAATCGTGCTGACAGCTGCGAATCTGGCCGCCTTTGACCGCGCGACCGCGTTTGCGGGAGCACGTTCGCGCAAGAAGCGCCGCACGGGGGCGCCAGGAAAGCAGCCCACAGAATATGCCAAGCTGAACGACCTACATGCCCACAAGGACAAGAAATCTGTGAACGTGTGGGGTGTTGTGATCGACTACTCGTTCCCGCGCCCGACAGGGGGCACTGACTGGCTCGTGACCCTCACGATAGCCGACGAGCTGTGCCCCGCGGGCGCGAGCGTGAGCCTGTTCTACGACGCGCAGTCACTGCCCAAAATCCAGGCGGTGGGCGACGTGGTGCGGCTCAAGCGCGTCAAGGTGGGCGAGTGGGAGAAGAACGTGCAGCTCACCCGCGCGCCGGGCCACCACGTGTGCGTGTGGTCGCGGCCGCCGCCGGAGGGCGAGGACACGCTGCAGCGTGGCAAGACGAGCAAGGGCGAGGACGAGATGATCTGGAAGCCGTACCATTGCGCCATGATCAACAGCCCCGCGCATGCCTACGAGGCCGCCGCAGAGGACCTCGACACGGTGCGGAAGCTCTCGCTCTGGAGCGAGGCCTTTCTGCGCTCGCAGCCCGCGGCCGACTCGCGCCAGAACGAGTACGCGCAGCGCCTCTCGGGCGCCACGGAGCTCGACAAGCCCTTTGACCTCTTCTGCCGGATTACACGTCCACCACGAGCGCCGGAGCGCCCGGGCGACCCCATGTGGTTCGGCGTGTGGGACGGCACGCGGGTGGCGGCAGTCAGCGCACCAGGGGGCGCGGCCGCGCGGGGGGCAGAGGCCGGGCAGCAGCTGGGCGAGACGCTGCGCGTGTGCGTGGAGGGGGTGGAGAGAGACCTAGTCCGCTTCATGACAGGCACGGTTGCGCACATTGAGCGCGGCCAGCCGGCCTTGCGCGAGCGCTTCCAGCCTGGGTGCTGGGCGAAGCTCCGCAATCTCCGGCTTCGGAAAGTGCCCAGGGAAGGCGGGGGCGAGGACGTGGTGGGCTTCCTGGCCAACGATCGGGCCAAAAAGATCGCGGTGTCGGTGATGGTGGTGCCCGAGTACCACTTTGGGGTGGTCGGCCTCTCTGAGCGGTACGACAAGGAGGCGAGAGAGGTGCAGGCGGGAGGCAAGCGCGCGGGCGCGAAAGGCAAGGCCTCGGGGGACGGGGCGCAGACGTTCACGATCGTGTCGAGCGCTGGATTTGCGGCGGTGCCGACTAGCACGGTGGCAGACGTGCTCGCGCAGACGGCGCGCGACCCCGTGGGGAAGTTCCGCTTGCGCGTCGAGATGCGCGACTTGGCCCCGCGCGTGCCCGCGGACTTCCTCACCTACTCGCTGCTGCTCAAGCGGTGGAACGTCGGCTTCAAGATCACCCTCTCCGACCCGACGGGCAGCATCACCGCCATGGTGGCCAACGAGGAGTTCGAGGAGTTCACCGGCGTCTCCGCCGTGGAGATGAACACCGCGGAGGGGCAGGCCAAGTGCGGCCGGGCGCTCGAGAAACTGGAGCAGCCGAACCTGCGGTCGGAGGTGTGTCTCAAGACCCACTTCGACACCAAGCGCCAGGTCGTGCAGTACTGGGTCTTTGCCACCCGGCTGCTGGACAGCCCCCGGCCGCCCCTCCCGGGCGAGGAAAGCCTCTACTGGTAATAGGTCAATCTGTCTCTCTGTAATACGCGGCGACCGGGAGCCGCGGGCCGCACGCGGGCCCAGCGCTGCTCGTGCCAGGCTGGCCCCGCGACTCTCTTCCGAATGAATTCATTTATGAATACTCAGCTGCTTCCGAATGATGCGCTTGCTCGCGCTCACGCCTGGAGAGGGGCGGAGGCATGGGGCGCGGTCGCAAGGATCGACTCGGCGCGGCCGCTCAGGACGTCCTGGCAGGGTCCGAGAAGCCGCGTGACGGCGTCTGCCTCAACCACGCCCACCGTGCACAGTGCTGACGTGGCGCGCACCGTCGCCGCGCGTGGCGCGGCGCGCAGCAGGCCCATTTCCCCGAAAAAGTCTCCAGAGATATAGTTGCGCAGTGCGGTGCTGGGCAGGTCGGAAGCGGACGCCGCAGCGGAACCGTCGAGCAGGAGGAAGAGCGCGTCGGCGGTTGCACCGCGCTCGATGATCACATCCCCTGCTGAGAAGGTCCGAGTCTCGACGGCGTCCACCAGGCGACGCACCTGCGCGAGGCTCAGGCTCTGGAGCAGCGGGATCTTGCGAAGGCGCTGCTCAAGGTACGAGTAGTTCGCCGACGTCGTGCTCTGCAACACCAGGCGGAATGTCGTGCGGCACAAGCACAGCAGCGCGCATGCCTCTGAAGTCACCGTGACAGTAGCAGCGCGCGGCTTGTTGTACATGAGCGCCAGCTCTCCGAATGAGTCTTGAGCCTTGTATTGCATCACCTCCTTCCGTTCCTTGGTCTCGGCGCACGAGACGACGTCTACACAGAGCGTGCCAGACTGCACGATGTAGAACATGTCGGCATCATTATCCCCCTGTGTGATTACGATCTCGTTCTTGGCCTTGGTCTCAACGTGGAAGAGGTCGGCAATGATGCGCAGCTGCTTCGAGTCGAGGTGGGAGAAGAGGACGTGTCCTGCGAGCACTTTGCAGAGAGCAGCGAGCTCCTCCCCGGTGACAGATTTATGACCGGGTTTCAACTTTAGCCTCGAGAACTTGGCGGTGAGTTCATCCGCGCCCAACGGGTCAAGTGCTTCTGCTGAAACAGACTCCCGACGGCCCCGGAGCTTCGCGTAGCGTGCGATCTCCGAGTCGGAGAAAAGTGGAGAGCAGTCCTGAGGCGCTGCATCGAATTGCGGTGAACGAACCATGTCGGGAGTGTTGCGGTTGGAATGTCTTGAATGTCGCGGCTAGATGAAATCCTCGGCCAGACTGGTCAGACAGTCGGAAACAAGACCGAAAACCCTGTGGGTTTGACCAGCCTTGTGGTCAAGCCTTCATTCGGGCGAACAGAATCTTAAAAGGGGGTGACCCAGCGAAGTCTGCTGTGCTCCGCTCTGCTGCGCTGTGATCCAGCCCCGGTCCGTCTTTCTCGGCACACCGCTGCACAATCCTTTTGTTCTGCAGCGTCGGCACCCATAGGTACAAGCACGCTTGGCCTGGTCGCATCTCACGGGCCACTGTGTAGAGAGGCGGACCAGAGGCACCATGGACGCGGCGACGGCGCAGGCGCGCTTTGAGGTGGAAAACAACGTTCGTGAGGTTGACGGGGAGCCAATCTACAAGTACGACCAAGCTGCGCAAAAGCAGCTGCGTGATCAGAAGCCATGGACGAGAGAGTGATCGCCCTTGCCAATGCGGCCTTGCACTGCCGGCGGCGGTGGTCACTGCGGCGCCTGACTGCAGGGCGAACCAATGCCCCATGTTGCTGCACAGTGTCCGGCGCGCCGCCCACTGGCGCGCCGCGAGCGCTGTGGGACATCGTTCTGCGTTGGTGCGATGAAATTGCGTGTTGCCCCGTTGCCTGCTGCTCACGGTGCTCGATGGCTTGTTCGCGCAGCCCAACATACTTCCAAAAGGTCAAGGTCTCAGCGCTGGCACTACTCAAGATGGTTCATCCCGCCACCCCAAACAAAGCGCCGTCTGGCGTAAAATCAGCGAGTTGGTTCAGAAATGTATCCTTTCGACGCAGATGAATGTTTTCGCTGCCCAAGCTGTTGCTGCGTACAGGTGTTGTTGTAACCTAGCGGTGTGAAATGATCGATGATGGCCACCTCTTCAGGCAATGCACGCTCGGTCTGGAGGACAGCTTGAGGTCATGGGTATCCTACAGGGTAATTCCCTGCCCGCTCATTTGCGTTCGAAGGAACGAGTACCTGCGAGCGCAGCGCTGCGAAAGCTGTGGCTTTGCTGCTGCGTCTTCCGCTCCTGATCCTGATCCTGCCGCCGCC
>Ga0115567_10005841_pt1 | contig 11869 bp, 18 predicted proteins | sample COGITO_mtgs_1204_2_FD_88679 | JGI IMG/M metagenome (GOLD analysis project Ga0115567, IMG submission 88679) | Pelagic marine microbial communities from North Sea - COGITO_mtgs_120412 | ecosystem: Environmental > Aquatic > Marine > Epipelagic | place: Germany:Helgoland, sampling site Kabeltonne...
GCAAAAATTACATTCCAAATATCCTTATCTGCCATAGACAGGATATCTTCCATAATTTCTTGGTTAATGTTGTCGTTGTGAATGTTTGACATATTATCTCCTTTTTTCATTATATACATAGTATACTAAAAAGTGAGGGGCTTTGTCAAACTTTTATTTGGAGTTTTGTCTCAGTTGAACGTGATTTTGTTGTAAATCTTTTGAAGGGATATCGACCATTATTTTATTAATGTTTGATGTGAACCAAAATGCTATAGTGAATCTAGAACATCCTCTAACAGTTTCTACTCCGTGAAGATGATGTATTCCTTGAAACAATAGACCACTACCAACTTCGGGTTCTACTATATCGAGTTCTGGCATATGTGGAGAAACAGGAAAATATGTTCTACCATCCCTGTAGTCGTCATTTAGATTTAGAATGCAAGTCCACTCTCTGTCGGGATTATCGGGGTCATTATCATTCTCTATATCGGGATTGCTATATGTATCTAAGTGGGGTGTTTGAAGTCCACCAATAGACCATTCAGTTATAATTGTAGTTTCGGGATATACTACTCTATCACAAGTTTTTCGTATCTCTCCGATTAGGTTGTATTCTATAGAATTTAGAATATCTCTGACACTTTGACTGTGAATGTGTACTTTGTTTATTCCTCGATAGTCGCTACCATCACCTACTGATATTAGATGATAATGGAGTTTCATCCATCGTATCAAGTCTTTCGCTGTTTCCTTCGGTATTAGATTCTTTATCTTTTGTGGTTTGCATATCGGCGATTGCTCTTGCCATTGCTTGGTTTCTTTCATAATTAATCCGTTTCTGTCTTTCCTTTGGTCGTGATTTTAATGCACGGTCTAGTTTTAGTTTAGATGCTCTCTGTAGAAAGACTATTCCATTAAGATGGTCTATTTCGTGTTGAACACATCTTGCACCTATTCCTTCAAGTGTAATGATGTGTTCTTCACCATCGCAATCTTGATACTTCATCTCAACTACTTTAGACCTCTTTATCATTAAGTAGATGTCGGGAAAGGATAGACATCCCTCTTTTAGTAAGTTTGTTTCTTGAGATACTCTTGTTAGTTCGGGGTTAAAAAATGCTACTGTGCCAGAGTCTGCAGTTTTCATTACAAACATTCTTGCATCTACTCCCACTTGGTTTGCAGAAAGACCAATACCACCGAACTTTTCCATTGCTTCTGACATAAGTGACTCCAACTCTTTTGGGTCGTGTGGTGGATTTTCAAAGTCAAAAACAGCTGGTGGTGTTCTTAATACTTTACTTGCTTCTTGAATCAATTCATACATAATTTAATTTTGTTTTATCCCACTTGATGTCATATATAGTGCTTTACCTGCCCATCCACCTGCAGAACGAGTTCTCATTGTGATTGGCATCATATAACCGTGTCTTCCGTGTCTCCAGTATATTGTTAATGATTGTGTTCCTGCAGTTCTTTTAACTGTAATTGATTTTAGTTCTCGTGGTTGTGCATAACAAGTTGCAACCATCTCTTCATTACTAGAAATATCTGAGATACTTGAAGAACTTTCTGAACCAACTAACAGTTTATAAGGACAAGGTGTTCCAGTTGCATTAGGGAATGTATAGAAACCAATGATGTTTAGTAAGTGTGATAACTGTTTTGGTTTTTTAATATACTTTGCATAATCATCTAAAATTTTATTTCTAAACGAATAATACATTCCATCTTGATAAAAGTTCAATCCATCCTTTGAAAATTCCTTACCTAGTGTTTCAAATTTTGATTTAGAACCCGATTCGGTATATCTGTCTCTTTTTATTGGATTTGTAATTAAAGCTTTATATGCATTTGGGTGTTTATTTTTTTTAATGAGTCCACTTGCATACTTCCAAGCAGAATCAATAAGTTTTTCAACATCTTTAACACCCGATTTATCTTTGTGTTTATGGTATTGTGCAACTATACTTGCATTCATTTTAGGTGTCACATCTGCACCTGCAGAAATCTTGTTTGAGTATCCTAAGAAAGTTCCGTCTGAAAATTCTACCATAGTATCTGAAGGATTCTTTCTATCGACTCCGCCTGGTTTTGCTTGTGGACACCAGTAGTAGTTCTTAACTTTTGCACCACTCAAATCATTTTGAATTGCGACTGCATTACTCTGACCTATTTTTATATCTCTTTGTGCAGTTTCATCTTTATCTAATAATTCAACAATGTCTTCATAAGAAACATCAGAACCATCTCCTTTTAATACACCTGTCTTTCCACTTTTACCTGCAATCATCTGTTCCCAGTCTACAGTATCCATACTTCTTTCTGATTTATGGATTAAAAAATACATTGATAACACTTCATTTACATCTGAAGATGCAGTTGCACTTTTACGGGATTTCATTCCAAAGTGACCAACTACATTTCCTTTTGTTGCACGGATATAATATGGTTGTTCTTTATCATCCAACTCAATTTGAAACAGGAATTTACCATTACCTAACGTAAGAATCTCTTCTCCATTTGGGGATTCCACACATTTATATTTCAATTTTCCTGAGCCGACTATCTGATTTATGGTAACATCATCAACCTTTAAGGTGTAATAAGGATTGAATACACCTCTTTGTTGATAATTTGGAGATACAGTCATTTCACTGATATACTTAGGTAAATCTAGTTTGATTCCCTTAGTAAAGATATCGTATGTTGGATTATTGTACTCTAAGAATGATTTCATAATACTATTTATCTATTCTGCAACTCTTGAGAAGTTTTTGTGCTTCTCAAATCGAATTACATTTTCGAACTTATCATATAATACATCTCCTTTATGAGAGATGATAAATGCATTAGTCTTCTCTGTAAGGGTGTTTAATAGTTTTAAAAAGTCGTCTGTTCCGTTAGTGTCTAACGAAGAATCAAACACTTCATCTAATATTAGTAAGTTAGTGTTCACACTGTTTTTCATCTTTGCAACACTTCTCCAAGTAAATAGGAGTGATAAGTCAATTCTCATCTTCTCTCCTTGCGAGAAGTTATCATATTTAAATACATCTCTAAACCTTGACTTAATTGTTTCTTCAAAAGACTCATTCAATTCAAACCCAACATAAAACTCTAGTTGTGCAAGATACTTATTGATAAGTCTATTCATAACAGGAACATATTGTTTGATAATCTTTTGTCTAACACCTTGGTCTCTTAATAGTGTAGTAGCAATGTCGTGGTAATGTTTCTGTTCTACTAGTGTCTCTTTCCTCTTGTGTAAGACATCTAAAGACTCCTCTTCATTATCTATTTTATCTTGAACATTGGTATTTCCGATTTGTTCCTTTTCTAGAATATCGATTTCTTTTTGAATCTTTTGAATAAACTTTTGGTTAGAAACTATCTCAGATTGTAACAGACCAATTTCTTTTTGGGTAGTCTCAATCTGTTTTTGAACCTCTGTTATTTCTCCGACTCTATTTTTGGTTTCTTCGATAAGCGTGTCGATAGAAACGATAGCTTCCTTGACCTCTTTAACTTTATTAGTTTTTTCTTGTATGTGCTTCTTTTTGTGTTCAATATCTAATCCTTGTTTGCAGGTTGGACAATCATCATTTTTTTCATAAAACTCAATTTCTTTAATTGCTTTATTTCTTGAATCAAGAAGTCGTTTCTCAACATCAAGAGCTTCTTTAAGTTTATTGTTTTGTGAATCTTTATCAGTGATTGTAGAATTACATTCATTAATGTATATAGATTTATCGTCTACTCCACCTAAGAGTTTATCAATGTTGTCTTGTGTTTCTGAAACAGTTGACTCATATTGTTTTATTTTCTTGTCTGCATTCTCACGTAAAAGATTAAGTTGGTCGTTTAACCCATTGATTCGTTCTTCTAGTATTTCAATTTCGTGGTTATTATCCCCAACTGAAATTTTATGGTCTGATATTTTCTTCTTAAGTATATCTGACATAGTTGTAAATATAGAAATGTCCAACAAGTCTTCTACAAGTTTTCTTCGTTCCACAGCACGCAACTGCATAAAAGGTGTAAAGTTTGCAGAACCTAGTATCGCAACTTGGGTAAATGAACGATAACTCATTTTAAGAACATTTTTTTCTAAGTGTTCTTGATAATCTCTAACCGTTGCATCTTGATTGATAAGAACATCATCCACATAAAGTTCGAACTTATTTGGTTTTGCACCACGAATAACTTTGTAGTTTCTCTTACCAATACTAAATTCTATCTCTACTAAGAGAGCGCCACCATTAATTGAATTTATGAGTAAGTCTTTCTTTAGGTTACGGAATCCTTTTCCGTAAAGAACAAAACACAATGCATCTAACAGTGTAGATTTACCTGCACCATTCTCCCCTAGGATTAAAGTGGTTTGGTGTGAGTCTAGTTGTATTTCAGTAAATTTATTTCCACTGGATAAAAGGTTTTTATATCTTACTTTTTTAAAAATTATCATAAGTAGTTGTGGTCGTCCAAAGCTTCTTGATATAACGAGGTCATTAATTCAGTAAGAGGTTTTTTCTTACCTTGTATATCCAACCCTTCAATGTAATTTGTAAGTATGGTTAGGGTATCCTCTACATCTTCTATATCATCATCATTTATAAAATCCATATGTTTATTATCATCTACAATAGATACGTGTAGTGGATTTTGTTCGTGTACTTTATCTAAGAATGTATCGAACCAATATGGATTATCCTTATTGACTACAACAATTTTAGTGAACTTTCCACTGTATTCGGAGTAGTCTTTATTAGAAATTGTTTCAAAGGTCTCTTTACTATCATCGTAAAATATCTTCTCAAACATTGTTATTGGATTATGCACTGGAAGAAGTTCAACCTTTTCTGTATCAAATATATGAAAGTGTTTTCCGTCTCCATAATCTGACCAAGTGAATTGCATCTGACTTCCAAGATACCTAATGTTTGCAAACTCTGACTTCTGATGGAAGTGACCACTCAATACTTTGTCAAACCTCTTAACATAAGAATGGTCGAACCCGTGTTGACAAGTCATTCCTGGCATCATCAATGCACCTTCAAATTCAAAGTGACCCATACACCAAGATGCATTTGCACTTCTAAGGAACTCAACTGAATCTGCATAGTTCTCGGGATTAATCCAAGGAACTAATGCAATATTGAATCCATCAAAATCTTTAACTTCACATTCTTGTATAACATTAACATTTGGTTGATTGTAAAGAAGTAATTCGGGTGCATTTACTTGATTGGTATTCTTATAATAAGTATCGTGATTACCTAGAATCAAGTCCATAGTAATACCTCTCTCATTCATAGGTTCTATAAAATGTTCTATGTTTGCTTTCATAGATGCAAAGTTTATATACTTTCTTCTATCGAAGTAATCACCTAAGTGAAGAATATGTTTTATATTGTGTTCATCTAAGTATGGGAAGAACACTTCATTATAGAACCGTCCTTGATACTTGGACATTTCCAACATATCACTACGGACACCACAATGGGTATCATTTAGTATTGCTATTTTCATTCAGTAAATTTATCTAAACCTTTTTCTATGGTTGTTTTTTTAACCTTTTTTGATTTACGAGGTTCGTATTCAACACGATTCATATTTTCTTGCATCCACTCTACATTAGTATTAATAAGTGTAGCATCGTGATTACCATCAATAGTGGTAAATGCATCCATAGTAACACCTGCAGCGTCTGTTGCTTGTTGTTTAATGAATACTTGTTTCTTTTCTTTTTGTATTCTTCTTAGAAAGGCGTAATAACAAATTTGAGTAACATATGCGAATGCATTACTTGACTTCTCTTCATTGAAATTTTTAATGTATTGGATACAGTTTTCAATTGCATCACAAATCATTTCATCTCTGTAAGTATAATTAATGAAATTGGGACGAGTGGATAATCGAGTAGCAATCTTATAGATACACTCTCCGATATATTCAGTCATTTGGGGGGTTGGTTTACCTTTTTCTTCTGCAAGTCTTACAGACTTATTAAACTCTGAGACTGCAGCAGTGAACTCTTTGTTGTTGACATAGTGTTCAGGTTTCTTTTTTGTTGTCATACGGACATTTTACACTATAAGTTGTGATAAGACAAGGGAGTTTTTTATTAAAATTGTATGGAAACTCCACATCCACAAACAGATTTTTCTTTGGGATTTATAATCTTAAAGAACTCATTTAGTCCTTCGTTAATCCAATCCAATGTTGACCCTTCTAAGTAAGGAACTGACATTTCGTCTAATACTACAGTGAACTTACCGTAATCTATCAATTTATCCGATATGTTAATGAAGTCTGAAGTGTCTTCTATGAAGTATTCGTGTCCTGCACAACCACCACCAGTAACACCTAGTCGTATGAACTTGACATTCTTTTTAATGAGTTGTTGTATTGCTGAATCGGTAACTTCTATCATATTAGTATTTATTTTAAAAAGTCCCTTGTGGAATCAAAAATGATGTGATAAAATAAATATGTTGCCAGGGGAAGCTTATATCAGCTGTTATGTATAACTTATTACTCTACTCTTTGTAGGACTATTAATTGCACGACTCATTCTATCGATATCTCCAACTGTAAGTTCAAACATACACCATCCTAAAACTGTATATATTATATAGTGTTTCATTTTATCTTCCCTAATTTCTCGTCACAATGTGGACATTTGAGGGGGATATCTAATAGTTTTGTGATTGCAATATGTTTATCCCAATCCTCTCTTTCTTTGGGAGGTGAGTTAAACATTTCACTCGGCAATGGGAATCCTACGTGTTTCACTTACCCAATCCTATATTGATTAACCAAAATGATAATAACATAAAACCAAATACTAATACTTGTACAACTGACATCACTGCAACCTGTTTCATTGGGTGAACTTCTTCTATCTTATCTAAAACAGATACATCGGGAGAAAGATTTACAATTTGCAATACTTTCTTTTCTGTTTCGGGTTTTGAGAACCAAGGGACGAACATTACTTTAACTCCACCTCGATAAACTTACCAATCATATTGATATCTGCATCACTCAACATTCCTGCTTGAGCCCACATAGTAGAAGACATATTACCAACCGTTTCTCTGTTTTTATATGCATTGAGTTTACTTACAATGTAATCGGAAGATTGACCTGCAAGTTTAGGGAAGACTGCCATACCTTGACCTTCTGCACCGTGACAAGCTGCACAACCACTCCATAGACCTCTGATAGAAGAGAACTCATCTGCATTTGCAAGTTCATTCTTTCTCTGTTCTATTTCTGATGCAGTTCCATTCAATGCAACATAGTCAACATAACATTGACCAGTGCAAGAAGTATTACTACTGTATCCACTGTATTCTAAGTTAGGGTATACCTTTGCAACAAAGAAAGTTGCGATTGCTAAACACCCTAATAATGACATTCCCAATTCTTTCATAGTGAAATTCCTGTAAGTGAAAATATTGATATACAAAAAATAAATGCAAGTGAACTTATTTCGATTGTTTCTATTAGTTTTCTATTCATTAAAATAGTCTCATAGATGATGCAAAATACATCGTAATGAATGGTAGTAAGAACGGAAAGGTCATTAAAATTGAAAATTCTAATATATCCTTTGCTCTATGAAAATTGGTTCGAGTTTTTTTAACCATTGTGGTCATATTTTTCCTAAATTGAGTTATAAGTATTGTGTATAATTAGATATAATCATATCTTATACGCACTTATTTAGACAAACTGAAATCCTAATGGATTTTCTTTTTATCTTTGGGTGGGATTGCTGATTCAAAAGAGGAATCAGTCTCATTCAAAAATTCAGCTTCCAGTTCATCTAAAAATTCTTCTTCTAGTCTTGATAGATGTTCTAAGTCATATAGAGACTTTATTCTCTTATCAGTTTCGTTTCTAACACTAACTGAATCATCCTTTATCAATTTATTTACAAGAGGTATTGAACCGTTTTCAATCATTGTTAACCATTGGACTGATGCATCATCATATAAGGGTACTACTTGAGTATTAAGTGTGTTTCTATGAAGAATCATCTCTTCAGGAATTGTAACAACAGTATCAGAAGTTAGAGGAGAATAAGGATAGAATGTTGCTAAAGTTTTTCCTCTCTGTGTTACAGATAAATGACATACCATAGGACAAGTTATTTCAACAAAATCACTAAACTGTTTAGTCATTCCAACAACCTCTTGTCCTGTATCAAGTTTTAATATCTCGTATTTGTTGGGTGAATTTAAATCTGATGGTCTTGTCATTACTTTAAATCGAATTGTTGTATGTTATAAGAAAATTGTTCTTCGTTATAGATATTTATGCGTTCTTTGAAGTGATTGAGGGTGTAATTCTCACATTGTAAATCATCAGAGATATCAAATAATCGCATCTTTGTTTTACCAGTAGTCTTGCGAAGTCCTCTACCTATAGATTGAAGGTTTCTAATTCGACTTTTACTTGGGGATGCGAAGACTACATTATCAATCTTTTTTATATTAATACCAGTAGAAAAAGTTCCGTATGACGCCAGTATGACATTATTTTTCTTCTTAGAGTTTTCAACAATCTCTCTGACTGTCTCTCTATCTTCCGTATCAGTTCCACCGTGAACATAATGCAATGTTCCATTCATTCTACCGACCATAGGATTAAACATTTCCCACAATGGTTGTCCGTGTTTTTCTATGTATTGAAATAACACCAGTGTATTACCTCTTAGAGAACCAACAAGATTAGTTATAAATTGGTTTCTACTATCACTTCCTACGAGATAATCCATCTCTTCTTGGTATGTCATTTTCTTCTGTTTAGTATGACGAAGTATGACACAATCAATTTTTAGATTTGCAATTGTTCCTTCATCCATCAACTCTTTTGTGGTTATGACCTTTTTAACTGGGCCAAACAAACCTTCTAATTGTAGTCTATGAACCTCCGACCCGTCCAATGTTCCAGTAGTTCCAATACGAATTGCAGTGGTCTTCATCTTCTCCAAGATACCTTTAAGTGTTTGTGCTTTAAATAAATGCGCTTCGTCTCCTATAACTACATCAAAAGACTGTAACACTTCTTTAGGTGCTTTTGCAAAAGACTGCCAAGTTGTAACTGTTATCGGTGCATCAAAAACTTCTTGACCGTGATATATCTTACAGACTGGTTCATCATAACCATATTCGACAAAATCCTTTGTCATCTGTTCCACTAACGATGTGGTAGGAACAATAACTATTGTTTTCTTGTCGTAGTATCTTGCAAGTAAATATATGATTAATGATTTACCACTTGCAGTAGGAGATAAAAGCAATTGTCTACCATATTTAATAGTGGTATTGAATGCATCTACTTGATAATCTCTAGGTTCAAAGGGAAGTTTTAAATCTGCTAACCATTCTTGACTACACTTCTCATTTGATTTCTCTCCTATAACATCTTCAATTCCACCGAAATCAAATCCACGTTCTCTGCAGAACTCATCCACATAAGGAAGTAATCCGATATATATTTTTTTAGTTTTTAAAGAGAATAGTCTTACCTTTCCATCCCACATACGATTCTTGTAAGATGGCATAAATTTTGCGTTGGGAACTGTATAGGAAAAGAAGTCATATAAATCTCTTGCAAGAGAATCATCACAATTGACCTGCATAAAGACTTCATCAATCTTCCTAACGGTTACTCGTTCCACTCTATTTCCAGTTCTTCCCTACCATCCAACCGACCAATGATATTCTAGTACCGTGGGTTACAGGTTTTACTTGGTGATGAACGTGTGAAGGGAATACTATAATCGACCCTTTCTCCTTTGCAGAGAATGGTAGAGATTTGACAATATCATCTAACTGTAAAGTTTTTTGATTTGGTATTAATCTGTCAAATGTTTTATGTGCATCTATGTATTCGAATGCACCCCCCTCATAATCATCGGGGTCTGATAACTGTAAAGAGAAACTTAATTTTCTTTGTCTATCGCCATATTGTTTAAACCCTGCATCTGTATGCCAAGTGTAAAAATCTCCAACGGAACTATTAGGTCTATGCTGATATATTGTATATTGCAAGTCTTCGAGATATTCGTATTCCCACTCTTCCCATCCATTTGCAGTAACAATATCCCCAACTCCTTGATGTATTTTTTCCACTAAATTTGGTGACATAGGTTTCTCTTGAGTAAACCATTTTATATCTGATTTTCTTATTGTATCATTTACAAGATTACCCTTAGTTTCCTCTCCATCGGGGTCTGTTTCTTTCATCCCAACTTTACCGACATCTAAAGGAAGGTTCACTGCTTCAGAATGTATTTGTTGTACCTCTTCTTCAGTGAAAAACTTTGATATAAACGAACAAGTAGTATCTAATAACATTATGCACCACTCATAAATTTTCTCCAATCGATTGTATTTCTAATCGTTTGGTGTCTCCAAGTGATATTAGTCATACACTCTTTGAGGTAGTCTATAGTCACTTTAAGGTATTGAATTTTTGCGTTTAGTTCTTGTATATCTTTGTCTGAATTGTAGAACAATTGCAAATCATTTTTCATAACTTTTAATCCGTCTAATGGGTCATTACTCCATCCAAACTCTTTAATCTGTTCTTCTGACATCTTTCCATTATACCACAACCACTTATCTTTGAGTAAAGTGTCGTATTTGAATTGATATTGTTTTAAGACAAGAATTTTACTTGTAAGCATATCTTGATACTTTGCGTGAAGTTTTGGGATTTCTAAAGATGATTTGTCTAACTCGATATCATCGATTTCACAATCTTGTTCCCACTGTAGTTTAATTTCATCTAAGGTCATAATAAAGTCCAATAGTATTTTATACTATTATAACATATTTATAGTGTTTTAGGAAGTGGATTCTATCTCGTAATATGTAAATCTGAAGGATACTGTAGTTGATACAGCTTCAGAATCAGAACCCGATTCCAGTTCTAATGCACCTAATGATATAGGAAAACAATCGTGGAATCTAAGTAATTTATTTGGTAGGTTTTTATTGGTATTCATAACCAATGTTATATCACTATATTGATTTAAATCATTGTTAACAGCACTATAAGTTCCACTACCAGTCTTAACCGATTCTACATATGCTTCATATGCAGATGGGTCTGCGATTGGAACAATTGAATCCATCCAATCATAGATTTCTTTAAAGTTTTCTAAATCTTCATCTACTAAGAATGTCACATCTAGTGTATCAAAGGACACTTTATCGCCAGGGAAAAATGCATCCAATCCGATACCAGTAGCAGAAGATGTTTCTGTGAACTGAATGCCAGGAATGTTTACTGTCCTAACATAATATTCTACAGTAGGAACCTTATCTATTAATAGTCTAAAGTTATTCTTATTAAGAATTGATTTGTTGATATCAACCATTTATTTTCATTACTCTCTTGTTTGTTGAAGTATCGTGATAATCATTTTCTCTATACTCTCTAGTGACGACCTCTTCACATAGGTATCCGTCTTGTTCGTATAGTGTAGTGATTCTTCTACTGATAATTCCTTCTGTTGTTTCTTCACCATTTGGAAATGCTTTGGAAGACCAAGGGCCCTCTAAAACTTTTACTGTTCTTTCATAATCTGTCATTTCTTTCTCATTAAGGGGGGTGGAACATTCCACCCCACAATACTATTTATAGTTATTTTTCGGTTACAAACTCATTTAGCATTCTTGCAGTCACAATAACTTCTTCACCAGTGATTTCTCTTAGAGGTAAAGGTTTCTTATTGTTAGGATTGTTTTCGTTATGCATATAGATAGCGTCAACTTCCCTCTGATAGTTTTGAGTCAAAAGACCCTCTGCTTGTGATAATAAGTCGGCTCTGATTTCGAACCCCGATTTTGTTGAATTA
>Ga0115567_10005842_pt1 | contig 11868 bp, 9 predicted proteins | sample COGITO_mtgs_1204_2_FD_88679 | JGI IMG/M metagenome (GOLD analysis project Ga0115567, IMG submission 88679) | Pelagic marine microbial communities from North Sea - COGITO_mtgs_120412 | ecosystem: Environmental > Aquatic > Marine > Epipelagic | place: Germany:Helgoland, sampling site Kabeltonne...
CTGCCACTTTACACAACTCCTTGCCCGCACCTGACCTCCCCGCGCTGACCCTGCGGGCGCCTCCCACGGTAGTCGCCGCTACGTCGACCCAGGCTAATTCCAGGTGCCCTTCTCCGCAAAGTCCGGCTGATTCGTACGACCCCCGCCCGACTGGGACTTGGAGGCGCCCGGCGAGCCGATCTGAGGCCGGTTCCCCTGCACTCCGCGCATGTTACCCTCCTTCTGGCGTGCCTCCGCGGCTGCCAACGCGTTCTGTCGAGCAGTGTCCCGGTCCGGAGTCGACGCCGCACCGCCGTACTCGGCGACGCCGTGATACACTTCTGAAGCTCCCAGACGCTGCCCACCCTTGTTCCCGCCACCCATGCCGAAGCAGTTACCCATTGTGCTGTCTGTCTCTCCCGACGATCTGCACCGGCGCCGCAGCGGACCTTTCGCTCCGCGCGAAGCGATGCACCCGGTTCTCTGGACTTGGGGGATTTATCGGCGATTTGGCATTTAGTCAACTGAGACGTGGCACAGCTGGTCCACCCTCCGCGAGGGTGGACAGGAGCCGCCTGCCCTCGGGGTGCAGTGCACGATGTCCGATGGCAAGTACTTCCAAACCACCAAGCGTGGAGAGATCCATGAGCTGAAGGAGGAGCTGCATGCCAATGACAAGCAGAAGCAGAAGGAGGTGGAACCCTGCCGCCGCCCATGTCGCCCGTGCCCGCTCGCCCGAGGGGGAGCGCCAGCCGCCAAGCACGGATCGTGGGCTCAAACCACGCTGTGGCATGCAGCAAGTCAGCCCGTGTCGACCTGGTGCTTTTTGTGCCGAATGGCCCGGCAGCGCCAAGGGTTGCGTCTGCACAGTCCAAAGCTGCTGGATCCCGGCCGGCGAAGGCGTGGCCCTGTCGGGGACTGACGGTGGCGCACTGGGCAGGCTGTCAAGAAAGTCATCGCAGCGATGACGGTCGGCAAGGACGTCTCAATGCTCTTCCCGGACGTGTGCAACTGCATGCAGACGCCGAACCTCGAGCTCAAGAAGCTCGTGTACTTGTACCTGATAAACTACGCAAAGTCCCAGCCGGACCTCGCCATCATGGCGGTCAACACCTTTGTCAAGGACGCATCGGACTCCAATCCCCTCATCCGGGCGCTCGCCGTGCGCACCATGGGTTGCATCCGCGTCGAGCAGATCACCGAGTACCTCACCACGCCGCTCTCAAAGGCGCTCAAGGACGAGGACCCCTACGGTCCTCCCCGCGCCCGGGCTCCTCGACCCTGACCCCATCCACCACGCCAGACCGCCAGACCTCAGCTGCTCTTGGGCAGCCTGGCCTGCGCACGAAGGTCGACTCACGCCCCTCGAACGATCGAGCAGTGCGTAAGACGGCAGCGATCTGCGTCTGCAAGCTCCACGACATCAGCCCGGATCTAGTCCAGGAACAGGTGCGGCTGCCGCGCTCCTCCTGCTCTCCCCGTGCACCCACCACCTCTATGCGTGTGCGGCGCTCGGATGTGATCCAGGCGCGCTGGCAGGGCTTTCTGGACGCGTTGGTCGACATGGTGGCGGACGCGAACCCGACGGTGATGTCCAACGCTGTCGCGTGCATCAACGAGATCGCCGAGTCGTCGGGCGGGCCAGGGGTCTTCGAGCTCTCGCGCGGCGCGCTCCAGAAGATGCTTGCGGCCATCAACGAGTGCGCTGAGTGGGGGCAGGTTGCCATCCTCGACGCACTGGCGTCGTATCCCACGAGCGACGCCCAGGAGGCCGAGACGATCATCGAGCGCGTGACGCCGCGGCTGCAGCACGCCAACGCCGCGGTCGTGCTCTCGGCGGTGAAGGTTGTCATCCACTTCATGGACCTGATCGAGAGCGCCGAGACGCTCAAGGCCCTCACGAAGAAGCTCTCTCCGCCGATGGTGACGCTGCTGTCGTCGGAGCCCGAGATCCAGTACGTCGCGCTGCGTAACATCCAGCTGATCTGCCAGAAGCGCCCGGGGATCCTCGCCAACGAGATCAAGGTCTTCTTCTGCAAGTACAACGACCCGTCGTACGTCAAGATGCAGAAAGTTGACGTCATGGTCATGCTCGCGTCGGAGCGCAACGTGGACCAGGTGCTCATGGAGCTCAAGGAGTACGCCTTCGCCGAGGTCGACGTCGACTTTGTGCGCAAGGCCGTGCTCGCGATCGGGCGTTGCGCGCTCAAGATCGACCGCGCCGCGGAGCGCTGCGTCACGGTGCTGCTCGACCTGATCCAGACCAAGGTGTCGTACGTCGTGCAGGAAGCGATTGTGGTGATCAAGGACATCTTCCGCAAGTACCCCAACAAGTACGAGTCCGTGATCGGCGTGCTGTGCGAGAACCTCGAGTCGCTCGAGGCGTCCGAGGCCAAGGCGTCGCTGGTCTGGATCATTGGGCACTACGCCGAGCGGATTGACAACGCGCAGGAGCTGCTCGAGAGCTTCGCGGAGGAGTTTGCGGACCTCGACCTCGACGTGCAGCTGCAGCTCCTCACGGCCACGGTCAAGCTCTTCCTCAAGAAGCCGACGACCGCGCAGGCACTCGTCAAGACTGTGCTGGGCAAGGCGACGACCGGCTCCACCAATCCGGACCTGCGCGACCGCGGGTACATCTACTGGCGGCTGCTTTCCTCGGACCCCGACAAGGCGCGCCTCGTCGTGCTCGCGGAGCACGCGAGCGTTCAGTACGACTCGCAGCGGCTCGACAACGCGCTGCTCCAGGAATTGCTCGGGCAGGTGGGGCAGATCTCTTCGGTCTGCCACAAGCCCGCCGCCGCGTTCCTACCCAAGGGCGGGCACGCCGCGGCGCCGCGCGCCATGGCGTCGCCGCAGGGGGGCAAGGGCCCCGGCTGGGAGTGCCGCATGTGCACGCTGCGCAACTCGCCCAACGCGACGCAGTGCGCGGCGTGCGAGGAGCCGCGCGGTGACGCACCGCTCACGGGGGGCGACGGCGCCGCGAACGGCGGCAGCGCGCCGGGGGGCGCCGCGGTGCCGGACATGCTCGGGGATCTCCTGGGAGACGCGCTCCCCGCGGCGCCGGGCGGCGGCGGCGGCGGCAGCAGCAGCGGCGCGGCGGCAGCCAAGAGCCCCAACGTCATGGACGATCTGCTTGACCTCATGGGCGACGTGGGCGTGGCGCCCGCGGCGCCCGCAGTGCCGGGCGGCGGCGCCGGCGCGCTCGACGACTTGCTCGGGGGCCTCGGCAGCAGCGGCAGCAGCGGCGGCGGCGGCGCGCTCGGGGGGACAGGCATGGGCGGGTCGGGCGAGGCGGGCGAGGCGGGAGGGGTGGGCGGGGCGGCGGCGCCAGCGGGCAAGGTGCTGCTGTCGGCTGAGAAGGGCAACGGGCTGGTGATCGAGGGGGCGCTGGCGCGCGGCGGAGGCCGCCTGGGGTACCATCTGACCTTCAAGAACCAGGGCGCGGCGCCGCTGCACCAGTTCGCAGTGCAGTTCAACAAGAACGGGATGGGCATCACGAACGCGGCGCCGCTGCAGCTCGGGTCGCTGCCCGCGGGCGGGGCGCTGAGCACGGTGCTCCCGCTCGCGCACAACTCGGAGAAGGTGAACGCGGGGGGCCCGCCGCTCGTGCTGCAGGTGGCCGTCAAGTCCTCGGGTGGAATCGTGTACTTCCAGGACGCCGTGCCCATGCACCTCGCGCTGACCGAGGCGGGGCGCATCGAGGGCTCTGAGTACCCCGCCCGCTGGCAGCAGATCCCGGCGACCAACCAGGCGGTGGCCCCGCTGCCGGGCTGCCCCACGGACGCGGCGGCCGCCGAGGCGCGGCTCGCGGCGCACAACGTACACGTGCTGCACCGCAAGCCGCTCGCCAACGGGCGGGGCACCGCGCTGTACTGCAGCTGTCGCACCGAGGACAGCGTCACGCTCCTCGCCGAGGTGCAGGTCACCGCGGGCGGCGCGCGCTGCGCCGTGCGCTGCGACAAGGCGCCGTACGCGCAGCTGCTGGTGACGGCGCTGCAGACCGTCCTTGCAGAGTAGGCGCGCCCGCTGCGATGCTGCGCGTGCTTGTCGGCGCGGTGGATAGGATTGGCGAGGGCGCGCCCGGAGCCAGCGTCGCGGTTGCTGCGTGAATGTGGGTTGCGGAGGTTGCCGCGCGCGCTCAGCTTATCACCGCTCTCGCGCGCTCACTTTACAGCGAGAAAAATCCTGAGTTCACGTCACACTCGACGCCCCTCCACAGTGCTGGCTGCGCATGCTCGCATCCTACGCCTCCTCAATTCCCTCGACAGCTCGTCAGGGACTATGTCGCCTTCACGCGCATTGAGTCCGTCCGCGTGCGCACTCGCGCAAAGCGGTTCTCCCGCGCAGGCTCAACGCGCGCGGGCCTCGCCAACACCGTGTCCGCGGAGACGGTGCGCTGGAATAACAGGGCGGCGGTGTCATCTCCAGGCCCGAGCATGTCTGCAGCGCTCTGGGTGCGTTGCGGCGCGCCCACGCTCCCCGCATCACCAGCGTTGGCCGCATTCCTGGGAGCAGGCAGGTGATCGAAAAGATGTAAAAGCGGGTCGAAGATAGCACGGACTGCGTTTCCGAGCATGTCGCGCTCGTGCTCGAACTGTCGCTGTTTGGCACGCTCCTCCCGCAGGAATCTCATGTGGTCGCTCTCGGTACGCAAGAAGCACTCGGGCTTGTGGAGCGTATCGTGCGACATCAATTCAGCCTGGGTGAGCTCGAGGAAGCTATCCAACTGAAGGCGATGCTTCCGATAGAGGTGGTCCACAGGGGTGTTTGCTGACCCTGCAGCAATGTGTGTAGTCCGAGGGCTGGCTCGGATCAGTGTTGCTCGCGCGGAACTCCCAAGCTCCAATGCCAGTGAGCTCCAGTGGTCTTCGAAGTTGCGCGCTGACACGCTGCTTCACTCCTGGCTGGCTGCCTCCTGCCCGTCGGAATCCTCAGGCGGTTTGAGTCGATGAAGGCGATGGGGGTTGCAACCGAGATTGCCATATTTGGCAGTCGCATCGTGATGCTGACTTGGTCGGGGGCTGACAATAATCGGACGTGACAAGAAAATCAGTTCATACACTGAGCAGGCGCATCCTGCCGCGATGTCCCCGCGGACACTTGAGATGGAGCTCTTATGCATCCAATCGCTGAATTCCACGCCTTGTACTCTCGGTACCGACCCTATCAGGCGGCGGGATACAAATGGTAGCGTGTTTTTTCCGAGGAACCAGGCACATCGAGCGGATCCCCAAACGATGGTGTGCGCAAGACAGGCTCTGAGCCTCGCCGCTGTTTCGGGGGTTCGAGGAGGAGCTAAGAATCGTTCGCCCATACCACCCGTGGTAGACATGAGCCTCTTCCACGGAAATAACACGCATTCAGGGCCATTACCTGGTACAGACTGGTTGCAGTCCGAAGCGGCCGAGTTTGAGAGCGAGCGAGGCCCGCCGTGCCAAAAATCGGAGTTGCCGTTGAATTGCTACGTGCAGCTCCTCACCAGACGCCGGGATCGGCGCATGCTGACCATGCAGAAGGAAGCGGACGCACGACAGGCCGCAGCGGCCAAAAGGGTCGAAAGGGCTCGACAAGAGTTAGAGGAGGCCATGTGTCGGCGAGACGAGCGAGTCGATCGGAGTGTCAAGGGTGTCAAGTTCGCGGTGTGCCTCAGCGAGACCCGAACGTACGAGAATATGGTTTGGCCCACTCCAGCATGCTCCGGGCCTCATCTTTGGGCTGCTCAGGCGCCATGCCATTCTGAGCACCTATGTGGTCCGCAGGCTGCCGCGTCGCCCATCGCCAAATGCGCAAGCTCCCCGTCTACGCCTCACAGTGCTGCTGTCCCCGCGGGAATCTTGCGCACCAACTCTGACTCGTCGACAAGCTCCCGCGATAGCCTCCGCCCGCCCGCGCAGCCCAGGGCGCTCAAACCCAAGCCGCCGGAGATGACGCAGCGACGCAGCGCCTAGAGGCGGGCGACCGCTCGCCGCCCGCCGCTCCTGTTGGTGTGTGCCGTAGCGTTATCCTGCATGGGCGAGGTGGGTCCCCGTCACCGCCCACTCCGCGACTGGCATAGCATTCCCTGCTCATTGCTCTCCAGGGTCCAGCGGTTGACGGGCCCGCAGATCGCAGCGGTGTGTGATGCAATGAAGCATTGGTTGCAAATTGTCCTTCATTGTAGATTCAGATGGTATCAGCCTGTATATTCCCTATTCTCTAGCTGACCGTCTGCACTCTCCTACAACTGCGATCGTCTATGTGAGATCAACTACAGGCCCAGACCCACGGTCCGACGAGGACGCAGGTTCTGCCGACATCGCGGGCTTCCCGCTGTCGCTCTCTGGCTCCTCTGGAACGTATTGCACCCCCTGAAGTGCGGATCGCACCTGGGCACAAAGGTCCTTGGTGCCCGGCGTACACGACTCCCATGCGGTGAGCTGTCGCAGTATGGCGCCCCGCTTGCCTGAAAAGTGTGCAGCAATTGCCTCGGCAAACACACCCTTCCGGGCCTTGGACATCTGCCCGAGCATTGCAACCCTGAGCGTTTGCGTACGGATTTCCTGGTCATATTTCTCGGCTTGCGCTTTGCCGGCCGGCTCTCTGCTGAGCCTTTCGTAGCCAGGCTCGTTGTAGAACGGGTCCTTGACGAAAATGAGCGCCTGGATGGAGACCAGCACTTGGAGCAACGTCGAGGTGGCGGGGTCCCAGCCAGGGCCAGACCACGTTCCCAGCAATGAGAGGCATACTTTGCCGCAATTGTACAGATTCGGATTGAAGCGCACTTTGCCGCCGCCGGTCGTGACGAAGTTCACGGTCGGCGGCGCCGAAGGGTAGGAGGCGCCGAGCAAGATGTCAAACTCAAACAGCCCATTCTCGTACGGCGAGTCCTCGGGACCTGCGCCCACACGCATCGTCCTCAGTCTTCCTTTCCCCCATCATACCCGGATGGGCGAGTGGGCTGAACCGACGATCAAGGCCTTGATGTGGTCCGGCCTCGTCTCATCCACCCGGACCAAGATCGAAGACGCCCACTCAACCTGTGCCGCACCAGGGGGTCACGGAATGTTCTTGGGGCTGTTTGCGCGGGTAGTCAGGCTCGGGCTGCATGCTCACAGGGAGACTTGACGCAAGCGACGTCACTTCGGACATCACGCGGGCTGAACGCCCGCGCGAGGTGACCTGCGCTGGCGCGGCGAGCGGCCGTCCGTACCCCAGGAGCCCCGGGCCAAAATCAAGAGCATTAGCAACAGAGGCCATCGCGTGTTTGACAGAGGCCATCGCGTGTTTGTGCGCAGCAGCGTCCATCGCGTGTTGGGGGGGGAATCCGCCATTACGATGTCCCCCCTCCTTCAGGGAAAAGCACTCCTCGCCCTGCTCCACCATGTCGCGCAGCGGCACTGCCGCAAAGCGAAGGGCTCGCATCGTTCGAACGTACGAATCCACGTCATGCCTCTCGCCGTGCCCCGCCCCTGGGCCATCCCGCTTGTTGTTATCTCCTACACCGAGACAAGTCCTCTTTCCGTGTACAACGTTATTCTCCCGCCGCCGCTTCTGCTGCGTGCATCTCCCAACAGAATCGTTGGCTGCCACGGCGGTTGACAGCAGTTAGGACTGTGGTTCCCGCAGTGGGGCGTGCAAGATCGGAGGCAAATCGCACGACGTACGGCCTTGCAAAGCAAGTCGGCTGTAGAGGGGGTGATTCCGCACCGTCAGTGATGAAGAGGCACAGAGCCAGCGCTTCGACCTCGAGCTCCTCCTCCTCATCCCCTTGCACCCCGCTGTTACCGCGCTTCCCGTTGGTTAACGCCACGAAGACCTTGGCTTGCTCTGCGAGTTCTGACAGCATGGACGCCACAGATGACGGCTCTGCAGACGTGCCTTGCCCCTCTGTGCCCGCTAGAGGACCGACAAGGAACGATTCGAGCTTTCGCTCCGACGCAAGTGCAGACACGAAAGCGAGCGTACGCTTGCATGTATCGCTTCGTCTGCCGAGGTCAAGAAGAGAGGGACTGTGCCCCTGCGGATAATGAACGTAAACAGCAGGCGCAGACCAAAGGGGTACGGATAGACATGCCCCCTTGCGGGCCGGGCGAAACCAAAATGCGGAGAAGCGCCCATGCGAGCCCTTTGGACGCGGCGAGGCGTGATGCGGCGTCGTACGGCAACGAGTCGGAGCCTGTCACAACCTTTGAGAGCGAATCGAGCAATTCTGACGCTTTCGTGTCCAGTGCATGTTCCTCGGTTTTCTTCTTCTCCATGCTCTGCGCGCCAGCAAGTAACATTCAGCCGCATCGCGCAGGGCTACTCTCAGCATCACTGATTTTGTGCTTGGCAGGTGGGTCTGCTCATTTTCCGTCTGGCCAGCTGTATACCGCTCTCATGGCCTGAGGAACAGATCCATAGCCTCCTCCGTACCCGACACCTTTGGGGAAGCAACTTCCTGCCGACCAGGCGCGCTAAGCCGAGGTGGGATATCGCACGCTGCAACGCCCACAAGAAGTGGCTTGAATGCGGTATGGGCACTTATCAGCGACAACATTCTACCAAAGAACACACATATTATGTGCACGCGATCACTGTGAAGACCTGGCTTCCTTTTCTTGCCGCCTGAAGGTTTCTTTGCCCGCCTTTGCTCGGTATCGCTATGGCAGATTTCGTCAAGCGTCCGAAGAATATCGATGAGCCTCCCCGCGCTTGAATCTCCCCGCCTAGCAAGTGCCTGCTCCTCTCCTCCATCCTCATCCTCCGAGGATATCTCCAGCGTCTCGTACGATTCCTGCGCGCTGCGCGCTGCACGCGGGGCTCTGCGCGCTGCGCGCTGGCGTGCAGCGCGCAGAGCCCCAGTGCCTGAGCTACCGTTCCTGCTGCTCGTCTCGCCCACCACAACGACGTCGTCCGACTTACCGCTTTCAACTTCCAGCATGGCAAGTGTGGTAGGCACCTGGGCGAACCACGGCAAGGTGACTGGAGGAGCACAGTGCTACTTAGTGCGTTCACTTCTTGGTGGGTTATTAATTTTTGGGTGGATTCTTGGTTCGTCTAGGGTGGATTCTTGGTTCGTCTGGGTGGATTCTTGGTTCGTCTAGGGTGGATTCTTGGTTCGTCTAGGGTGGATTCTTGGTTCGTCTAGAATCACTGCAAAAACTGTGAAATCATTTTAAAATTAAAAAAAGCTATCCAAATGCCAAAAGTGAATCGTCAAAAGTGAATCCCTTCAACGTGGCGCGTTGAAGGAAGGACAAGCGGTGGAGGACGTTCTCTGAAGGGCCTCTGACCCCCATCGAAGGAATCCCCCGAAGAACAGGCGTCGCGCCTGCCGTCAGCTTTTCTGCGCCTGCTCTACGCAGCGTCCGCTCTACTGGGCGGTGCACGGTTTGAGGGCGCGGTCGCAGGGAGCCACCCACCGTCGATACCGGGCCGTGCCGAGCTCGCCCGCAGGGACGAGCGCACGGCCCGGACTCACCAGGGAATTGGCCGCTTGGACTGGCGCAGCACCTAGTCACAGCTGCTGCTGATTTACTGTTCGGGTTCGTTTTGAGCGGCTCTCTGCTGAGCGACTGCGGCGGAGCGGCGGCGGCGGGTGGTAGGCAGGGGCGGAAGCTCGGGCCAGCCAGGATGCTTCCAGCGCCTAGCCACTTTCAAGCGCGGCAAACATTTCTTCCCGAGTATGTACGCCGCGCGATCAAGATCCCACAGATGGACCTGGAGTACACCTTCTGGCAGATGGTTCGCGCCCGCTGCCCTCCATCACGGCCCGGGACAGCGAGCCCGCATGCCGCGGCCCAGCCCAGAAGGCCCTCCGACCAATCAACCCCGATCCCCCATGACGATGTGCAGCATGTTGTGTGATGCGCAGTCCTCGCTCTCTCGCACACGTGCGCACGCGTTTCCCACGCGCAGCAGCGCCCGCGGGCGGGCCGGCTGCTGAGCTGCGCACGGACAGGTGCATCTCTGCCTGGACCCGAAGAAGGTGTACAAGAACACGTCCTACCACAAGCAGACCAAGAACCAGTGGGCGCGCGACGACCCCGCCTTCACGGTCCTCTCCGCGCTCTTCCTCCTCGTCGCGGCCGTCGCGTACGCGGTGTCCTTCCAGGTGAGCAACCCGATGACGTTCCTCCGCGTCGTCTTCGGGACCGTGCTCTTCGACTTCGCCCTCGTCGGCTCAGTCCTCGCCACCCTCACTTGGGCCGTCGCCAACCGCTACCTCCGCGTCCAGTCCCTCCACAGCGTCGAGCAGGAGGTGCCTCCCGCCGCCCCAGCACCCTCCCTAGGGGGGCATAGCGAACCCCCCGCGCCGGCGCGGCCGCAGCCTCCCGCCGGCCCGCGACCGCGCACGCTGACGGGGCGGGACTGCACGGCGGCGGGACAGGTGGAGTGGATGTACGCGTGGGACATCCACTGCAACTCCTTCTTCCCGCTCTTCCTCGCCCTGTATGTCGCGCAGTTTTTTGCGCTCCCCTTCCTCATGGCGCCGGGCTTCCTCCCGTGCCTCGCGTCCAACACCCTCTTCCTCGCCGCCCTGACCTACTACCACTACCTCACCTTCCTCGGCTACTCGGCCCTGCCCTTTGTGCGCGACGCCGTGTACTTCCTCTACCCCGTCGGCGCGCTCGCCACGCTGTACGTCATCTCGCTGCTGCTGCAAATCAACTGCACCCTCCTCGCGCTCGGGATGTACTTTTCCGAGCCGGGTGCCGCCACCAGCTGACGCGCCCCCGTCGCGTGTGCGAATAGACGCGTCCTTGCCCGGGCCTGTGTGCGCGTGCGCTGCCGGCGCTCTGGAGCGTGACGGGCCGTCTCTGCCCACGCGCGTCGTCCGCACATGCCTTTTTCGGCGAGCACTTCACATCAGGACAGCCCCGGAAGTTGCAGCGGCTGGCCGTGCCGCCGGAGCTGAAGCTGTCATGAAGCTTTCCTGAAGCTGTCCTGAAGCTGTACCATCTTGTGCGTGTCGTCGTGCCTGCTCTCCACGAGTCTCCACCGCATAAATTTTTGCTTTACACACATTTCAATTTTCCGGTCGTTCACCCAAAGTCAGGCAGAGATGGGCGGCCTCCGGATGAGTGTGCTCCCGCTCCTGGCGCTGGCCGTGTCTGTGCAACTGAGCCCATCTTCTGCGTTCGCTCCCACTGTGATGCCGGCCACGCATGCTGGCGCGCGCGGAATGGCACTTTGCGCTGCCGGATCCAAACAGTCGATCCTGGGGAAACTTAGTGCCGCACTTCTCCAGCGCCTCGGGGGGAAAAAGGCCGGGTGAGACCCCCACTCTGCCTCGCCGCCGTCGAAGGAAGGCGTAGTGAGACTGTGGGTACGCGGTGGTAGCTTTCTAGTGGCAGGACTGATGCGGAGGAACCCTTGATTGCAGGCCAGCGCAGTTGGGCAAGGTCGTTCGGCGGCGACGGGATGGGATCGCCGGCGCACGCGCCATGTTTACTGGCATTGTCGAGGAGTTGGGGCAGGTCTGCCAAACATTCTTCGTTGGATCGGATCCAGGGGAGCGAGCGATGCGCAAGGCTTTTTGGGACTTGGCAAGTGTGCGGGATGCCAGGTGTGCACGAGCGCACACGTTGTGCTGAGGAGGGGTGCTCTGCGGGACAGGTGGAGGCCCTGGCAATGGACATCAAGACTCCCGGGGTGACACTGACGGTGAACGCCGACACGGTGCTCGAGGGGGCGTACGAGGGCTGCTCGATCGCGGTGAACGGCGTGTGCCTCACGGTGACCAAGTTCGACAAGCAGCAGTTCACCGTCGGTGTCGCGCCGGAGACGCTCCGCGTCACCAACCTCGGCGAGCTCGCCGTCGGGAGCCCTGTAAACCTCGAGCGTGCCGCTGCCATCGACGGCCGCAACAGCGGCCACATGGTCCAGGCGCGCGCCGCCGAGCGCCCTCACGCCGGCCCCTCTCTC